>JAAUYB010157943.1_pt1 | contig 17847 bp, 18 predicted proteins | sample 7278071 | NCBI WGS metagenome assembly JAAUYB01 (sample SAMN14350121, study PRJNA611818) | marine sediment metagenome | isolation source: surface marine sediment (1.8m) | place: French Polynesia: Moorea | collected 2018-08
ATTCTAATGGCTCTTCAATAGGAGCTAGAATACGCATATCCGCTTCAATAAAGATACAGTAATCAAATAGGGATAAACCTTTCGCTATTACTAACCTTTTATCATGATAAAAGCCAACACTTGGCTGTCGGTGTTTGAACGCTAAAACATTAGCATCATTGGCAAAGTCTTGTGGTTTGTCCGTTAATACAATAAGAGGAGTGTTAGGGGAATATTGCTCAATATCTTTGCTTAAAAGTTTTGCTAAATTACGATAGTTTTCTCCTAAAGCTAAAGTACCAAAACAAATTTTACTACCTAATCTTTTTTCTATCTGAGACATAACATAACAGGGATGAGTAATTTAAGGACATAAGAAACTAATTTTTAAATTTTTTAGTTATTTGACCACAGTATAGTACCAAAGTTCATTTTTGTAAAATTCAACATAATTATGATAAAGTTTGGACAATAATTGCTATTAGTGCTTGTGTTCATTTTGCCCTAATAGCGTTAGTAGTTCAGGTCAATTTATCTAAAGGGAGGAGAATACAATAATCCCCCCTCCGTCCATAGCTTATTGGGACCCCTATCTAACCCTAAGGGTTTACCAATATTTCGCTCATAAATTTCTCCATAATTACCAACGTGCTTAACAATACGGGCAGCAAAATCATTAGGTAATCCCATGCCTTCTCCTAATTTATCATCTAATCCTAAAAAGCGTCTTACATTCGGATCTTCACTGTTTTCAAATGTGGCTAAATTTTGAGAGGTAATGCCAAATTCTTCGGCTTGAATTAAGGAAAATGTAATCCATTTAACCGCATCAAACCAAGCAGAATCATTATTTTTAACCGCAGGCCCCAAAGGTTCTTTGGATAACACCACATCTAAGATAACGTGATCATCAGATTGAGGTAAAATAGAACGGCGAGCAACTAATTGAGAACGATCTGCTGTTACCCCTTCACAACGGCCTTCTTGATAGGCAGCATAAAGAGTATCCACATCATCAGAGACAACAGGGTTATAGTCTGTTACCCCTATTTTACGCATTTGATCGGCTAAATTTTGTTCTGTGGTGGTTCCTGCTAAGACACAAATAGATTTACCTGCTAACCCTTGCAGTTGCCTCACTCCACTGGCTTTTGTCACCATAACCCCTTGACCATCATAAAAGACTGTAGGGGCAAATTCCATGCCGTTTGTGGTGTCTCTGCTAATGGTCCAAGTGGTGTTACGATTGAGAACATCTACTTCCCCTGATTGTACTGCGGGAAAACGTTCCTGGGCGCTGAGTTTACGGTATTCTACCTTATCGGGATCATCAAATAAGGCTGCGGCGATCGCCCGACACATATCTACATCTAAGCCGGAATATTGACCATTTTCATCCACAAAACTGAACCCAGGTACTTCCCCATTAACTCCACAGATGACGCTTCCCCGTTCTTTTATGGTGTCAAGACGACTACTGCTAGATGTTGTTGCTGCTGTGTCTTCTGAGGTTTGACTTCCCCCACCACAAGCGGTTAAGGGCATAATTAACAAAAGGGTTGTTAATAGTAAAGAAGGCTTATTGAACATAGATTAATACTGAGAATTAATGATGAATAAGGACTTTTGTTTATTGTAGACTAATTTGTTTTTTTTTTGAGATAACATCACGCTTTTTTATTAATCCTCGTTACTTTCAACAACTTCTGACTTCCGACTTCTGACTTCTGACTTCTTTATCCTCCTATGCCTAATCTTCCTGCTAATGCTGGACTTAAAGGAATCAAAGTTGCTAACATGAAAAATAGAGCTAATAGACCCCATCCAGCGCGGGTGTCATCGGGTTCTGTTAACTCATTAAGACTCGGTCTTTCTAAGTCCCTTTGTAAGAATAAAATCACCACAGCCCAATATAAAGGAATGGGGTTAGCGGGACTAAATATGGTTATAATTCCTAGGATAACTAGGGTAATAATAGTTGTTCTTCTGGCGGTTTTTCTTCCGTAAATTGCCTGAATAATTCTGCCTCCATCTAACTGTCCTGCTGGCATTAAATTTAAAGCAGTAATCACTAACCCTAACCAACCGACAACGGTTAAAGGATGAACATCAACAATGGTATTTTGTAACTGCTCTCCTAAGATAACTTTGGCCAAACTCCCGACTAAAACTGATCCTTGGAAGAATTGAGTGGGAACTTGAAAAAGACTGCCAGGGTGGGATAAAGTCAAGCCGATAATTAGCAAGATAAAGGAAAGAATTCCCCCAAAAGCAGGGCCAGCTAAAGCCACATCAAACAAAGCATTACGATTAGGAATTAAAGATTCAAACCGAGTAATTGCCCCAAAGGAACCAATGTTCCAAGTGGGAATAAAAAATGGCACACTCATGCGAATATTATAACGTTTTGCTATAATTCGGTGCCCAATTTCATGGGAAATTAAAATAAACCACAGAGCTAAACTGATAGGTACGGCTTGTTGATAACGACTCCAATTATTAAATAAATCAAATCCCAATAAAATACTAGCTGCTTCTAAAGTCGTGACAACTGTTGCTACAAATAAAACCAAAGCTAGGTTTTTTTGGACTAGGGTTGTGGGTTGAGGATCATCACTACTGGGAAGAACAATAACAACCGGTTTTCCTTCCGTTCCTTCTACTAAAAAGAGACGATATTTATCATGAAAATTGGCTTTAAGTTTCTCAGCAAGACGTTCATAACTTTGAGTGGGGTCTCCTCGTAAATTTCCTCTAAAAATTGCCCCTTCTTGATAAGAAATTGTTTCCGTAGCAAAAAAGGTATCAATACTAAAAATACCTCTAATTAATTGTAAATCCTCATCAGGAATTGGCAGAATATCTGCCACAATTTTGTTATCTGATTCTACGGTTGAATTATCTTCATTTTCTTGTAATCTTTGTGCTGCTTTTTCCCGTAACATGACATCTTGTCCTTCTGCACGAAGACGCTTTCCTAAATAGATATAAAGGACAACAGAAGCCAGTAATAAAAACAAAATTCCTACTAAATTAAGATAAATCCCTAGGGAAAATAAGCCAAAGAAAATTAACCAAGGCCCCATCAAACTGACAGACTGTAACCAAGCTAAAATTCCTAATCTTCCGTAGGACTTAGCGCGATTATAACCCCAAGCTAGAAGCCCTAAAGCAACCAAAATTATGACTAAAATTGTTGTTGTCTCAGATGTATTTAACATAATTTTATTAACAATAACTCTGCTCAATGAGACGATTGATGATGATAGTTAAGGGCAGCGCGAAGATTGCCTTGATGGTTATCTAGAAGGCACTGACCATCATGGGGATCAAGTCCCGTCCAGTGCATCAATAAGGCTAGTTTAACCCGTTTGCCACTGAGATCTAATAGTAAGGCTGCATCTGGACGCCTTAAACCCGTTAACTCTTCCAAAATGCGCAGGGCGCGATCGTGAAGTTTCAGGTTAGTCACCGAGACATCAATCATGCGGTTGCCATAAACTTTGCCTAATTTGACCATGACCCCTGTAGAAAGGATATTTAAAGCCATTTTAGTGACAGTTCCTGCCTTGAGACGGGTTGATCCTGCTAAGATTTCCGGCCCTGTTAACAAGCGAATATCAATGTCAACGATGATCGGCACTTGTTCAGAGGGAACACAACTGATGGCAATGGTAGTTGCTCCCCTTTGTTTCGCCGCATTTAAAGCCCCATGAACAAAAGGAGTTGTCCCCCCCGCACTAATGCCAGCCACCACATCTTTTTCTGTGATCTTCCGTTGGGCGATGGCCTCGGAACCATCTTGGGGAAGATCTTCTAAGTTTTCAGAACTCCTCACTAAAGCTGCTGCACCTCCCGCGATAATGCCCTGCACTAAGTCAGGATGGGTACAGAATGTGGGGGGACATTCGGCCGCATCTAAGACCCCTAAACGCCCGCTAGTCCCTGCTCCGACGTAAAATAAACGACCCCCTTTCCCCAAAGCTTGACTGGTCACTTCGATGGCTTGAGCTAGTTCTAACCTTGCTTGGGCAATAGCTTTGAGGGTTTGGGCATCTTCTTGATTGAAGAGGTCCACTAATTCAACAGTGGTGAGTTGATCTAAATTGTGACTATTAGGGTTAACTTGTTCAGTTAACAGGTGGCCTCGTTCTTCGAGATTTTCCATAAGGGTTTACAATAAGCCTTCTAATTTACGGCGCATTTGCTCTAATTCATCAGAGGACATTTCCGATGAAGTTGTTTCTGGTTCAACAGGCTTTTGGGAGTTTTCCTGATCTTCCCAGGTCATTTCTTCGACATTTTGTTCTGGGGGAATAGCTAATTCTCCGTTTGGGATTAATTCCCAATCATAATCAGCCTGTTTACAAAATTCTTCAATTTCCTCCGAGTCAAAAGGTTCGACAGTGGGTACAGGAAAGTCTTGGGCTTCGAGTAATAAGGCGTAGCGAGTAGCATCGTCTTCGGACTCGAACATTAATATTTTATTGCGATCGCCCATTTGCACGGTATGAATGCCTTCATTTTCGGTGCGGGCGTTAAAGAGTAGGACGTACACTTTACTCATAACTGTGCTTTCTCCTCAAATTGGTGTAACAGCATTGCTGATGAATCCACCGATACACTCAGATCATTGTTACTTAGAATATCTGATTTGAGGTTTTTTCACCAAGGTTACGAAAAGACACTCACGCTGAAGTACCCTATTGCTTCTTCCAAAAGGAGTTGAAATCACCTCTTTTTTTTGTGGGAAGACTCAATCCCTATGGAATATCGTCGTACTAGAATAGATTTACCTAAAATGTATTAACCAAAAAGGAGATTTTAATATGTATTGTCTTGGATTAATGAGTGGCACATCTGTGGATAGTATTGATGCTGCATTGGTGAAAATTACGGGAAAAGAACTTGATTTACAAATTGAATTTTTATCTGGCATCAATCATTGTTATCCAGAAAAAACACGAAATAAAATTTTAGGGGTTGCTGGAGGACAACCTTTATCATTGGAAGAAGTTGCCCAATTAGATGAAGAAATCGCCTTATTTTTTGTAGAAGCTGTCAACCAAATCAAACAAAATTATCCCATTATAGAATTAATTGGCTCTCATGGACAAACTGTATTTCATCGGCCACCAATTAAAGAGAGAATAGGTTATACAATGCAATTAGGTAGAGGAGAAATAATCGCTAACTTAACAGGTATTCCCACAGTAAATAACTTTCGAGTTGCTGATATTGCCGCCGGAGGACAAGGCGCACCCTTAGTATCAAAAATAGACGCTTATCTATTAAGTCATCCCCAATATAATCGTTGTGTACAAAATATTGGCGGTATTGGTAACGTTACCTATTTACCCCCAAAACAAGCAAGAGACTGGGAAAACCAGATTAGAGGATGGGATACAGGGCCAGGGAATGTCTTAATAGATTTAACAGTGCAAAAATTCAGCAATGGAAAAAAAACCTATGATAAGAATGGAGAATGGGCGGCCCAAGGAAAACCAAAACAAGAATTAATTAAACAATGGTTAACTCAAGACTTCTTTCAACAAACCCCGCCAAAATCTACAGGAAGAGAATTATTTGGAAAAAACTATTTAGAAAAATGTTGGCAAGATGCCCAAACCTATAAATTATCCGATAAAGACTTTTTAGCCACCATCACCGACTTAACCGCAGCATCCATGGCCTCTAGTTATCAACAATTTATTAAACAACCCATCGACGAAATATTATTATGTGGAGGAGGCTCTCAGAATTTATACTTAAAAGAGCGGATTAAATATCATTGTCCCGATTCAACCAGGGTAAAAACCACCGATGAAGTCGGGATGAACAGTGATTTTAAAGAGGCAATCGCCTTTGCAATTTTAGCTTATTGGCGATATGTGATTAAGATTCCAGGGAATTTACCACAGGTAACTGGGGCAAAACAACCCATGTTACTCGGTGATATCCATCTTCCCCTTTCATGAAGTCAGAAGTCTGGCCATTAAGTAGAAATAACAGAGAATTTTAAAGACCTGTTAGTTTTCTGTAATTTTAGGGAAATCTAAAATAGAGAAACCTAAGAGTGATAGAAGTTAAAGTATCCATAAAAAGCAAGGATTCTTCTAAAACTTTGGCAAGAATAAAACTTGCATTTCCCTTAACTTTTGACTTGAACTCTAGCTTTTCCTACCTAGGAGCTCACAATTTATTGTTAAAGAGATTAAGGAGTTTTATCTTGGCTCATAGCTTTTTAATGGAAGCCGGACGCTGGACAATTGAAGGAAATTGGCTCGAACCCAATGAAATGCCCCTTCCCGTCAAAGGAAGGACGATTGTGGCCTGGAGTAGTGATAACTGGTTCACTATGGTCACTAAACTGGTGTTTCCTGAAAGCGATCGCCCGGAAATTGCTTTTCAGTATCGGGGACATTTGAATGGAGAAGAACGACAGTACACCTATGTGCTTCAGCAAAGCTTATTGGGAAAAGTTGAAGGAGAAGGATGGATAGGGCCTGACTCCATTGTCCAACGCTATTGGGTGTTAGGCGATCGCCAAAGACGCAGTGGCTTTGAAACCTTCTACCGTCTTAACAATAATACCTATCATTTATCTGGCGGCATTCTTACAGGACATTACCTCAGCAATACCATGGAAGCTATCCTTGAACGTCAACCATGAGACTTTTTTTTCCTCTTAAACAAATTTGCCCTAACTCTTATAACTGCTTATTCCTACCTCAACCTGAGTGAACTATTATGAGTCCCCCAGTTACCATGAAAGAAACTCCTCAACGTCGTTTATTGGCTAACCGTTATCAACTTATCGATCTTGTTGGTAGTGGTGCGATGGGGCAAGTCTATCGTGCTGAAGATAAACTTCTTGGTGGTGTCACCGTTGCCGTTAAATTTTTGTCCCAAGCCCTACTCAATAGTAAAATGCGGGAGAGATTTGAACGAGAGGCGACCGTTTCTGCTCTATTAGGGGAAAGAAGTAATCATATTGTTCGAGTGCGAGACTATGGTGTAGACGAAAAGGAAATCCCCTTTTATGTAATGGAGTATCTTAAAGGGGACAGTCTTAATGAAGTGATTAAATTCCGGCCCCTGTCTATCTCAAGATTTTTAAAGGTGACAAGGCAAATTTGTTTTGCCCTGGAATGCGCCCACAAAGGCATTATGTTTGAAGGGGAAATGTGTCCCATTATTCACCGGGATATTAAACCTAGTAACATTTTAGTGGTAAATGATCCAGCTTTGGGGGAGTTGGTGAAAATTTTGGATTTTGGTATTGCAAAATTAATTCAATCAGGGGAAGCACAAACTCAGTCATTTATGGGAACTTTGGCCTATTGTTCCCCAGAACAAATCCAAGGCAAAGAACTTGATAGTCGCTCCGATATTTATAGTTTAGGCGTGATGATGTATGAAATGCTTACTGGAGAAATGCCCATTTTCCCCGAAAATTCTTCCTTTGGGGCTTGGTATGAAGCTCACCACTACGCTAAACCCAAACCCATTCCCGCAAAACTGAATCTTCCTTCAGAGTTGGAAAGTCTAATCTTGCAATGTATTGCTAAATCCCCTGATGATCGTCCCCAAACTGTTACTGAAATCTCAAAAAAGTTAGAAAAATTAAAACCCTATCAACCGGAGTCGCAACAGGAAACTTTGGTTGCTACTCCTAAAAAAGTTGTTGATAAATCAACCCAAAGAAAAACTTTTCCCAAGGGGGATGATATTTGCTTAAAAATGACTTGGCCTGATGAAAAACCTCAACAAAAAATTGTCTTTCCCCAAGTCATCCGCGCTCCGGAAGGTAACTTTACCAGTCTTTGGGTAATGCTCAACAAAGAAGATATTGCTAACCGTCTATCGAGTATTCGTTACAATCAATTTGTGTTTATTCCCAGTCCCCACCCCATGATTTTGTGGATCACGGTGTTATATCATCAGGAACAAGGACCGAGATGGCTTCCTTGTTATCTGGACCTAAAAACTTCATCTGGTCAACGGTTTGCTCGGCTATTAGGGCAATCAGCATCTTACTGGATTTTATTTTTTGCTTTGGAGAAAGGAAAACCCTGTCAGAACGTTTTAAAAACTAACATTGCCCCCAACCAATGTCAAAATTTACAGGAGTGGGCTGAGCAAAGTCAATTGTTGCGAGGTGGCAAGGCCCAAATTACGAAACGAATGTTAAAACAGGAGCTTGAGAAGCTAAAACCAACTATTGTTAATAAGCTGAAGGCTGCTTATACTGCTTCTCGTAAACTGTCTCAGTTTTGATAATATTACTTTTAATACTCAGATAATTCCTGAACCATCTAATTTCTCAGGTTGAGGTTTAATTATTATGTTAGGTGCTTTGAGATATTTAAGGCTATTTACTTATCGTCCAGATGCCCCAAAGTCTTGTGGTGCTACAGTTTGGGTTGAGACATTATCTTCGGTTGATGTGATTAGATGCAAACTGGCTTAGAATTGGCCAATAACATTATCTTCCAATTCTAACCATTCTGCCAATTTTAAAATAGCCGCTTTTTCCGAGGGGGTAATCTCTTGATCAGCCTTAGCTATCATGAGGCAAATACGCATTAATAATAGAGCCTCTTCTGTATCCAAAGACAATCTTTTCACTGCGCTAACAACCTCTTTTTCAGCTTTTTCGGGTTCCTGTTGTAGTTTTTCCCCATAGCCACGAAATATTTCTACTGCCACCCTAGTTTCAACACAGTGAAGTTGCGTAACACGATCTAAGACATAATCTCTGGCCATTAACTCAGCAAAACTAATCTCCCCATCTGCTACAGCTAAGAAAGCAGAAGCAGCCATTGTTGCTTCCAAAAACTGCTGTTGACGCTCATTGCGTTCATATTTAGCCCAAAACCCCTTAAAAGATTCAACAATTCCCACAGTAAAAACCGACCTCATGGATAATTACCGTTGATACTAACACAATAGGCAAACTAGCAAGACCAACCCCAATACTGCGTAGGTTTTGCTCAAAAACTTGGTGAGATGGGGAGTGTGGGGGGTGTGGGAAGAATCAAGCAATGGTCAGGTTTTTTCTACTGGTCTGTCAATTTTGTAATCCCTCGCAGTATTGAGACCAAACCAGCAACAAACCCCAAAACTATTCCGTCCTTCTAAAATAAAGAATTATTGGACAATTCTCAGATCGCCCTAGAAAAGATTGAGTACACTAAAACATAGAATACACACAGAAGCGATCGCTTAATATCTAGACCATGTTTTCTCTGCCTATTTCATCAACAAAAGCCATCTCAGGAACTGTAGGTTGTAGCCTAGCAGTCATCATCGGTATAATTACCCTAAAAACTATCCCCAAAACGGCCTACGCTCAAAACCCAGCCCCCAATAGTCCCCTAACCGTGCGCTCCGACATTCAAGAAGCCAACTCAGAAACCGGGGTTGTCACCGCCAGAGGAAACGTACAGTTTTTCTATCCAGCTCGTCAAATTCAAGGAACATCAGCACAGGCACAGTATTTCAGTCGAGAACGGCGTTTAGTGCTCACAGGGAACGTTTATGTCCTCCAAGAAGGCAACAGTATGCGGGCTGAAACCATGACCTATTTAATCGACGAAGGACGATTTATTGCTACCCCAGAATCGGCTCAACAGGTAGAATCAATATACCTAGTCACCGAAGCAGATAATACTGCCCCCCAACCCGTCCCCGTTGCTCCCGCGCCGCCTCTAGATAACACCCTTCCCACCCCCGACTTTTAAGCCGTTCTTATGACACTGATTTTAGAAAATATCCATAAAACTTACGGAAAACGGGACATTGTCAACCGCGTCAATATTAAAGTTGCCCCTGGCGAAATTGTGGGACTTTTAGGACCCAATGGCGCCGGTAAAACCACAACCTTTTATATTGCCACTGGCCTCATTAAACCCAATAAAGGCAAAGTCTGGTTAAATCAACAAGAAGTCACTCGCTTACCCTTAAATAAACGGGCTAGCCTGGGAATTGGCTATATGACTCAACAGCCCAGTATTTTTCGTTATCTCACTGTTTCTGAAAACATTCAGGTAGCCCTCGAACAAACTGATGTTCCCTTTCGACAACGGCCCCAACGTCTTTATGACTTGCTCAAGGAGTTTCGCTTGGAAAAAATTGCCCAAACCAAAGGTTCCCAAGTGTCTGGGGGAGAAAGACGCAGGACAGAATTAGCGCGCTCTTTGGCAGCAGGAAAAAATGGACCAGATTTCTTATTATTAGACGAACCCTTTGCCGGAGTTGACCCCATTGCTGTCTCAGAAATTCAAACCATGATCGCCCAATTACGAGAGCGTCAGATGGGAATTTTAATCACTGATCACAATGTCCGCGAAACCCTGGCTATTACCAACCGTGCCTATATTATGCGGGATGGTCAAATTTTAGCGGCTGGGAGTGCGGAAGAACTTTATAACAATTCCCTAGTGCGACAGTATTATTTAGGGGAAAACTTCCAACTTTAAGCAAATGTCGGGCAGAATTCCCTTATCCTCGTGATTGTTAGGGATTAATGCCTGACCTATAAACAAAAGGAGAGAGCATCCATATTCTAGTATCTTGTCTTATAATTTTAGCATAAGCCGTATTTTGCGTGAAACCATTGTACAGAGCCGTAAAAGTCCGAATATATCCAACATTAGAGCAATCCCAGAAGCTAAGTCAAGTTATGGGATGCTCTCGTTGGTGGTGGAACTATGCTCTAAACCTATGCAATGAAACTTACAAAGAAACAGGCAAAGGGTTGAGTCGAGTAGCACTAAACAAAGTATTACCAAAGCTCAAAAAATCAGAAGAAACTGAATGGCTATCTGAATGTTATTCTCAAGTCTTACAGTCAACGACCTTAAACCTAACTAAAGCCTTCAAAAACTTTTTTGAAGGTAGAGCTAAATATCCTAGATTCAAGTCTTATTATGGGAGACAATCAGCCCAATATCCTCAGAACTGCTCAGTTGTAGATAACGGGGTAAAAGTCCCTCAAGTTGGGGTAATCAAAGCCTCTATCCATAGGTTATTTGAGGGACAATTAAAAACTGTAACCATCACGAAAACACCAACAGGGAAATATTATGCTTCACTGTTATTTGACACTGAACAAGAGACTCCTGAAGTAGTTGTTAGTGGGAAGGTTATAGGTATTGATCTTGGGTTAAAAGACTTCTGTATTACCCATGATGGGGATAAAACATCTAAGTATGCTAACCCTAAACACCTTAAAAAACATGAGAAAAACTTAGCTAGAAAACAGGCTAAGTTAGCCCGCAAGAAAAAAGGAAGTAAATCTAGAGAAAAAGCACTCAGGCTAATAGCTAGAGTTCACGAACGTATTAGCAATGCCCGTCAAGACTTTCTACATAAATTATCAAGAAAAATTGTTGATGACAATCAGGTAGTAGTCGTTGAGAACTTGAACGTCAGATACTAGAGATTGGACTTGTCCGAGTTGTGGAATTCACCATGACCGTGACGAAAATGCCTCAAACACAGAAGATCACACACACACATTATGGATATTGGTCAAGCAAACCCCGTTAAAGTCAAGTTAAAACCGCAGATCCCTGGTTTATCAATCATGGATCGTTATTTGTTTCTGGAACTGCTCTTACCCTTCCTCTTCGGAATGGGTATCTTTACTTCCTTAGGGCTATCTATTGGGACTTTATTTGATCTGGTGCGTCGGGTAACAGAGTCGGGACTAATGTTATCAGTGGCCTTGAAAATTTTACTATTAAAAATGCCAGGGTTTATTAGTTTAGCCTTTCCCATGGCCATGTTACTGGCAGCATTAATGGCTTATAGTCGCTTATCGAGTGATAGTGAAATTATTGCCCTCCGCAGTTTAGGGGTTAGTGTCTATCGTTTAATTATTCCGGTGATTCTCTTCGGTTTCGTGGTGACAGGATGTGCTTTTGTGGTCAATGATTGGATCGCTCCGGCTGCTACCCATGAAGCGGCTGTTACCCTAGAAAAAGCCGTTAATCAGGAACGCCCCGATTTTAAGGAACGGAATATTGTTTATCCTGAATATAAGACCATTCAAGAGGAAGATGGTCAAGAAGCGACGGTTTTAACTCGTTTATTCTATGCTGAGGAATACAATGGGCAAAAGATGCAGGGGTTAACCATTTTAGACCGAACCCAAGAAGGGGTTAATCAAATTGTTACTTCTGAGTCGGCGACTTGGAATATTTCTAGCAATACCTGGGACTTTTTTAATGGCACCATCTATCTCATTGCTCCTGATGGTTCCTATCGTAATATCGTCCGCTTTCAACATCAACAACTAGCTCTACCTCGCGCTCCTTTGGATTTAGCTAACCGTCGTCAAAATTTCACAGAAATGACTATTAGCGAAACCAAGGAATATCTCAAAGCCATGCAATTAAGTGGCAACGAGAAGCGGGTTAGAAAGGTTAGAGTTCGTTTACAAGAAAAGTATGCTCTACCCTTTGTTTGTTTAATTTTTGGTTTAGTCGGTGCTGCCATTGGAGTCAGACCCCAAAATACCAATAAGGCCACCAGTTTTGGGGTCTGTGTGGGCTTAATTTTTGGTTACTATCTTCTCTCCTTTATGAGTACCTCCCTAGGGATCTGGGGCATTTTAACGCCTTTTTTGGGTGCCTGGTTGCCTAATATTCTCGGATTGGGGGCAGGTAGTTTATTATTAGTTCAATCAGCCAGTTTACGATAATCTCTATGTCCCAAACTCATAATCTAAGCATTGGTTGGCTCTATCCTAACCTGATGAGTACCTACGGCGATCGCGGTAATGTCATCTGTATCCAGCGACGTTGTCAATGGCGAGATATTCCAGTCACCATCATTCCCCTGGATCAACAAACAGAAGCATCTCGCTTTGAGGAGGTGGATGTCATTGTTGGGGGAGGGGCCCAAGATCGTCAACAGGAAATTGTCATGAGGGACTTACAAGGGGCTAAAGCGGAGGCGTTACGGGGGAAGTTAGATGGGGGAACTCCTGGGGTGTTTACTTGTGGTTCCCCGCAACTTTTGGGGCATTATTATGAACCCGCTCAGGGACAACGTATTGATGGCTTGGGGTTATTAGATTTAGTGACCAAACATCCTGGCCCCAATGTCTCCCGTTGCATTGGTAATGTGGTTTTTGAAATTACCGCATCTCCTTTGGCAGAAAATTTACGACAAATGTTAGGGAAACCCCCTATTATTATTGGCTTTGAAAATCATGGGGGACGCACTTATTTAGGGGATGTGCAACCGTTAGGAAAGGTGAGGTCAGGTTATGGTAATAATGGGGAAGATGGTTATGAAGGAGCTTTTTACCGTCATGCGATCGCCACTTATTCCCATGGCCCCTTATTGCCTAAAAATCCTTTTCTTGCTGATTGGTTGATTAAAACTGCATTACAAGAAAAATATCAGACAGAAATCACTTTAAGGCCTCTTGATGATAGTTTAGCAGAACAAGCGAGAGTTGCTATGTTAAAACGCTTAGAAACGGTTGTTTAACTGAAGATCTTGCACCATGATTTAAAAATCGGGGTTTTCAAGCTAGGTGCAAGATCTCAGTTCGAGAAGGCTTGATCTTCGGTTTTTCTTTCTCTCCCTTAAGACGCGCCACCTCATTAGTTAATTCTAATTATCAGACAAGGTATAGAAGCGATCGCCACGGCTTTGTTGCTGGATGTTTACTGCGGTGCAGCCACACTCGCACCAGGGAGACCGCCTTGATTTTTTAGCGCACTACGGAGCAGATCCCTTCGGCATCGCCGTTAAAGAATCCTTATAAAACGGTTAAATTGCAAAAATGGGATACTCCCCTTCATGGTGGTAAGCTTAAGGTGATTCCCAAGTTTGATTGTTATTAAAACATTGTGAGAGATTAAAAAATAATAATATTTCAATGATATCTTGACCTTATCAATGCTACAGGAAAGCCCAAAAAATGCCGGATTTTGTCGTCCACTTCAAAAGTCCCCAGCAATGGCAACAAACCATTAATATTTATTATTGGAATACAAGACCATCATCCCCTACACCGCAGTGGCCAGGGGTTTCTATGACAGTAGATGAAAACGACTGGTATAGTTACCGTTTTCAGGGGGTAGAAGAGGCAAATATTGTCTTTAATGATGGTAGGGGTCAACAAACCAGAGACTTGAGACGACAAGGAGAAGGCTGGTTTTTTAACAATACCTGGTATGATAGAAACCCCGAAACCCCTGTTACGCCCCTTGTTGTTCACTTCAAACGTCCCCAGCAATGGCAAGAAACCATTAATATTTATTATTGGAATACAAGGCCATCATCCCCGACACTGCAATGGCCAGGGGTTTCTCTGACAGCAGATGAAAACGACTGGTATAGTTACCGCTTTCAAGGGGTAGAAGAGGCAAATATTGTCTTTAATGATGGTAGGGGTCAACAAACCAGAGACTTGAGACGACAGGGAGAAGGCTGGTTTTTTAACAATACCTGGTATGACGAAAACCCCCAAAGGCCTGCCATTCCCGTCGTTTCTGCCATACCAAAAGGGTCAACCTATCTTGAGCCACAGCGTGTCATCCTTTCTTCGAGCAATGAAAATGATACTATCTACTATACAACTGATGGCACAGAACCTACTGTTAACTCCACCCTTTATCAGCAACCCATTATTATCGACACAATCACTAGATTACGGTGTCTTGGCCGCAATACCTTGGGAGAAGTAGGGGCGGTTTCCGAATTTATTTATACAATTGATCCTAACGCAGACTTACAAAAACCGACTATCACTGCAAGTATCGACTCAGGAACCTATTTAGAAGCGATCACCCCTAGGTTTACCATTAGGGATAATCGGGCTGCACCTATCATCGCTTACTATACCAATGATGGGACAGAACCCACCACCTCCGCTAATATTTATATTCAGGGAAAGGCCATCAATGGCTTAACTGGACCAAAAATGATCCTAGAGAAGACAGCAACGGTCAGATTTTTGGTCATTGATGGTGCGGGAAATGAAACCTATGCTGATTTTTACTACAGTGTCGGGGAGGAAATACAACCCAGAGACTTTCGAGAAGAAACAATTTATTTTCTGATCACCACCCGCTTTTATGATGGTGATCCCAGTAATAACTTTTTCTGTCGCGATCGCATCAAGTTTAACGCAGCAGGAGAAGCAGAAGATCCTCACTGGAGAGGAGACTTTAAAGGTTTAATCAAACATCTAGACTATATCAAAGATTTAGGCTTTACTGCTATTTGGATCACTCCACCCATTGAAAATCGCAGTGGACTGGATTATCATGGCTATCATGGATATGATTGGAATCGTATCGATCCCCGTTTGGAGTCTCCTGATGCTACCTATCAAGACTTAATTAATGAAGCACACGCTAGGGGCATAAAAATCATACAAGATGTAGTGGTTAACCATTCCTGTCAATATGGTGTTCGGGGGAAAGTTTGGATCGATCATCTCCCTGTTAAATATTTTGTACCCCAAGGATCACAGCAAGGACAAGTTAATTATGGCCCCTATCAGGGGAACTTAGGGAACTATCAAAGGGAGTTTCGAGAAGATAATGATAACCCCGTGGCCCCTGACTGGTTTAAAGAAAGACAAACTTCTGATCCTGAAGGGGTTGTCCCTTTAGTAGATCCCTTAACGGGAGAAACCGTTCCCAAAGAAGGCTACAACCCTAACCGCTTTTTCGGTATTGATGCTAATAATCTTGACCCCGAATGGTATCATCAAGACGGGTTTATGGCAGGAGGAGACTGGGAAAATGTCTCTATCCAGACGAAGCATTTAGCCGGAGATACCATCGACTTAGCTACGAGACGGGATAATGTGAAAGATTATATCATTAACGCTATTTGTCGTTATTTGGACATGGGAGTTGATGCGTTACGCATTGATACAGTCAAGCACGTTGAGCGCAATAATTTATTAGAGTATGTTAACGCTTGGAAGGCCCATAAACCTAGTCTATTTGTCTTTGGAGAAAACTTAGTTAAGGGGACAGGTTGGGGTGATTTATTTGGAGATGATAACGCACCTTCTTTCCTACGGCCTTGGTGGTACACTCGGTTAGGGGATGATCCCAAAGATCCTAATTCTGGGGGTGACTCTGGTTTCTCGATGTTAGATTTTTCCCTATTTTCTACCTTCCGTGATAACGTCAGTCGTGGTAGTTTTAATGGCATTGGTGGTATTTTAGCTAATGATTGGGTGTATGGTGATGCAACTCAGTTAGTCACCTTCTTACAAAATCATGATGTTGGCCCTGATAATGACTTCCGTTTCCGCTTCAATGGGCAGACAGAATGGGCTGCTGCTGCTTATAATTTGTTATGGACTATAAGGGGCATTCCTTGTCTCTATTATGGGGAAGAAATCGAATTTATGAAGGGGAAACCCCAAGATATCATTGGTAATAATGATACCTTAGATGAGACGGGACGGGCTTATTATGGTCCTCATCTTGAAGACGATGCTATAAATACTACTAAAAGTCATCCTCTGTATCAACATCTTAAACGATTGAACTTGATTCGTAGTCGTATTCCCGCGCTACAAAAAGCACCTATGAGTCAGGTTAATGAGTGGGGAAGTGGCATAAGTTTCTTCCGAGAAGATCAAAATAGTGGTAGTTATGTCGTCGTTGGCTTAACCATTGGAGGTGATCAACAAATTACTGTTAACAATGTCCACAATGGCACTTATCGTGATGCTGTGACGGGTAATACCATTGATGTTAATAATAGTACCATTTCTTTTCATGTTCAAGGTAACTCGGCTGGAATTTATGTGTTGAATGGAGAAGGAAAAATAGGAGAAGATGGAGTCTATTTACGCTAATTTGAGTTAGCTTAAATGATGTTTATTCTCGTCGAATTAATGTACAATATCGTTGGGTTTATGGAATTTTTGAGGCAGAAAAAATTGTCAAAATTATTCTTGTTTTGGGATGAGTCTATCGAGAATGTCTGTTAAACGATCTTCTATGGTTTCAATATGACGGAGATAATCAGATTGAACTTCATAAAAGTCTGCTTGTGCAGCAGCTAACCTAGACATCCATTCAAAAACTCGACGACGATCTTGTCTCCATTCTTCACGATCTTTTCTTCGTTCTTGTCGATCTTGGTTAACAGCTTCAGTTAATGCTTGAATCGCTTTAGCATTAGATTCGATTAGCTTTTTTAAATCTTCATCACTCATTATTTTAACTCCTATTAAAGTCCGACAAATTTAAAGTTAACTGTGAGGAAAGGAAACAGGAAACAGCTAGGTTTGGTTAGAGAACTATAATCTAGGTTATGACAAGGATCTAACAATCCATTATAACTCATCTAAAAAGCTTATCTATTGGTTATACTAAAGAAGATAATTGATCACTTGTTTATTAATTATGTCTGAAATAACTACCGATCATGCCAAAAAAAATATAGAAACTTTAATTGATAAAGTTGCTGAATCACACCAACCTATTACGATTAAAGGAGAACGAAATCAAGCTATTTTAGTCTCCCAACAAGATTGGTCATCGATTCAAGAAACCTTATATCTTTTATCTATACCAGGTATGAGAGAATCAATTTTAGAAGGTTTAAATACACCTATCGAAGATTGTTCTGAGTTACTTTGATTGGTACGATTTGCTATTCCTTCAATTTTTTCTCCTATTTGTCTTAATACCTTTTCTCGATTATCGGTTTGACTTAATACTGCAAACGGCAATAATCCAGGGATTTCTAAGAAGGGTTTGCTGAAGAAGGGATAGAACAGTGAATCCATCAAGGTTACAGACCGATCTAGCGAAGAAAAAAGTGCAACAAAAAAGTGTACTATGTTGCCCAAAAAGTCCTAAA
>JAAUYB010108478.1_pt1 | contig 17836 bp, 19 predicted proteins | sample 7278071 | NCBI WGS metagenome assembly JAAUYB01 (sample SAMN14350121, study PRJNA611818) | marine sediment metagenome | isolation source: surface marine sediment (1.8m) | place: French Polynesia: Moorea | collected 2018-08
CAGGCCTCGACCAATCGCCGCCCCTCCGGGGCGGGTCGGCGATGGGCCCGGCGGGGCTGCGCCCCTTGATTCCGTGCCAGGGGATATCGCTCCAATTTCCGAGGCGGGCAAAGACCCGACACAAGAGCCCGAAAAAGGGACCGTCCTCGCGGCACCGCGGTCTGCGCCCAGCGCGGCGCAGCAGACTACAGCGCTGCGACACAACGCGCTTGTGACTGCGCGGCGCTTAGTTCATGTGGCCGACCGGCCGCGCTCAGAGCCCTCTCGTGCCTAGGGTTTCGCACAGAAACAGCTTGCCCTCGCGTCGGGCGCGGGACTTCAGCACTGCAACGCGGGAAGTGATTTCCAGCGTGCGGTTGACCGCGACTCCGGCGGGGATTTCGACCGCCGAGACGGTACAGCTCAAGAGCGGAAACGCACGGATCGTGCCGTCGCGCGCGCGCCCGGCGATCACCCCCGCAGCACGGTCTTCGGCATCATAGAGGCTCTCGGCGATGTGGCGGAACCGGGCGCCGATGCGCGACAGCAACTCGCTGGCGATCGCGCAATGCGGCCCGAAGGCGCCGACGAAGAAGTCGTCACCGCCGATATGCCCGACGAACAGCCCCAGGTCGCGGTCCAGCGATTTCAGCAGCGCCGCCATCATCAAAAGCGCCCGGTCGCCGACCTCGAAGCCGTATTTGTCGTTGAACGGCTTGAAGTTGTCGATGTCGAGATAGGCCGCGATGCGGGGCTCGCCGGGCGTGGCAATGCATTTGTCCAGGAACTCCTGGATCGCGCCGTTGCCGGGCAGCCGGGTCAGCGGGTTCTGCGCCGCGGCCTGTTTCAGGCGGATGTGGTTGGCCAGTTTCAACAGCGAAGCAGACGACAGATAACCGCGGTATTTCAGAGACTTGGTGACGATCACTCCATCTTCAGCCTTCTCGGCGATCAGCTCCAGCCGCGGGGCCAGGGGGGTGTTCGATTCCAGCATCGCGATCGGGCGCACGTAGTCCATCAGCGACATGTTCAGCATCGCGTTCTGCGCCAGGTCGCGGCCGTATCGCGAATAGAGCAAGGGCTTGACGTCGCGTTCGCGCACCGCGCCACGCGGCAGGCCGCAATTGTCGACCGTCGGGAACACGCTTTGCGCCGTCTCGCGGCCCATCAGCTCGATCAAATCGCGCAGGCTGTCCTCGTCGCTGAGGATCTCGACGTCCTCGAGCAAGTTTTCCACCGCGATCTCGTCGTTCGGCAGCGACTTCGGCGGGGCGGTGGCCACGACGTCGCCGTAGCTGGGATGCAACGTCGCGATCTCGGTCGTGGGTCGGGCGATCAAAAAGCCCTGGATCAGGTCGCAATTGACCTCGCGGCAGCTCGCCAGCTCCTCGACCGATTCGACGCCTTCGGCGATGACCCGTGCGCCGAGCGTTTGGGCCAGATCCACCACCGAGCCCACCAAAAGCCGCTTCTTGGCATCGTTCGGCATCGACTTGATGAAAAACCGGTCGATCTTGATGAAATCGGGGCTCGATTGATAGAGCATCTGCATGCCGGAATTGCCGGTGCCGAAATCGTCTACAGCGATCAAAAAGCCGGGCTTGCGCAGCCCCTCGACGGCTTCCGCGAAATCCTCGGGCGGCAGCGGCTGGTGTGCCTCGCTGAGTTCGATGCAGACGTCTAAGGGACGCAGGTCGAGCGCGTCGAGCTTGAATTCGATGAAGCTGCGCACGTCGCGCCAGCGGTTCAAAAGGCGCCCATCAAGATTGACGAAGAGCAGCGACCAGTGCGAGCGTCGCAGTTCGGCATAACAGTCGAGCGCCTTTCCGATCAGGCAAGTGTCGAGCTCATATATCTGGTCACATGTGGCGGCATGTTCGAAGAGCGCGCCAGGATGCGGGAAGCCGAGGTCGTCGAAGGACCGCACCAGGCTTTCATAGGCGATGGTGTTCCCGGTTTCGGCATCGACGATCGGCTGCATGGCGACTGTCAACTTGTCCTCTGCCTCGCGCATGAAATGCGCCGCGTTGAAATCCTGCAGCCATGCCGGTTGGTTCATTCGTCGCGCCTTTGTCCTGTCGCCCACCCTCGGATCTAGCCCAGTTCGGCTAAGGTCGGGTGAACGGCGGGGATCTGGACAGAGTGCAACCCTCGGTATAGTAATCTGATTTATTTACATAAACCTGCTAGTCTCGGCGCCGCGGTCCCGCCGGAATTATGACGGTTGCAGCCCATTTGACGAAAATTCGCGGCTATCCCGCCACACCGCGCAAGCGCCGCGCCCGGGCCGGCGGGATCGCCTTGATCTCAAGCCCGGTGAAGACATGCAGCGTGTTGAGGTCGCGGTCGACGACGGCGTGGTCGCTGACCCAGCCGCCCATCGACAGATAGCTGCGCAACAGCGGCGGCATGGTCAGCAAGGCGCGCTTGGTGTCGGGCTTGCGCCTCAGCCGCCGGGCAAAGCGGAAGACGTCAGGCGCCTTGACCTTGGGCAGCCAGCGTTTAGGCGCCAGGTGGCGTTCTTTCAGCATCGCGAAGGCGTCGGTATAGGCCTGGGTCTCGGTCCCGGCGAAGGACGCGCAGCCGAACAGCATTTCGACGCCATGGTCATCGACGAACCGCGCCATCGCGCCCCAGGCGACGCGCAGGATGTCGGGGTCGCGGGCGAAGTCGGGGTCGATGCAAAACCGCCCCATCTCGACCATGCGGCCCGAAAACCCGCGCAAGGCCGAGAGCTCATAGTACTGCGCCGAATAGCTGCGGTCGATCTGGGCGCCACCGTCGAGCGTCAGGAGCCGAAAGCAGCAGACCAGCCTGCCGGTGCGGGTCTCTTCCACCAGGACATGGGCGCAGGCGGCGTCGAAGGCATCGGCGTCCTTGCCCGCATCGCGCGCCGCCGCCCCGGTTCCGGCGATGAACACTCGGTGGCGCAGGCGCTGCGCGGCGGCGAGGTCGGCCGCGCCGTCGGCGAGCCGCGCGGCATATCGGCCTTTGCGGAGGGTCAGCACGGGGCAATCGGTCCTTTTGCTTGGAACCCGGCGCGAGCTGTCTAAATATGTCTGCGAACGGCTTTACACACAAGATGTGACAGCCGCCTGACAGAAAGGACGCGTGATATGGAGAAGGTGATCAAATCCGATGCCGAATGGCGGGCGCAACTGGGCGATCTGGCCTACAAGGTGACGCGCAAGCACGGCACCGAGCGCGCCGGCACGCATGAGGAGTTTCCGGGCGGCGCCGGCACCTTCACGTGTGTGTGCTGCGGGGCGGAGCTGTTCGACAAGGCGCACAAATTCGAGTCGGGCACCGGATGGCCGTCGTTCTACCAGCCGAAGGACGCCGAGATGGTGGGCGAGGCAGAGGACAATTCGTGGTTCATGCGGCGCACGGAAGTGCATTGCAACCGCTGCGACGCGCATCTGGGCCACGTCTTCCCCGACGGCCCGCAACCGACGGGCCTGCGCTATTGCATCAACGGCGTGGCGCTTGCGTTCGAGCCGGACGAGGCCTAGGCGCGGGGCGACGCAGCTTGCCCGGTGAGCGATAAGCCGCGCCATCGCCGACCCGCGGGGTGGCGATCCGACGTCTGATCGGCGGCACTTTATAGTGGTCGCATCCGTAGGACGTGCCGCGATGCGCAGGTGTCGACAAATCGCCTCCCCACCGGGGCGGGTCGGCGATGGCGCGGCGGCGCTGCGCGCCTTGATTCCGCGCCTGGGCTGCGCTCCACCGGTTGTGCTACACCTAAGGACCAAACTGGCTGGAGGCTAAACCCTCCGCCGCCTAGTTCACCAACTGCTCGGCGGTGAAGTTGCCGAAGTTGCCGAACAGCTGGCGCAGGAAGGACACGCCCTTGATGTTGCTGTCGGTCACCCGGCGCGAGATCGTCACGACCCGGCCGCGCTCCAGCCCGAACCGCTCAACATTTTCGACGATGCCGTCGACGTCGAACGAGATCGCGACCACCTCGCGGTCGACCTCCTGCTGCTCGCGGAAGCCGTAGGCGACGAACTTGCTGCGCACATAGTACCAGCCGCCGTCGCTGAGCACGCCCGAGGTCGACGGCCGGCCCACCACGTCGGCCACGGTGTCCTTGCTGTCGACCCCGACGACGATCTGCTCGAGATCGGTGTCGGGCGGCACATAGCCATGCGTGCGGGTGATGTTCGAGCAGGACGCGGCGAGGAAAACCACCAAGCCGCATAGGCTTAGCCTGACCAATGCCGTTCTGCGACCCATGCTGCCCCTCTTGCCATGGCGTGGCGCTCTGCGTATCGGGCTTACAGAAGGAACGGTCCGGGTTCAAGAATGGAACCGCGCATGAGCGACGTGCCCCGCTTCAGCCAGACCCTGCGCCTCGCCGATCTAAAGGGCGGCTCGGCGGTTCCGGTGGCGGTCGAGCCGGGGCCCGACGACCGCCGGGCGATCGCCGACAGCCTCGGCGTACGGGCGATCCGCAAACTGCGCCTGGCCGGCGCATTGACGCCATTGGGCGCGGCCGACTGGCGGCTCGACGCGACGCTGGGCGCCACCCTGGTGCAGGACTGCGTGGTCACGCTGGAGCCGGTGACGACGCGGATCGACGAGCCGGTGCGGCGGACCTACCTCGCCGAGCCGCCGGATTTGCCCGACGCCGACGAGATCGAGATGCCAGAGGACGACAGCGTCGAGCGATTGCCCGCGGTGCTCGACCTCGGCGCGGTGCTGATCGAGGCCCTGGCCCTGGCGCTGCCACCCTACCCGCATGCCGAGGGCGCGGAACCGCTCGCGGCGACCTTCACCGAGCCGGGCAAGGCGGCGATGAGCGACGACGACGCGAAACCGTTCGCGGGGCTCGCCGGCCTGCGCGACCGCCTGGCGAAGGACGGCGACGACTGAGCCGCCCGGAGCGCGGCCTGCGGTGCAGCGCAGGCGCGTCTTTGTATTTGCGCAGACCAAAAGATCATGTGGGTGGTGGCGTCGCGTGTGACCTCGTTGGGGGTGGCTGCCGCTGTGAAGACACTGGATCTCCGGGCAGGTTGACCCAGCCGACGGCCGAGATCACTCGTCCGGGACGGCGCCGCGCCCTACCCCTCGTCCGCCACCGCGCGCAGCCAGGCCACGTGCGCGACCGCTGCGGCCCAGGCCTCGGCCTGCGCCCCGAACCCCTCCGGTCCGGAGGCCGACAGCACCGCCCAGCCGCGGCCGTCTTCGGGGTCGCGGCGGCAGTGCTGAAAGCCGAAGCGGCCGTCGGGGCGGCGGAAGATATCCACGCAGTGCAGCCCGCTTGGGTCTTCGACTGACCGGATCACCTTGTTTTCATGGCTCATTTTCCACATTCCCCCAGGTCCCGTCGAACCCGCCCCGCGGGGCAAGAATCCCCTTGCGCATGGGCGAAATCGAAGTATGTTCCCGGCCTCTCCCCGCGGCAGGGCGTCCGCGCAGAGATAACACGCGAAGATCTGGGCGATAGCCCGCCGATGACCGAGGTTGAGACATGGCTGTCCCGCAGAATAAAGTCACCAAATCGCGCCGCAACATGCGCCGCAGCCACGACGCGCTTGTCGCGGCGAACCCGGCCGAATGCAGCAATTGCGGCGAGCTCAAGCGCCCGCACCACGTCTGCCCAGCTTGCGGCCATTACGACGACCGCGAGGTCATCGCGCAGGCCGACGAGATCGATCTGGACGAAGAAGACGCAGCGTAAGCCGCGCTGATCCCCGGCAGGATGGCGGCAGCAGAGCTTCAACTGGCTGGAAACGCCGCCCCGGGCGCCGACCTGATAACCATTTCCGTCGATGCGATGGGCAGCGACCGCGGACCGGCCGCGGTCGTGAGTGGCTGTGCGCGGTCGGCCACGATAAACCCCGAAATCGGCTTTATCCTGCATGGCCCGAAGGAAACCTTGGCGCCGCTGGTTGCCCGGCGCAAGCAATTGACCGGCCGATGCGAAATTCGCGACGTGGGCGGTGTGGTGACGATGGACGCCAAGCCGTCCTATGTGATGCGCCACGGCAAGGACACTTCGATGTGGTCGGCGATCGAGGCGGTGCGCAACGGCGAGGCAGAGGTCTGCATCAGCTGCGGCAACACCGGGGCTTTGATGGCCCTCTCTATGGTGCGGCTGAGAAAGCTCGAAGGCATCAACCGGCCCGCGATCGCCTGCCTCTGGCCGTCGCGCAGCGCGCAGGGCTTCAACATCATGCTGGACGTGGGCGCCGATATCCGCGCCGACGAGCACGATCTGCTGCAATACGCGCTGATGGGCACGTCCTATGCGCGCAACGGGTTGGGCATCCTGCGCCCCCGCATTGGGCTGTTGAACGTCGGCACCGAGGAACACAAGGGCCGCGCCGAGCTGAAAGTGGCCCACGAAATGATTGGCGATGCGGCGGCCGCAGGCGAATACGACTATGTCGGCTTCGTCGAGGGCGGTGACATCCCCTCGGCCCGGGTCGACGTGATCGTCACCGACGGTTTCACCGGCAACATCGCGCTGAAGACCGGCGAGGGCACCGCCACGCTGATCCGCGAGTTCCTGCGCGAGGCGTTCAAGGCCACGCCGCTCAGCCGGATCGCGGCCCTTCTGGCGATCACCTCGCTGCGACGCCTGACCAAGCGCATCGATCCCCGGCGGGTCAATGGCGGGGTGTTTCTGGGTCTGAACGGCACCGTGGTCAAAAGCCACGGCTCGGCGGATGCCACCGGCGTCTCCGCCGCGATCAAGCTGGCCTTCACGTTAGCGCAATCAAAGTTCAGCGAACGGCTGGCCGCGCGGGTTGCATCAGGCTCGATGCCGCGCAATGATGAGGCCGAGCTAGGGGCCGGCAACGGTACAAAAAAATGACAACACGCGCCGTTGTCCGGGGGGTCGGGCACTATTTGCCCGACAGAGTCGTGCGCAATTCCGAATTCGAGAAGACCCTCGACACCAGCGACGAATGGATTCGCGCCCGGTCCGGCATCGAACGGCGGCATTTCGCGGCCGAAGGGCAAAGCACCTCGGACCTTGCGGTGCGCGCGGCGCGGGCGGCGTTGGACGATGCCGGCATGTCGCCAGGCGACATCGACGCCATCGTACTCGCTACCTCGACCGCCGATCTGACCTTTCCGTCGGCCGCCACCATGGTGCAGGCCGAGCTTGGCATGACCCGGGGCTTCGCCTTCGACGTCCAGGCGGTCTGCGCCGGGTTCATCTATGCGCTGGCCAACGCCAATGCGCTGATTCTGTCGGGTCAGGCGAACCGGGTCCTGGTGATCGGGGCCGAGACCTTCTCGAAGATCATGGACTGGACCGACCGGTCGACCTGCGTGCTTTTCGGCGACGGCGCCGGGGCGCTGGTGTTGGAGACGCAGGAAGGCAGCGGCCGGAATACCGACCGCGGCATCCTGTCGACCGACCTCAATTCAGACGGCCGCCACCGCGAGATCCTCTATGTCGACGGCGGCGTGTCGACGCAGACCACGGGGTACCTGCGCATGCAGGGCAAGGAAGTGTTCCGCCACGCCGTCGAGAAGCTCGCCAAGACCGCCCATACCGCTCTGACCAAGGTCGGCCTGAAGGACAAGGACGTTGACTGGATCGTGCCGCACCAGGCCAATTTGCGGATCATCAAGGCCACGGCGCAAAAAATGGGTCATTCGATGGATGACGTGATCGTCACGGTCCAGGACCACGGCAACACCTCGGCGGCATCGATTCCTCTGGCCCTCGCCGTCGGTGTCGCTCGCGGCAAAATTCACCGGGGCGATCTTCTGGTCACCGAAGCGATCGGCGGCGGCTTGGCGTGGGGCGCAGTGGTGCTGCGCTGGTAGCGCGGCTGAAATGGCTCAATCAGCGTGTAAATTGGGCCCGCCAACCCGTTGATATTGACTCTGAAAATTCCCCGCACGTAAGCTGAGACAATTCTTCAGGGGGACGGTAATGAGCGAAGACACATTGACCCGCATGGACCTCAGCGAAGCCGTGTTCCGCGAGGTCGGGCTTTCCCGCAACGAATCCGCGCAATTGGTCGAATCGGTGCTCACCCACATGTCCGATGCCCTCGTCCGCGGCGAGAGCGTCAAAATCTCGTCCTTCGGGACGTTTTCTGTCCGCAACAAGGCTGCCCGCGTCGGCCGCAACCCGAAGACCGGCGAAGAGGTGCCGATCCTGCCTCGCCGGGTCCTGACCTTTCGCCCCTCGCATCTGATGAAGGACCGGGTGGCCGCGGGCAACAAACGCTAAGGCGTTCAAACCATGGATAAATCTCGCGACGCGTTCCGTACAATCAGCGAGGTGGCCGATTGGCTGGGCACCCCCACCCATGTGCTGCGGTTCTGGGAAAGCCGGTTCTCGCAGATCAAACCGGTGAAACGCGCCGGCGGGCGACGGTATTACCGGCCCGCGGACATGGCGCTTTTGGGCGGCATCAAGAAGCTTTTGCACGACGAGGGTCTGACGATCCGTGGGGTGCAGAAAATCCTGCGCGAACAGGGGATCAAGCATGTCGCGGCGATGTCGCAGTCGCTCGATGCACCGGCCGCCGCCGAAGAGGCCGGGTTTGTCCAGGATGTGGAGCCGGTGGAGGAACCGGCCGATGTCGTAGCGTTGCAGCCCGGCGCGCCGGCCCCCGGAGCGGCCCCGAGCGCGGCCGAATCACCGACGCCAACCGCAGAACCGGATGTGGATATGCCACCTCTGGTGGCAGCGACGCCGGAACCCGAGCCGTTCACGCTGCGCACCAAACCCGGGACGCCGGCGGACGCCGACATGCCATCGCTGGCCGCTGCAACGCCTGAGCAGGAGCCTGCGCCGGCACGGATGAAGCCCGAGGGTCCAGCGGGTGACGAGATGCCGTCGCTGGCCGCCGCAACGCCAGAGGCCGAGCCGTTCACGCTGCGCACCAAACCTGAGGCGCCTGCGGACGACGACATGCCCTCGCTGGCCGCAGCGACGCCTGAGCAGGAGCCTGCGCCGGCGCGGATGAAGCCCGAGGGTCCGGCGGGCGACGAGATGCCGTCACTGGCCGCTGCGACGCCAGAGCCCGAGCCGTTCACACTGCGCACCAAACCCGAGACGCCCGCGGACGCCGACATGCCGTCGCTGGCCGCCGCAACACCGGAACCGGAACCGTTCACACAGCGCACGCAGACCGAACGGCCGACGGGTGCCGACATGCCCTCTCTGGCCGCGGAAACGCCCGAACCGGAGCCCTCGCCGGTGGAGCCTTCTGCCGCGATGGGGATCTTCCGGTCGTCCGGGCTCGGCGCCGCACGCAAGGCTGAGGCGGACGCGCCCTCGCCGGACGCGACTGCGGCGGCGGACAGTCGGGACCAAGCTGAAGAGATCCTCGCCCGGCTGCGCGCCGGCGAGGCGGGCGACCCAGCGGTGCTGCGACCGATCGTTGACCGACTTGCTGCATTGCGGACGCGGATGGCCAGCGACCGGCCGGCCCGCCCGCCCAGCTGATCATCGCCCCTTGCCCCGCCCCCGGTTTCCGGTAAAAGAGCGGCCACGTCGGGCTATGGCGCAGTCTGGTAGCGCGTCCGTCTGGGGGACGGAAGGTCGCAGGTTCAAGTCCTGCTAGCCCGACCAAACCAACCCGCCCGCGCCCGGTCCGCGGGCGTTTCTATCTCAAAGGGGGCAGATCGGCGGTAGATGAGCGGCATCGGCGTCCTTCCCAGCCAGACGCTCGCCGCGATGATCGCGCGCGGCGAGATCGCCGCCGAGACCGAGATCGCCGCGGCCCAGATCCAGCCCGCCTCGCTCGATTTACGACTGGGGCACGAGGCCTACCGGGTGCGCGCCTCGTTCCTTTCCGGCGAGGGGCAGCGCGTCGCCGACCGGCTCGACGAATTCACCATGCACCGGATCGACCTCTCGGGCGGCGCAGTGCTGGAAAAGGGCTGCGTCTACGTCGTGCCGCTGATGGAGCGTCTCGCCCTGCCCCCGGGCCTGCAGGCGGTGGCCAATGCCAAGTCGTCGACCGGGCGGCTGGATCTGTTGACTCGCGCCATCGCCGATGGCGGCACCGAATTCGACCGCATCGCACCGGGCTATGCCGGCCCGCTCTACGCCGAGATCTGCCCGCGCAGTTTTTCGGTGCTGGTGCGGCCGGGCATGGCGCTGAACCAGATCCGGTTTCGCGCCGGCCACGCGGTCCTGACGGACGCCGAGCTGGCGCGGCTGCATGCCGAGGTGACGCTGGTCGACGGCACCGCGGTGATCGACGATGGGCTGGGGTTTTCGGTCGATCTGCGGCCTCGGGACGGAACGCTGGTGGGCTACCGCGCCAAGCCCCATGCCGGGGTGATCGACCTCGGCCGGATCGGACATTACCGCCCGGCCGAATTCTGGGAGGATGTCGAGAGCCGCGACGGCCGGATCATCCTCGACCCCGGAGCGTTCTACATCCTAGTCAGCCGCGAGGCCGTGCACATCCCGCCCGACTATGCCGCCGAGATGGCGCCATATCTCGCGATGGTCGGCGAGTTCCGGGTGCATTACGCCGGCTTCTTCGACCCCGGCTTCGGCCATTCCGGCGTCGGCGGCCAGGGCTCGCGCGGGGTGCTGGAGGTGCGCTGCCACGAAGCGCCCTTCGTTCTGGAACACGGGCAAGTGGTGGGCCGACTGGTCTACGAACGCATGGCTGAACGGCCCGAGCAACTCTACGGCGCCGGCATCGCCTCGAACTACCAGGGCCAGGGGCTGAAGCTCAGCAAGCATTTCCGGGCGCAATCTGCGTCATAGTGTCCGCGGGAGGGGTGATGCAACGCACCGGCCCACCGTGCCGCGCTCCGGAAGGGCTCGCCGCAATTATCTGAAAAAAAACAATTATTTGTTCTTTGGCGTTCGAATCGACGGCGACAACCGTTCCCGGACCGCCCGCGTGTCGCCGCCGTCCCCAAGGTTGCAAACGGCGCCGCCATTCCCACCTAACCTCCGATGCCGCGCAATTCGGCATCCAATAGAACGCGGCCAAAGCCGCCGCACAAAGAGGGGGAGCATCATGCCAGGCAGCACGAAATGGGCGCTGAAATACGTCGGCACCGCGGGGATTTCCGGCGGCAGGTTCTTGCGGCGGAGCCCGGTGAGTTTGGCCACGACTGTGGCCTTGTTCGAACTCAAAGACATGTCACGGCCGAACGCAAAGCCGCGAATGTTGATGTTCCAGGGAACCGGCGCCAGCGCGAGTGCCTACCAGGGCCGCGCTCAGGCCAGCATCCCGAGTTGGATCGTGTTCGAAACCGAAAAACCCTACACCTTCGAGGACTTCACCGGCTGGGCGCGGATGGGAAATGTAAGCGCTGGCGTCGGCAAGGCGATTTCGAGCGGCTTCATTGTCTTCAACAACATCGACATCAAGCAAGCCTGGTGGCGGGGCGACGAAATCGACTTGACCGGAATCGGAGCCGGGACCGGCGTCGAAATCAGCTATTATCCGGTCGGAAAGACCTACTTCGTCGCTAAAAGGGACCAAGACGCCTTCGAAGAGGACCGCGATGCGGGAGCTGAGCCCAGCGATGCCGGCGCGGGCACCCCGGCGGGCCAGGACCCACTGGAGATTGCACCGCGCGACTTGGGCGTCGAGGGCACGCGACCAGACGCCGGTCCGGCGGCCGCGCCGCGCGACGCAGGCGCCGATGCGCCGCAATTCGTAGACAGCGCCTACGCCCCCGGCACCGAGGGTGATACGCTGGACACCAGCCGGCGCGATCGGGCGGTGGACGCGCAGTCGGATGCGGCGCAAAATCCGCAGCAGAGCGGCGCGGCGCAACCGGTCTATACCGGCCATCTGCGCGGTGATGTCGACGACCTCGAGGTCTGCCGCCCGGACACGGCCGCCGCGGAGAGCGTTTCGCAGGGCGCCGAGGCCGAAGCAGCGGAGATGTTCGATTTCGGGGCGGGCATGTCGGCCGATCTGTCGACAGGCCAGCCGATGGTCGACCCAAGGGCGATTTCAGAGCTGTCGGACCAGGCCGAAGGCGGCTTTGAGCCGATCCAACGCTCCGACACGCGCCCGAGCGCGGAGCCGTCCGGGCCCACCGGCGACTTCGGACCCGGCGGCTATCTCGACCTGACCACACCGCAGCAAAGCACCCTGCCTGGCCAGACTCAAGACAATTTCCTCCCGCCGCACGACGCGCGGCCGGGCCTGGGGGTCACGCCGGGCGCGGCGACGCCCAATCCGCCCATCGATCGGCCAGATCCTGGGCATAGCCGTCCCGGCCTCGGCTCCGGCCCCGGGAACCCGATCCAGCGCGGCCGTTGAGCGAGCAGGGAGGCAAGGATGACCGATACGATGACGATCCAGACGACCGACAACGACCCGCTGGCCACCCCGCGCTGGCTGTTGCAGGAGGGTGAGACCGAGCAGGCGCACCACGAACTCTTATCCCGCGTCAAAGAGGTACCCGGCGACCAGCAGGCCTGGTACCTGCTCGGGGTGTCGGCCTACCGGTTGCAGCGGCCGGACGAGGCCGTCGACCATTTCAACGCGGCCGTGCGGCTCGACCCGGCCGATGACCGCGCGCACCACGGATTGGCCCTTGCACTGGAAAAGCTGGGCCGGCGAACCGAGGCGGGACGCGAGCAGCACATCGCTTTGACGCTCAAGGATGCGGCGGCCGCGGCGGTGCGCCCTACACCGGTGGCGGCTGCGCCGGTGTCGCAGCGGCGGGTCCGTCGCCCTACCGGCGAAGAGACCTCCCCCCACAAGCCGCCAAAACCGCTGATCAAGATGTTGGGCATCGGGAAGCGGTTCTTTGGCAATATGGACGTGCAGGTCACCGGCAGGATCCGAGATTTGGCCGGCTTGGACGAGCCCAAGCCCGGCATGACCCCGCCGGTCTTCTATGTGCGGAACTTCGTACTGCGCACCACCGACGCCCATCGGAAGGACCACCCGTCGGTCTCCGTGGAAATGCGTGGCGCCCGGATGCAGGGCTTTCTGCGCAACGGCGAAGAAATCGTCCTTGACGCCACGATCGACCCGAAACGCAACATCCTGCGCGCCGAGAGGGCGACCAAGGTCTCGACCGGCGAGGTGTTCACACTAAGCGGGCAGCCGCACCGGTCGATCGGCTCTATCTTTCGCTTCATCGGGGCGTTGATCCCGTGGGTCGTGTTTCTGGGGATCCTGGGCGCGATCGCGGTCGCGATCCTGTCGGCCGCCTAGAACCGTCCGATCCGGCGGCCCATGCGCATCGCCTGTTTCGCCCGGCGAGCGGTTTCGCGGCCCTGGGTCTGCTGGCGGCGGGCGGCGTCTGGGTCGTCGGGCGCGGCGCCGCGGCGGCGGGTCGCCGCGTTGAGGCCGGCGTCGATGCCCTTGTTGATGAACCGCCGCATGATCTGACGGATCACCATGTTGATGATCTGATTGGCGTTCATGACCGCTCCCTCAAAGCCATTGTATTTCGCGCTCTCTACTGCACAAATATGGCGAATTCGCGGCAAGTCATATAGTCTCAAACCCGATTTCCCATAGGACGGCCCTGTTGCAGCCAGAGCGATCCAAGCCAGAACGCGCGCGCCCGAAACACCCTTTGGATGATTCGATTAGGGACCGTCTGCACCTTGGCGCGAACGCCCAGGTGAGCCTGCGGCTGGTGCGCGGCGTGATCCAGACCTGCGACGCGCTGAGCCGGGCGGTCTGGGCCAAGCCGTTTTTCGCGCTGAACGAGACCGAGGCACTGCTGCGCGACCTCGACGGCCTGCGGGGCACCGCGCTGACCCGGGCGCTGCTCGAACAGCGCGGCGGCACCGAGATCGCGCCGCATGGGCTGGAGAACGTGCCCGCAGAGGGGCCGGTGGTGGTCGCCTCGACCCATGCGGCGGGGCTGTTGGATTTCATCGGCCATGCCGCCGTGCTAACCGAGAAGCGGCCCGACCTGAAGGTGGTGGCCAACGAGGACGCGCTGCGGTTTCTGGGCGAGGATCTGGTGGTGCCGGTGGGACTCGACCCGCGCAGCCGGACCCGCTCGGCGCAGAAGACCCGCGCGGCCATGGTGGCGCATCTCGACGGCGGTGGGGCGTTGCTGATCTTCGGCTCGGGCCGGGTGCCCTACCGGACGCGCGGCTATCTGGTGGAGCCGGGCTGGCGCGCCGGGCCGACGCGGGTGTCGCAGGCCTGCAACGCGCCGATCGTGCCCGCGGCGCTGAACGCGCGCAATTCGGACGCCTATTACCGGACCCGCTCCTGGGCCTATAAGCTCAGCCGGCGAAATGACAATTTTGCCGCGATGATCGCCTCGCTGCGGCACGCGCAGGAGCTCTTCGACAAGTTCGGCGGGCGCTACGAGGTGATCTACGGAGCGCCGATGCCGCCAGGCACGCCGGCGACGGAGCTGAAGGCGCGCGCCGAGGCGCTGGCGCCGGGGCTTTACGGGCCGGCGTAGGAACGTTGGGCGCGCGCATCCTACTGGGTTTGCGCATGTGATCATCGTTTTCCGCCGCATAGTCGTGCGCAAATTCGGCCCCAAAGAGTGAGGAGCCGTGCCCGTCGCCAACCCGCGGGGTGGCAAACCGACGTCTGAACGGCAGCGCTTAATGGCTGTCGCGTCCGTAGGGCATCAAGCGGTTCGTCACACCAACAAATCGCCACCCCTCCGGGGCGGGTTGGCGATGGGCACGGCGGCGCTTCGCGCCTTGACTCCGTGCCCGGGGCGGCGCGCGGATGTCCGTTTCAGGCCGATTTCTTGCCAGGCGGCTCGTTTCATTTTGGGACCGCGCCGAACCCAACGCGCATCGACTTGGACGCCGGGGCACGCTGCCACCTCAAACACCTGCACCGCGCCCATTACTCGTCGAACATCTCGCCCTGGTCATCCGGCGGCGGGCCGTCGTCGTCGTCTTCCGCCTCGCCGGCGGGCAGGTTGCCCATCGGCGGGCGGCTGTCGAGCAGGCCGGCGGCGCGCAGTTCTTTCAGCCCCGGCAGGTCGCGGGCGCTTTCCAGGCCGAAGTGGTCGAGGAACTCGTCGGTGACCACATAGGTCACCGGCCGCCCCGGTGTCATCTTGCGGCGGCCGAACTTGATCCACTCCAGCTCCAACAGCTGGTCGACGGTGCCGCGGCTGACCGAGACGCCGCGGATCTCTTCGATTTCGGCGCGCGTCACCGGCTGGTGGTACGCGACGATCGCCAGGGTCTCGATCGCGGCGCGGCTGAGCTTGCGGGTCTCGACCGTCTCTTTCTGCATCAGAAAGCCCAGGTCCGGCGCGGTGCGCAGCGCCCAGGCGTCGCCGACCTTGACCAGATGCACCCCGCGCCCGTCATAGCGCTTGCGCAGATGCACCAGCGCCTCGGCCGCGTCGGCGCCGTGCGGCATGCGCGCGTTGAGTTCGGCCACGGTGACCGGCTCGGCGGAGGCAAACAGGATCGCCTCGACCATGCGCTCCTGCTCGCCCATCGGCGGCGCCTCGAACAGGCTGTCCTCGCCCGGCTCAGCCATCGCCGTCCTTCCGGCGGATCTGGATCGGGGCGTAGGTCTCGGCCTGGCGCAGCTCGATCCGGCCCTCCTTGGCCAGTTCCAGCGAGGCGGCGAAGGTGGCCGCGGTGGCCGAACGGCGCAGCCCCGGATCGTCCTCCCAGCCGTCGGGCAAATACGACATCAGATCGGTCCAGTCGCCGGCAAAGCCGATCAGGGGCCGCATCCGGTCGAGCGCCTGTTCCAGCGTCAGGATGCGGTCGCGGTCCATGCTGAAGGGGCGGAACTCGTCGCGCGTGCGGATCCGTGCATAGCCCTGCATCAGGTCGAGCAGCGTCGCGGTGTAGGTGACGCGCTTGACCCGGGCGACCCCCTCGGGCAGGCCGCGGACGAAGAAATCGCGGCCCTTGCGGTCGCGCCCCATCAGCCGCGCGGCGGCGTCGCGCATCGCCTGCAGCCGTTCGAGCTGAAACGCCAGATGCGCCGCCAGATCCTCGCCCGAGGGCCCCTCTTCGGCGGGGTCGGGCGGCAGCAGCAGCCGAGACTTCAGAAACGCCAGCCAGGCGGCCATCACCAGGTAGTCGGCGGCCAGCTCGATGCGCAGCGTGCGCGCCTCTTCGATGAAGGCCAGGTACTGCTCGGCCAGCGCCAGGACCGAGATCGTACGCAGGTCCACCTTCTGGGTGCGCGAGAGCGTCAACAGCAGGTCGAGCGGGCCCTCGAAGCCGTCGACATCGACGATCAGCGCCTCGGCGGCGCGGCGTGCCTCGACGCTGGCGACGGTGTTGAGACTCACGACCTCACCCATGGACCCGACCGGAAATGAGCGCCTCAAGCTCCGCCTCCGTCGCGGCAATGTCAATGGGGCGAACCGGCCGGCGGGCGGCCAGGGCGGCCTCGGCGCGGGCGAGCCCGTCGCCCTGCAGCGTGCCGGCGGTGTCGACGGCGACGCGCATCTCAGAGAGATCGCCGTTGCAGTGCAGGACCAGGTCGCAGCCCGCCGCGCGCGCCGCCCGGCAGCGGGCGGCCAGATCGCCGGCGAGCGCGTCCATCGAGATATCGTCGGTCATCAGGAGGCCCGAAAACCCCAGCTCGTCGCGGATCAGCCGGATCATCCTGGGCGAGGTCGTCGCCGGCACCGCCGGATCGAAGGCGGTGTAGACCACATGCGCGGTCATCGCCATCGGCAGGTCGGCGAGCGCCTTGAACGGCGCGAAGTCGCGGGCCCGGAGCGTTTCGGCCGCGTCCTCGACCACCGGCGGCGTGGTGTGGCTGTCGACCACGGCGCGGCCATGGCCCGGCATGTGCTTGATCACCGGCAGCAGGCCGCCGTCGAAGAGCGCCTCGGCCACGGCGCAGGCGTTCGCAGTGACGCTCTCGGCGTCAGTGCCGTAGCAGCGATTCTTCAGGAAGGCATGGGTGTCGGGCCCGGCAATGTCGGCCATCGGCGCGCAGTTGACGTCGATGCCGAGATCGGCGAGCTCTGCCGCAATCAGCCGGGTGCGCAGGTACATCGCCCGCGGCGCCTGGGCGCCGGCTGCCCGGCACTGGTCGAGCGGCGGCAGGTATTGCCGCCACTGGGGCGGGCCGATGCGCTGGACCCGCCCGCCCTCTTGGTCGATCAGGATCGGCGCGTCGCGGCCCACCGCCGCGCGCAAGCATCCGGTCAGGCGGCGCACCTGGTCTGGGGTTTCGCAGTTGCGGGCAAAGAGGATGAAGCCCCAGGGCTGCGCCGCGGCGAAGAAATCGCGCTCGTCCGGGGTCAGCCGCGGGCCCCGGCAGCCCAGGATCGCCGCGGCCTGGGTCGAACTCACCGGGTCACGACCGGGATGCAGCCCTGGCCCTCGGCCACGAAGGCCGAACAGAACCGGCGGGCGTCGTTGATGTCCGCAAATCCCATCACGCGGAGCCGGTAAAACGTCTTGCCGCCCGAGGCCGCGCGCTGAATCACCCGGTTCTTGCCGGCCAAGAAATCATCGAACTGTAGATCGAGTTTGGCCCATTCGGCGCGCGCCGCTTCGGGGCTGGGGAAAGCGCCGAACTGTACCAGGCGGGTGCCGGGCGGGATCGTGCCGGGATCGACCTCGACCGCCGAGGCCGCCACCGCCAGCGCGACGGTCTCTGCAACCTTGTCGGCGGTGAAATCGCCCGCCGGACGCGGCGACGGCATCGGCGAGCGCGCCACACCCTTGACAGTTGCAGGGATCACCTTGACCTCGGGCACCACCACGGCACTGAGCGGGGTGACGCCCTCGGCCAGGGCGTCTGCCAGCGCCGCTGCGTCAGCGACCAGTTCTGGCGCCGGCTCGGCGACGGGCGGTGCCTCGGCCAAACGCGGCTGCGGCAGATCCTCGTCGGTGAGATCCAGCGGCTTCGGCGCCAGGATCAGCCGGTCGGCGGGGCGTTCGGCGGCGCCGTCGGCGGCCACCGAGTTGACCGCCAGCCCCTGATGTGCGGCGCGTTCGCCGCCG
>JAAUYB010160918.1_pt1 | contig 17817 bp, 15 predicted proteins | sample 7278071 | NCBI WGS metagenome assembly JAAUYB01 (sample SAMN14350121, study PRJNA611818) | marine sediment metagenome | isolation source: surface marine sediment (1.8m) | place: French Polynesia: Moorea | collected 2018-08
GGATGGGGTCAATGGGAGTCCCCTTAACTAGAGTAATGTCTAAACAGGTGGATTTATCCCCTGTTTAGATAACCTCTAGAATCCCTGCGGTTTTAACCCAGGGAGTCTCAATTTCGATATTATTGATCTTCCTTCAGGGTTTCCACTTCTTGACTTTGTTTAGCTTGCTGTGCTTCAGCTTGGACACATTCTAAAACCCTTACCATAGCTGCAGCCGTGTAGTCACGGGTGGCTTTTTCCTCTGGCGCAAACTGAGTACCCTGTTCGTTGATAGCAGTGGCTACACCACAATAACCAGACATTTGAGTAATGACGCTTTTCGCCCAACTATTAGAAGTATCAGAAAACATAACCGGGTCTTGGGTTTGTTGTAGTTCTCGTGGTAAGTTTAACTGATTTTTGAGATGAATAGCCATCCGACGCATGGTATCCATTAACTCGGCGCGACTAATGGGTTCACTGGGTTGTAAGGTGTTATTGGGGTTACCGATATTGAGAAAATTCCACTGGGCCCATTTAATTTTTTTGGCACTCCAACGGGAACTATCCACATCTTTGAAGGGAATCACGTCCCGTTCTGGTGTGGCCTCTAAATCCACTTTATAAACCGTTCCAATGGCATCAACCGCCATAGAAATCAACTGTTCACGAGTAACTGGTTGATCAGGACGGAAAGTGTTGTCGTCAAACCCAGACACTAAGCCCATCTTAACCGCTTCGGCGATTTGAGCTTGGTAAATGTTATCACCAATATCACTAAAACGAGGTTGAGGAGGGGTTTCTGTGACGGAAGGGGTGGTGGTGGGCGGAGTATCGGGAAGTTCGCCACCGGCAGCGATGGCCGCTTGAGAACCACTAAAATAGAAGTGACCTAAAACTTTATCTTGATAGGTTCGTTTGGTGAATTGCCAGCCGGGATTAAGGTGAACTTTCATAAAGCCTTGAGCCATACCTTTAGTGCTACCCAGGATAATTTCACTGTAACCGGGGGTTCTGGGGGTTCCTACTAACACTAACTCGCCGCCACGGGGAACCAGACGCAATAAGTAATCTAAGCCGAGATCATTGCCATCGAGACGAATAGAATAGCCGTTACTGTCCGTAGCACGACGACAAATGCCGGTAAAATCATAATTGAGTAATAACGGGTCAACTAAGACAGGGTTGGAACCATTTTCTGCCCAACAGTCTCGTTTGTCAGGGATTTGTTCAATGACAAGAAGGTCGTATTTTCCGTCTCCATAGGGTCTGGCGATGGCAATGACCTGACTTTGGTCTAACGCAGTTTCACTAAAGGTAGAGGCTTTAACGGGAAGATGTAAAGGAATAAAACTACCGAGGGTAACAGTGGCGAGGGTGGCTAGTTTTAGGGGGAATCTAGATATTTTCATGGTTTCAACTATAAGGTTATGTTGGAGGATTAATAGAATAATAGCGAAAGACAATCCCATTCATCGCTCTTTGTTGACCGATTTAGTGGTAATGGAGTTCCACTCCCTATAGAGGTATCATAAAGTTAATCACTTTTGTGTCCATAGCAGTGACAATTATGAGATTGACTATTAATTACTAAAAAAAGGGGGAAACTCCCCCTAATTAGCGGTAATTATGGCGAAATAATCCGAAACTAATGATTAATAAGCACCGTTATTTTTGGGAAATACGATCACGCCAATGGTTTTGAAGATGATCCACAAATCCATTAACCAATTGCGATAGTTAACGTAGTAAACATCAATTTGAACTCGTTGGGGATAAGGAATATCATTCCGCCCCGAAACTTGCCATAATCCCGTAATTCCAGGACGAATGGTGAGGACTTTTTCAATCTTACTACCATATTTACACAATTCTTCGGGTACCAGGGGTCTAGGCCCCACTACACTCATGTCTCCTTTGAGAACATTCCAAAATTGCGGAAATTCATCTAAACTAGTTAGACGCAGAAATTTTCCAATCCAAGTAATACGAGGATCTTCTCTGAGTTTGAAGTTATCCTCAAATTCAGCCCGCATTTCTGGACAGTTGGCCATCATGGTTTCTAAAACTTGATCTGCATTCTGAACCATGGTGCGGAATTTAATACATTTAAACTTTTTGAAGTTTTTTCCCGCCCTTTCTTGGCAGTAAAAAATCGGTCCAGGGGAACTGATAGCAATTAAGATCCCCAATAGTAGATAGAGAGGGGAAAAAATAATTAGTACCGATAGGGAAAAAACGATATCAAAAGTCCTCTTGACAACTTTATCGTTGAGTCCCCCCCTTGAGAGAGGTTTCTGCTCAATTCTTTGAGAAACTAAGCTGGGTAAACCTCTTCGGGTTAAGGCTTGTATAGCCTTAACAGCAATAAATTGGCTATTAGCAGTCATCTTACTCCTTCACATCACATCACACCACACCAATTGTGATCTTAAAGCTCAATGAAACACATCATAGCAATAGAGATCACATTAATCGAAAATTGGTTATCGAACTGTTTGAGTAAAGTCCTGATAACACTGTTCTAAGAACGCCAGATAAGACGTTTCAAAGACTTTGGGAGTAAATTTTGCCGCTTGGTGACGGCAACTCTCTGGGTTAATTTGATGCTGAAACCTCGAGAAAGTTTCAACAGTGTCCGCCAGAGCTTCAGGGGTTTGAGGGAAAAAGAACATTCCTGTCCCTTTATCCTTATTTTGACGAATATCGATTACAGTTTCTAGGGCTCCACCACCTCCATAAGCAATTACTGGGGTTCCACAGGCTTGGGCTTCTACCAAAGCGATACCAAAGTCTTCACAAGCAGCATAGACAAATGCTTTGGCTTGAGTCATATATTGCTCCACCACTTGGTCGTCTTGCGCTCCTAGGACTTTGATATTGGCTTGAGCTATTTGACGAATTTTCGGCAGATCAGGCCCATCACCAATAATAATTAAAGGATAACCTAATTGATTGAAAGCTCGCACGATTAAGGCTATTTTTTTATAACTGACTAATCGAGACACCGTGAGGTAAAAGTCTTGTTTGTCCGGGTTAAAGGAAAATCGCTCGGTATTGACGGGGGGGTAAATCACTTTGGCCTCCCGTCGGTAACAACGCCAAATGCGACGGGCGGTATGATGAGAGTTAGCAATAAAGTAGTCCACACGGTTGGCCGAAATCACATCCCACTGTCTCAGGCGATGTAATAAATAACGGGTGAAAATGCCGGGTAGACCTTTTCCTGCTGGAGAATGATTAAGATAGTCAAAGGTTAGCTCCCACGCATAGCGCATGGGGGTATGACAATAACAGATGTGCAGTTGTTGGGGACTGCTTAATATGCCTTTGGCCACCGCATGGGAGGAAGAGAGAATCACATCATAGTCTCGTAAATCGAACTGTTCGATGGCTAAGGGGAGCAACGGCAAATATTTCTGCACCCCGTTTCGAGCTAAGGGAAAATGTTGTAAGAAGGTATGACCGATAGAACGACCATAGAGATAACTTTCTGGGTTAGTGGACTCAAAGTCAATCAGCGCATAAACATCGGCTTTAATATGCTTTAAAATCTCTTTGACAACTAATTCTGATCCCCCCGTCGCTTTGGGGGTTAACCACTCATGGACTAGAGCATATTTCATGGCATTGTTCAACCGCTTCTTTGTTTCCCCCTCATAGTTTTATCACGGTTTCACCAGAATTGTCTGTTATATCCCAGAAAGATAATGTTTTTGACGCTCTCCTGACTAGAAGTAGGGAGATTCATAACGTACCCCTGACGGGATGTTATTGTCTTGTTTTCAGAAGTTCCCAGACTCACCAAGTTTGCCCTAAAGGGAGTATTAAAGTCTTATACTGACCGGCCCGATTGTATCAGATTCACGGCATTTAAAAACAGGAGTTATAATTTATCAAAAACAGCAAAAACAGATTGTACAGTACAGATGGTGACCACAAAACTTGGAATACAACTAATAGAAGAAGAAACCCAGAAATTAATGGAATGGGTAGAACAGATAGAGCAATCTGGTGAGACTGTCTTTGAAAAAGCCCAAAAGTTGGCTACTCGTTTAGGGGCTCATTATCGTCCTGAAGATGGCTTGACTGAAATTGGTTTTTGGACCCCAGAGTTAGAGTCAGATATTATACAACCTAAAAATATTTATTCACTGTACCATGCAGGCCCCTTGGGGATTTTTACGGAACACGGATGATCGTTATGGGGTGAAAGTGGTATCGGAAGAAGCGGGTGGGTTTCTCGACTGGCAAATTATTCCCGAAACCTACAACTATCCCGATGTGTTTCCCCGCATCAAGGCCATGGGGTTTACGAAACTTCCAGAGTTACGTCAGTTTGTCACTGGTTTAATCGATGCTTTGGCTGAAAGTAATTATGATTTAGATGAGGTGGCCCATCTCTGTCAAAGTCATCTGGGCCATGATAGCGGTTCAGAAGCAGCCAAAAATGAGGCAAAGACGAAAAAATCTGCAGCCGAATTACAAAAACTCAATGTCCCCGATAAATCTCAAGTTCTCACTGAATTATCGGTGGCTAAATTAAAAGAGTTTGCCAAAGCATTTATGGAAGATGCCCACCAACTCAGTAATATTTGGTTACACCAGGAAACCCTTAATCCTGAACAAGTGACTTTTAATCTCGCTTTAAGGCGTTTTCGTCAGGCCAATCCTTGGTTACGGCGCAATCTCAAGGAAACAGACCGGTTTAACCAAATTCAAGACCCTGAAAAAACCCTATTTTATGGCGTTCGTTATACCACCGTTGAAGAGGAGACGGAAAGCGAACCCTACGGAGTGGTCATGGTTGGCCACATGAGAGGAGAACCCATGACAGTAAAAATCGGAGAATGGTTAGACCTTGATCTGAATCAGTGGCAAATGGCGATCGCTTCTCCTGGGGTGAAAATTGATGATTTAAGCGCGTTTGCACTACAGGATAGTCAAGCTGTCTTATTGGAGAGGAAAATGCTTTAGTATCCTCACCGAAGGCAAATAAAAACAAAAAAGGCTGGTAACCCAGCCTTTTTAAATCGGTTATTGTGATGACAACATTAATCAATTTCAGGTGCAACCAATACTGTCGAAGCTAACTCTTCATTCAGTTGATTCTGACGAGACATTTCTTGTTGTTGAGCAATAGTAGGCAGGGCAGAACGCACTTTAGAGGCAACCTCTACCGTCTTAACGTCATAAGTAGTGGTAGCTAACTTAGGATATAACCCAATACCAATGATAGGCAGTAATAAACAAGCTGTGATAAAGACTTCGCGGGGTTTGGCATCTAAGTTAAACTTGGGTAACTGTAACCCTTGATTGTTTTCTCCATAAAAGACCACTCGCAACATGGATAAGAGGTAAATAGGGGTCAAAATTAAACCCACCGCCGTTAAAAAGATGACCACCGTCTTGAAAATGCTACTGTAAGCGTCACTGTTAGCCACACCTAAGAAGACGGTTAATTCTGCCACAAAGCCACTCATCCCAGGTAAGGCTAAGGATGCCATGGATGCTGCGGTGAATAAGGCGAAGGTTTTGGGCATTTTCTTAGCTAACCCGCCCATTTCGTCCATCATTAAGGTATGGGTGCGTTCGTAAGTGCTACCGCAAAGGAAGAATAAGGCTGCCGCAATTAAACCATGAGATACCATCTGTAACACGGCCCCGTTCATACCTAACTCTGTAAAGGAAGAAATGCCGATCAGCACAAATCCCATGTGAGAGATAGAAGAAGATGCCAGACGACGCTTGAGGTTGGTTTGACCAAAGGCGGTAAACGCCCCGTAAACTACGTTAACCACCCCTAAAATAAGCAGTAAGGGAGCGAATTTGATATGAGCATCGGGTAACATTTCAATGTTGAAGCGAATTAACCCATAACCGCCCATTTTTAACAAAACACCCGCTAAAATCATCGACACCGGAGCAGAAGCTTCGCTGTGAGCATCCGGTAGCCAAGTATGTAAGGGGAAAATAGGCAGCTTGACCCCAAAGGCAATTAAAAATCCGGCATAAGCTAACATTTCTAAGGCAAGGGGGAACTCTTTCATCCCTAACTGAGTCATGTCAAAGGTGACCGTATCGCCGTAGAAGGCCATGACTAAGGCCGAAACCAAGATAAAGATAGAAGCAAGGGCTGTATATAATATAAATTTTGTGGCTGCATAAAGACGCTTTTTGCCACCCCAGATAGAAATTAATAGATAAACGGGGACTAACTCCAGTTCCCACATAATAAAGAACAATAGTAAGTCTTTCGCGACAAATACGCCCATTTGTGCGCTATATAGCACCAACATTAGAAAATAGAATAAGCGTGGCTTTTTCTTCACATCCCAGGATGCTAGTAACGCTAAAGTTGTGATCAGTCCTGATAAAACAATTAAAGGCATCGATAACCCATCGATCCCCACTGACCAGTTTAATCCCAGTTGAGGAATCCAAGCATAACTTTCCTCGAGTTGAAACTGACTGTTATGAACATTATATTGGTCGAAAACTGCATATATCGTCAACGCAAAGTTAAATAACCCTACCCCCAAAGCATACCAACGCACTATTTTTCCTTCTTTGTCGGGAATCAAAGGAATGGCAAACGCGGACACTAAAGGGACAAGAATGATGGCTGTAAGCCAGGGAATTTCGGTAATAACCATAAGCTAGGAATAAATACTCAGGTTTGCTTTCTTCTATTATATAAAGTTTTGTAACGTTTTGAAAAGAGGTATTACAAAAAAAGTTTCTGGGCTTACTATAGACTTTTATATATTGATTGCTTGTTTTTCATTCATAAAATACAATGCACAGTCTAACACTTCTCTGGTAAACAATATAACTTTGGTGATTAGATTAGTTTTTGTCTCCATTCTAAATGCTGTTCAATTACAGAGCGATCGCGCCAGATAGGACGCATTGTCCCTTGTTGGTATAAGGATAATTGCTCTCCTCGATGGGGTGAGTTAGGTTGAGTTGCATTCCCATACACCATTAATCCTCGGGCCTCGATGGGATCAGAAAATTCCACGGCCATGATAAAACTGTCCCCAGAGATCACTTGAAAGGTCTTATCTTGGGCTGCTTGTATCCCTAAAACTTGGACTGTTCCTAGTTTACCCGGTCCTCCTCTCGCGGCTACATCTTGCTCTCCTACGCGCATTCTTACCACTTCTCCCCAAGGAACGTCTAGGGACCCGTACAGTAGTTTGACTTGTGCTGCAATGCCTTCTAAAACGGCTACTGCAGTGTTAATATCCGCTAATCCTGTGGGGGTTTCTAGAGGGGTTTGGGGGTTCCAGGGTTGAGAAAACAGTCCTTTTGATTCTAACGTGGTAGCCCATAACATAAATAATACGGCACCACGGCTGTCGGCATTGGTTTGACGATCCCATTTTTCTAGAACTTCGGCTGCTTCTATTCCGATGGGGTTGGCTAATGCTTTAGTGGTAGAAATTAGGATATCTAAGAGGCGATCGGTGATCAATAATTTAGAGGAGAATTTGTTGTTAATGACATCTTCTAAACTGAGTTGATCGGATTGGGTTAATAATTCAATGGAACGCTGCGATCGCAAAATATCTGTCACTTCTCCTAAATATTGGGGCGCAAAATAGGGGGGGAAATCTTCTGCTTTTAATTGAGGAGGATAAGTGCTAGTCCAAGGGGGATCGTTACTGTTTTGTAACCAGCCACTTTTTGGATTAAGAAGACGGGGTAATTCTTCATATTTATGATAATCTTCCCATAAAGTTTTTGAGGTATTTCCTGCTATAATTCCTCCCCAATTTTCCCAGTTCCCTTGAGAACGAACGGGTATTAATCCATTAAAAACATACATAATATTATCTTGTTTATCGGCATAAAGTATATTAAATAGGGGTAATTGTAGTTGCTTTAAAGCTGTTTCAAATTCTCTCAAGTTTTTCCCTTGTCCCATCTGCCATAATTGCTCTAAACTTCCAGGACGATCTAATCCCGCTATTTTTAGGGCATAACCGATGTTTTCTTGTTGCTCAATTATTACACCCTGAATAGATTTTTTAATTCCTATTTGTAATTCTGTAAAGTTGCCATTGGGTTGACGAATTTTTATGGTTTCCAATTCTTGTTTTAAGGATCTTAATTCTCCATCAAATAAGTAATTTTCTTCTTCTAATTTTAATTGATAAATATCGGCTCCGTCTATAGGATTAACGGTAAAAGTCCAGCCTAAATAGTCATTAAATCCCATGGATAAAACTGGCATTCCTACTAAAGTAGCACCATATAAATTGATTCCAGGAGCGATTAATTGCGCTTCATACCAAAGATAGAAATCTGACCAAGGTAAGTGGGGATTGGCTAATAAAATGGAGTGATTATTTAACGCTTTTTGAGGCGCGATCAACCAAGCATTTGATCCCCCTTGGGGAGGTAGGTTTTGTAAAGCTTTGATATTGCGAGGATTGGTTAAAAAGTGAAAATAAATCACTCGTTGAAAATGGGCTAAGATATCGTTTCCTGTGATGGGCAAAACTATCTTTAGTTCTTCTGCTATTTCATCAGAATTTTGTTTAACATAATCATTAATTCCTTGAGCAAAACTATCTAAATATTGCTGCATTTCTGGGGTTTGTTGTTCGTACCATAGTTTGGCTCTTTTGGGTATCCCCATCGTTCTGACATATTGATCAGACTCTAAATAATCAATTCCCCAATATTCTGCTGCTTTTCCCCTTGCCTGTCCGTATAATTTTAATAGTAAATCACCATGACTTTTGGTTTGTGACCAGCCAAATGCTTTAAATAAACCTTGATTATTTTCAGCATAAATATGGGGAACTCCCCAAGTGTCCCAAAGAATTTCTGAAGAATTTTTACTCAAGCTAGTCTGGTTAAACATTAATAAAGTTCCCAACAAAGTTATCAATAAAATAGCAATAAACTTTTTCATTTGATTATATATTTCTAACTTTTGACTTTTGATTTTTGACTTAATTATGCTCCCATTCCTGAATACTGTTTTAATCCTTTTTTCCATAACCAACGATTAATGATAAAAAATATAATAATCCAGGTTAAAGTAATCATAAAACTCAAGGGAATGTTGAAGGAACGATTAATCAATAAAGACGCAGGAAAATAGACAGTATAGGGAAAAGGTGTTAATAAAACAATCTGTTTTATTCCAGGGGGAAATACATCTAAAGGAGCGGTTATTCCTGATAAAAAGATATCAAATAAAAACCAAAATTGCTGAATCGAACTGGCTCGTTCTATCCAAAAGCAAAACATCGCTAAAGTATATTGAATAATAAACCTCAAAGTAAAAGATAAAATAATAGCGATTAAGCCTAACACCAGATTACTTAACTGAGGTATCCACATCGCTTGAGGATATAACCCAAAAAATAAGAACGTAATTAAAATAGCAATGGGAAAACGAGTCATTTTCTCCGCAATATGTCTCGCTACATGATACCAAGCAGGATCAACAGGGTATAATAATTTAAAGGATAATTTGCCTTCTATAACTTCCTTTTCAAAATCCCAAATCACCCAAACATTGGTAAATTGACGCACTTGAAAAACACAGAAAAAATAACGAGCAAATTCCACCGAACTTAAAGAAAAATTACCCCCCTGAGCCGCTTTGAGCCACACCCCCATTAAAATAATGGGCAGGGAACCAGACAGCACCCAAAAAAAGATTTCTGCCCGATACTCTAACATATGAGCATAATACACCGAAAGAAAAGAGACGACTTTTTTAATCAATCCGCGCATAAGTACATGGAAACTAACGTTTAACCCTCATTTTGTTTTTGAAATTATGGCTATTTCAGAATCATAACAAAAGGTTAAACATCGTTAAATTCTTAAAATTTTCTGACGATTTTTGATTGAGAGACTATCTTGAACAAAATCCTTGAATTAGCGCGAAAAATCAGTTATAATAATGACGAGTGAAAAGGCAAATAAGGTAATTAAATATACGGTTGAACCGTAAGAAATACTTCTGCACTTCATCCGGACAGCAATTTTCTATAGATGATCGAAGAAACGATAAACTCCAACCCCAAGTTATCTTAATCAATCCCTTGAGATCATCCCCTAACCCAACATTAACCAATGAAATCATCCTTACTTACCCCCATCGGTAATAATAACGGACAAAATGAGTTGCCATCGACTTTGAGTCAATCTGAAGGTAGCATAGGGGCAGATACAGCAACAGAAAGAGACACAGGGAGTCAATATCTGTCCATAGGAAAGTTAGGGCAAAAACTACAGCAAACCCTAGAAAAACATCACGGTGAGCGTCATATTGTCGTCATTCAGGATTTTCCCGATCCCGATGCCCTTTCTAGTGCTTGGGCTTATCAATTAATTGCCCAAACCTACGAGATAGAATGTGACATCGTTTATGCAGGAACCCTATCTCACCAGGAAAACATTGCCCTCGTTAAACTCACTGGGTTACCCGCAACCCGATGGAGTACCAACACCCTCAAAGATCGGGACCTCTCCATTTATCAAGGATGCGTCTTAGTGGACTCTCAGGGTAACACCAGTCAACTGATGCCCTATGTAAAACAGGCGAAAATTCCCATTGTTATCGTCATCGATCATCATAGTAAACAAGGGAACATCCAGGGAGAATTTATCGACCTACGGCCTAAAATCCGAGCGACGGCTACCATGCTGACCCAGTATATACAAGCGGGATTATTGGATCTCAACAGCAATAACAGTATCCACGTTAAATGTGCCACCGCCTTAATGCACGGTTTGCGTTCTGATACCAACGGGTTACGACAAGCGCAAGAACAAGACTTACTAGCCGCCGCTTACTTATCCCGTGTTTACGATCCTCAATTACTCAACGCCGTCCTGCAGTCAGCGCGATCGCATCGTGTTATGGATGTTATTGAGCGATCGCTCAAAAATCGCCTCATCCAGAATAACTTTTCCATTGCAGGAGTCGGTTACTTACGGTACGAAGATCGAGATGCCATTCCTCAAGCAGCCGACTTTCTCGTAACCGAAGAGAATATCCACACCGCCGTTGTTTATGGCATCATCCATGATGAGGACCATGAGATCGAAGTGGTGATTGGCTCGTTACGTACCAATAAACTAACCCTAGACCCCGATGAATTTCTCAAAGAAGCCTTAGGCAAAAATCCCCAAGGCCGTTACTATGGTGGTGGCCGAGAAATGGCGGGGGGATTTGAGATTCCCATGGGGTTTTTTGGAGGGAGTAATGATAATAGCGACTACACCAAACTAAAATGGGAATTAGCGGATAAACAAATCAAACAAAAACTTCTACGGTTAGTGAACCCCAAAAATCAAGTGATTCACGCCTAAAAAAAAAGCCTCAGTCTGTCTGAGGCCAAGTAGGAGAACCCATAAACTAGGAAGAAAACAACGGAAAAAGATTAATGTTAAATGAATTTTTAAAGGGCAAATCTTAATAAAAGCTTGACTTGTTTTTATCTGTCCTTAGTCTGCCCAAAAAATGCTCGTTTCCTATCACTGTCGAGGATAATTCTAAAATCTCAATTATAATTCTTTGGTAACCAGAGACAGCCTCGTTATAATAAAGTCCTCAACAGATGAGGATAACAGGAATGATGACAACCCTCCAAGGAAGAGATATCTTAGGAATTGGCGATCTCAGTGCAGAAGAAATGACCGCAGTCTTAGCCTTAGGTGCCGAGTTAAAAAGTGGTCAGCGATCGCCCCGTTGTCAAAAAATCCTTGGACTGTTGTTCGATAAAGCCTCCACTCGTACCCGTGTTTCCTTTAGTGCAGCCATCTATCAATTGGGGGGACAGGTATTAGACCTCAACCCCAGTGTAACCCAAGTGGGACGAGGAGAACCCACCAAGGACACAGCCAGAGTCTTAGATCGTTATTTAGACATTTTAGCCATCCGTACCTTTGAACAATCGAAATTAAAAACCTTTGCCGACTACGCTGACATTCCTATTATTAATGCCCTGACAGATTTAGAACACCCTTGTCAAATTTTAGCGGATTTTATGACCATTCAAGAGTGTTTTGGAGAACTAAAAGGCAGCACAGTCACTTACTTAGGGGATGGGAATAATGTAGCCCATTCCCTTATTTTAGGAGGGGCATTAATGGGGATGAAAATTAGAGTTGCTACCCCGAAAGATTATCAACCCTTACCGATGATTATTGAGCAAGCGAAACAGTTAGCTCAACCCGGTTTTGAAATTATGATCACCGATGATCCTGTGGCTGCCGTTAAGGATTCTGATGTGCTTTATACGGATGTGTGGGCTAGTATGGGACAAGAAGATTTAGCCGCATCAAGGATTCCGATTTTTCAGCCCTATCAAATTAACGATGAACTGTTAAATAAAGCCGATAAAAATGCTATTGTTTTACACTGTTTACCCGCCCATCGAGGGGAAGAAATAACCGAGAGTGTTATAGAAGGAAAACAATCAAAAGTATGGGATCAAGCCGAAAATAGAATGCACGCTCAAAAAGCTTTAATGGTGAGTTTGTTGGGAATTTAGAAGAGGAGAAAAATAATTATAATCTGAGTTCGACAGCAGGAAAACTATCAATAACTTAGCAAAATCAGGAGTCTCAAACCCTGATGATCTCGTCAAAAATAATTAACAGCCAACAGCGAACTCAGGTTTGTAACTAAATCTTACAAATCAGTTAACAAATAAATAACCCCCCAGAGGAATGATACAATAAAAGTATAAAGTTGGTGGTAAAAATCAACACAAAAAGAACCGAAAACAGTCCGAACAGTTGAAAAAAAACTGTTCAGCAAAGTGCATAAAACCAAAGTTAAATGATTGATTAGGAGTCAAAGAATGGACTTAACAACAACCTACATGGGCATGGACTTAAAGTCTCCCTTAGTCGTCGGTTCTTGCGCCCCCTTAACAGAAGAAATTGATAACATTAAGCGCATGGAAGATGCCGGGGCAGCCGCCGTTATTTTGCACTCATTTTTTGAAGAACAATTACGACAAGAACAACTAGAATTACATCATCATTTAACCTATGGAACCGAAAGCTTTGCCGAAGCCTTAACCTATTTTCCTGAACCCGAAATCTTTCACGTCGGCTCCGAAGAATATTTAAACCATATTCGCACCAGTAAAGAAATGGTCAATATTCCTATTATTGCCAGTATTAACGGTTCAACATTGGGGGGATGGTTAGACTATTCCCAACAAATCGAACAGGCCGGGGCTGACGCACTAGAATTGAATATTTATTATGTTCCCACCGATTTAGAGATTCCTGGGGGAGAAATTGAACAGAATTATTTAGACATCTTAAAAGCCGTTAAATCAGAAATCAATATCCCTGTCGCCATTAAATTGAGTCCCTATTTTAGTAACATGGCCCACATGGCCAAACGACTAGGAGAAGCCGGGGCCGACGGCTTAGTTTTATTTAATCGCTTCTATCAACCCGATATTGACTTGAACAACTTAGAAGTGTATCCCAATGTTTTGTTAAGTACCCCTCAAGCCATGCGTCTCCCCATGCGTTGGATCGCCATTTTATACGGCAAAATTGACGCAGACTTAGCAGCAACCAGTGGCATTCATCACCCCTCAGATATCATTAAAATGGTCATGGCCGGCGCAAAAATCACCCAGGTAGTCAGTGCCTTATTACGTCACGGTATCCACTATTTAGCCACCCTAGAAGAAGGAATGCGAACCTGGATGGAAGAAAACGAATACGAGTCCATCCAACAAATGCAAGGCAGTTTATCGCAACTTCACTGTCCTGATCCAGCGGCCTTTGAGCGATCGCAGTATATGAAGGCCCTACAAACCTACGCCCCCATCTGGCGATCGCTACAAGAACCCGCCACCCCCCCCCTCAACCGAGATAATTAACCCAGGAGGTCCAGCTATGAACAGCAAACGGATTGGTATTCTTACCAGTGGGGGGGACTGCCCCGGGTTAAATGCGATTATTCGCGCAGTGGTTAAAGCAGCCGAACTCAATAACTGGATGGTGTATGGACTGCCCTACGGAACCGATGGGTTTCGCGACATTGCCGAGAAAAAATATGCCCCGAAAGAGTTTTTGTTAACGCGAAAATGTTATGAATTGCCGGGAAAAATTCGGGGTTTAGACGTTTTGCAATTTTTTAGTGGCACCATATTAGGGTCCATCAATAAAGGAGATCCAAACGATCCTAGAGTAAAAGCAGCCATCCTCAAAGGCTATGGTATGCTCGCGTTAGATGCTTTAATTGCTATTGGAGGAGATGGTAGCTTAGATATTATCTATGACTTAGCCAAAGAAGGTCATTGGAATATTATTGCCATTCCCAAAACCATCGATAACGATGTTCCTTTAACAGAGTTTTCTGTGGGTTTCTCCACAGCCGTCGAAATTGTCACCCAAGCGTTATATGATCTGACTTTTACCGCAGCCAGTCATAACCGCATTATGATTGTGGAAGTCATGGGTCGAGATGCCGGTCATTTAGCCCTACGAGGCGGAATTGCCGGAGGGGCTGATATCATCCTCATCCCTGAATTAACCCCTTGTCTTAGCCTAGATGTGTTGGACGGTTGCTGTCATCAACTGTTAGAGTTGCAACAATCGGACCGTCATTTTGGTTTATTAGTCATTGCAGAAGGAGTCAAAAACAAAAGTAACGAAAAAGAGAGTTATATTGGCGATTATCTCAAGAGACAGATCAAAGAATATATTGGTTTTCTCTATCACGAAAAACATAAAAACTTTGCTCAGTTGAAAGATTTGGATATGCGAGTTACGGTGTTAGGCCATCTACAACGCAGTCATCCGCCGGTTGCTTGGGACCGCCTCTTGGCCACTGCTTTTGGCATCAAAGCCATCGAACTGATCAAAGAAAAAAAATACGATCGATTGGTGATTTGGAAAAGAGGCGAGGTGAGTAGTGACTCTTTGTCTGAAGTCATTGATATCATCAAGAAACGTCATAAAGATAAAGTTTGTACTTCTCCCGTGGAATCAGACGATTGCATGCTCAAGACGGCGCGATCGCTGGGTATTTATTTAGGCAACGGCTGACCACGCCCAACACAGAGTAAAACTACGGCCTGGGACTCTCCCAAGGTCGTCACGTTCTTTTTTTAGAGACATTAGGTAAAAAAAGTTGATTGGTGGTGTATAATGAATATTCGTGACCCCAGAAGGAGAGGTGGCCGAGTGGTTGAAGGCGCAGCACTGGAAATGCTGTTTAGGGGTAACTCTAACGAGGGTTCGAATCCCTCCCTCTCCGTTCCAAAACGAGAGACGGTTTTAAAAATCCCACAGGTGTAAACCTGTGGGATTGTTGGTTTAGCTCTAAGGAAGTTCTCTCTGTCTTTCGAGGCCTGGAGAAGCCCGCACTGTAACGGTACTCCGTTCAGTGTTGGGAGTCGTCACGGACTTGACCTCTATTGATTTTTCCCCTATTGCCACCCCTTTGCTCAATTTTGTGAGAGAATACGTAACTAAATAGGGGCTGTCTATTTCAATCTAATGTCTTTGCTGAAACGATTGTTTAATAATCCAAATATATCAAAAACTGACCAAAAGTCCCAATTCAAAGGGGAACAGGTCAACTTAAAGGGCCATACAGATGGCCAAACTCGCATCTTCTTCACCCGAGAAAGAGAAATCGATCTCTATGAACTCGAAGAATTATGCGACGCAGTAGGGTGGGCCCGTCGTCCCCTACGAAAAGTCAAACGCGCACTCACCTACAGTTTTATGGTAGTGTCAGCCTGGGAAGTCCAAGGCAACCGCAAACGCTTAATTGGGTTTGCTCGTGCCACCTCCGATCATGCCTTTAACGCTACCATTTGGGATGTGGTCATCCATCCCCGGTTCCAAAGCAAGGGACTGGGAAAAGGGATGATGAAATATATGATTCGTCAATTAAGAAACGAAGATATTAGTAACATCACCCTCTTTGCTGATCCTGACGTGGTAGACTTTTACCGTCGTTTGGGGTTTGTTCTTGACCCCGAAGGAATTAAAGGGATGTTTTGGTATCCTGATTAGGGACAGTTTGAGTTATAATGGGGAGGAGCGTCACGGGATGTAGCGCAGCTTGGTAGCGCGCCTGCTTTGGGAGCAGGATGTCGTAGGTTCAAATCCTGCCATCCCGATTAGCCCCTTATAGGGAAAACAATTATTAAAATTTTACGAACTCTTAATAGAAATAAACGTCATAATTTTATAAGAGCGTGTACCATAGTATGAAAACAGATGAAAGACTCAACTGATGGTTCATCCTCTCTTCATCTGTCATGGTTGGCTAACGTAAACTGCTTCCTCAATTCCCGTTTGACATCGATAAAATCCTATGAATAACATCATAAAATACTTGTGCCGTTATCAATCACTGTTATTAGGTGGAACCCTGGCAACCATTTCCTTGCATACCTTAGTCCTCCCAGTCAATAGTGCGCCACAACCAGAGGGATTGGAAGATAACCCTAAAGCCATTGTGGATGAGATGTGGCAAATTGTAAATAATGAATTTGTCAACCCAGATTTTAATCGAGTAGACTGGCAAGAAAAAAGGCGGGAATTGTTGTCTCAGGATTACGACAGTTCAAAACAAGCTTATAAAGCCATTCGTGAAGCCCTAGAAGACTTAGGCGACCCCTATACCCGTTTTTTGCCCCCGACTGAATTTTCCGTGTTAACCAGTCAAACCGCAGGGGAAGTCTCAGGAATAGGAGTTAGATTAGCCCTTGATAAACGAACCAGTGAAATTTATGTGATGGAAGCCGTGAAAAACTCCCCTGCCATGAAAGCAGGATTAAAACGGGGCGATCGCCTGATTCGCATCAACGGCAAACCCACCGCCCTCATGACCATAGAACAAGCACAAGAAGCGATCACCGGAGAATTGGGAACCGAAGTCAGTTTACAACTCTCACGACGGGAAAAAGGGGTTTTCCAAGTCACCCTAGAACGAGCGCAAATTGAGATCCCAGCCGTAACCTATCACCTAGAAGAAGAGGAACAGCATCGCATTGGCTACATTAAACTGGACGAATTTAGTTCCCATGCCACCGAACAGATGAAACTGGCCATCGAAGACTTAGGAAAACAGCAAGTTTCTGGGTACGTTCTCGACTTACGGGGCAACCCCGGCGGCTTACTGTTTGCTAGTGTGGATATTGCCCGTCTCTGGCTACAAAAAGGAGAAATTGTCAGCACCACTGACCGCAAAGGGGGCGATCGCCATTTTACCGCCAATGGCACTTCCTTAACGGATTTACCCCTGGTGGTTTTGGTGAATGAATGGTCAGCCAGTGCCAGTGAAATTTTAGCCGGCGCGCTCAAAGAAAACGGACGAGCCACGGTAGTGGGTACCACTACCTACGGAAAAGGTACAGTCCAGTCGGTTCACAATCTTTCCGATGGCTCAGGGTTAGCCGTCACCATCGCCCGTTATTATCCCCCCAGTGGCACCGATATTAACCATAAAGGCATCAGTCCTAATGTTTATTTAGAATTGACCATGGAACAACAAGCGCGCCTCAAAAGCGATCCTGCCCTGATGGGAACCGATGCCGATCCCCAGTACACTCGCGCTATTTCCATTCTCAAAGGTCGCACTCAACCCATTTCTACCCCCGCCACTCCCAAACCGGTTGGTTTGCGTTGGGAAGAGTTACAAGAAACCATTAAAGATCCCGATCCCCGTTGGCAGAGAATGCAGGAAACAGTGAATTAGCTTCTTCGGCAAGAAGCCCCACGCTGTATTTTCCCAAAAAACGACCACAAATCAGCGTGGGATGAATTGCCGTCCGAGATTATGATTCTGGACGAGCTTGATTTTCA
>JAAUYB010044588.1_pt1 | contig 17816 bp, 16 predicted proteins | sample 7278071 | NCBI WGS metagenome assembly JAAUYB01 (sample SAMN14350121, study PRJNA611818) | marine sediment metagenome | isolation source: surface marine sediment (1.8m) | place: French Polynesia: Moorea | collected 2018-08
CATAAACCATTAATATCATTGTTGGTATTAGCAGTTACTTGGTTATCATTTGCTTGTAAATGTCCATAAACGTTGACTGCTCCCATCATAAAGAAAAGTAAAGCTAATAAACTCATCCCTTCGTCTGTTTTCTTACTTGAAGACGTTACATCTTTGTATTTGTACTTATTCATAGCTAGTCACTCCACAAGTATTTAGTCTACAAGGACAATTCGCGCCCTCCATGTACTTATATTAACAAATGTAAATTTATTTTGCAAGTGATTGACAATACATTTGTTTACTGGTAGCGCAAGAGACATTTTCAAATTCCATTGCCTATTTCAGTTTTAAAACAAGTATATGACCTTACCACTGTGTTTAACTTTGAGACGTTGTTGACTAAGAGAACCTTCATTTAAAGACTCTAGAAAACTGAGACTAGGGGTAAAGAAAAACTCACCGCCTTTAAAATTAACCCAGTGGGAAAAATCAGCCTGAGTCCGTTCTGTACTTCCCCAGGTTTTCGGCCAATTATAGCCTTCTGTAAAAGGCCCCCCTTGACCAATCACTGGATCAGTTCCTGTACCTGGTTCAATAAACCCTCCCGTATTAGCCCAACGCCGTTGCATAAAGGCAAACTGATTAGTAATATTACCCTGGAAACACAAGAATAATAGACCTGAACCAGTTTCTTGTGCGTTAGCTGGATCTTGCTCTCCATAACTGATAGCCCGACGAGCAATGCGGTGCATTTTCTCTTCTTCTAAGGGAATTTCTGTGGAAATTAAATGTCCTGTATCCCCCCGTGGGTTAGTCTTGCGAATATGGGAGTGGAAGGGACATTTAGACCCCGTTGTATCTTCAAGATAGTTGAAGTTGTTGGTATCCGCCCCCATTTGTGCCTCGGTGAGAACGACGGGAGTTCCATCCTGAAAACGTCCCATGGTATAAGCACCTGCCAACGCTGGATCATCGTTTGTTGGATCACCTGTCAAGTTCAAGGCCGGGGCTAATTTATTATCAACTACTTGGTCGTCGCGAGTATCTACCCCATCTTTGAGGATATAGACTGCATTTTCAAAGATAATTTCCCCTTTATAGGGATCGACTCCATCAGCAGGGTTGCGATCTGCTAGTTTCTCAAATCGGTTGCGGTTACTACTACCGTTGACGATCAGAACTTTGCCATCAGGGAGTAAGGTAGCATGAACTGCTTGCATCCGATCTGATTCTTCTGGCATGGGTAATAATAACCATGCACCCATTTCTTCGGGACAGCCTTCATAGTTGAGTAGCTGTCCTGGAACTGATGAAATTGTCCTTATTCTGTCAGATATTGGAAAATTTATCTCAAGTTTTTAGAATAATTTATATTAAGCTATTCAACTTTATTTAAACAAAGCTTGACATTGCGTCTTCTTTCCTTTTTTTCCTTCCCACACTTCCCACATAATAAAGTTTTCGGACAAAACCTAGGCAGTATTGGGGACATTGTACAATAATCGTCTCTTTAAGTATCCCTAACTTTATCTTATTCAAAAGTAACAGATATTTCTGTAATCATATCTTCTTGTAACCCTTGATATTGAGCAGTGATAGTTTTTCCTGCTTCGACTGGTATCAAAGGGGTAATGCTTCCCAATGATAATAAGTCCCCTTTTTGTAAGGTTTTTCCTTGAGATTTTAATTGTTCTTTGATCCAAAATACCACATTTAAAGGATTACCTAATAAGGCGTTACTATTTCCTTGAGCAATAATTTTTCCTGACTCATCTACTAGGGTAATAGAGATATTATTAAGATAATCTTTTTGCAGTTTGGTTGCGTCTAAGGGAATAACATTTCCGACAACTCCTAACCTCGCACCAACATTAATAGCGACTAACATTTGTCCGTTAAGTTTGATACTTTTATCATAAACTAAATCAGGTAATTCGAGAAAGGGGATAACAGCATCTAAATATTTTAATGTTTCTTCAGGGGTTTTTGCATCATTAATCTTTTCACTAGCAACTCTTACCATTAAGTCCCCTTCTAACATAGGTCTTGCGCCAAAATTAGAAGGAACTTTTATTCCTGAAGGTAATAGCATTTTTTCTAATAATGTTCCTAATAATGGTTTATTAACGTTAAAAGTTTCCTGTGCTTTTTCATTTGTTAAACCTGCTTTATAACCAATTAAATAACCTTGATAATGGCTTAAAATTTGAATTAATTTTTGTTGAATTTCTTGTGATAATTGAACAGTTAATTCATAATCAAACTCAGCAATTACTTGTTTGCGTAAATAAGCATCAGCTATTTTTTTTGTAATGGTTTCTGTATCTATTGATGATGAATTACTCAATAAAAAAAAGTCATGAATATTGTGATGTTTCTTGTTAAGATTTTTAGTTTGCGCTCTAGCAGAAAAATGATTGATAAAAAGAAAAGAACATAATAAAAATAGTTGAATCTTTTTCATATATAATGATTATATTTGAGTTAATTTCTTATTCAAGAACGATCCTTAAGAACAATTACTGCTAGCTATTCGTCTATAATTAGGTTAATAATGACTCAAGGCTCCAATAATAACCTAATCCTATGTCTCGTCAAAAATTCTCCTTAACCCAGACTCATATTTGGATAATTCTAGGATTAATATGGTTAGGAAGTAATCTTTGTGATCGCCTCTGGTTAATTTTAGATCATTCTATCCCTGCTTGGGATCAAAGTAATCATTTAACTAAATCTCTACAATATTTTCATAGCTTAAATTCACCGGAATTATTAAATCTGGAATGGTGGCATAATTTTTGGATGTTATCAACAAAATATCCTCCTTTAACTTATATTCTTGGTGCTTTTTTTCAAAAGATATTTGGCTTAGGAAATGATCAAGCACTGTTATCAAATCTATTATACAACGGAATTTTAATTATCTCAATCTACATCATTGGAAAAACCTTATTTAGTCCCCAAGTTGGGTTATGGGGTGTGGGGTTATCAATGTTATTTCCCCGCTTATACCAAACTCGTTTACAGTTTCTCATTGATACTCCTTTAATGACATTAACAGTTGCTTGTTTTTGCTGTTTAACTGTATGGAAACTTCAAGAAAATAGACAACGACAATGGTTATATACAGTTATTTTCGCTCTATTTTTGGGACTAGCTTTATTAACAAAACAAAGTGTCATGTTTTTTATCTTTACGCCTTTACTTTGGTTGGGTTTTAGTTATTTATGGCAAAAAAAATGGGAAAGAATATTACAATTAATTTTCAGCTTTATTCTGTCTAGTTTACTGTGGTTTCCTTGGTATCGAACTAACTGGATTTATTTATTTAGTACCGTTCAAAATTCTAACGCCATTCCTGCTACTTATGAAGGTGATCCCCCCCTTAATACTTTAGCAGCTTGGACTTATTATTGGCAAGATTTACCCTTAGCAATAGGTTGGGTATTACTATTAGTTCCCTTGGTTGGTTTGCTCTTACATTTATTAGGAAGATTTCCAAAAAGCAATGACAATCTTGATAGTAAGAGAGTTATAAAAGGAATTCAATGGTTAGCTATTTATTTTTTAGGTTCATATTTAGTTTGTTCAGCAATTTTCAATAAAGATACTCGCTATATTATGTCCTATTTGCCAATTTTAGCAGTATTTTTAAGCTATTGTTTAAACCTATGGCGAGGAAAATGGCAACCTGTCAAATGGGTAACGGTTATTGTAGCTATTCTCCTTATGTTTACCAATTTATTTCCTATTCCTGGAACTGAAAGAATATCTTTATTATTAAGTCCTGGTGTTTCTTTTCGTCCCTATTTAGGGAAAGAAATTCCTGTCACAGATATCATTGAAACTGTTAAAGAAACTACCCCATATCAACTTGCTAATTTAGGAGTAATTGCTAACACTGATGCTATTAATCATAATACTATTAATTACTATGGTCAATTAGCTGATTTCCAGGTTTATGGACGAGAATTAGGTAATAAAGAGAGTTACATTGAGCAAGATCGTCAATCTTTTGATTGGTTTCTTACCAAAACAGGGGATAATGGATTTGCTAGAGAAAATCAATTGAATTTTGCTAAAACCTTAGAAAAAAATCCAGAGTTTACAATTATTAAAACTTGGGCAATGCCCGACAAAAGTATTGTTAAATTGTATCATCGTCAGCAACAATCAGTTATTGTTAATTCCTTCGATAAATCTGTCAATAAAATCCGCTTAGATAAAGTAACTATTCCCAAAAAAGTTTCTGCAAATTTCCCTATTCCTATTACTTATGAATGGTCAGGAAATTGGCAAGATTTACAAGAAGGATTACTGTTATTATCTTGGTATCCTAAAGAATCAAATAATAATGAAATTGCTTGGATACATGATCATGCTATTGGGGAAGGAATGTTATGGGGAAACTTTTCTATAAATCAAGGATTTAAAGTGATTGAAAATATGGCAATGCTTCCTAGTAATACTCTCAGTAATGGGGATTATATCCTGAGAGCAACTTATCTTAATCGTAAAACTAATGAGAATTATTTAATTCCTGTTCCAGATGTTACTTTAACCATTGATAATAATATTAATAAAATACCTTCTCCAGAATTAGATTTAGGAACTCAATTACGAGAAATTTCTCTAAATTTAGCCCAAGGAATATCAGGGTTAGATACAATTTTTAGTAAAGTTGGTCGTTTCAATCAATACGATCCGATTCAAGACTATCTAAAACAAACAGAAACTTCCCTAAAATATCGCCTAGATAATTATCCCCAAAATCAGAGATTAAACTGGACTTATGGTTTAGTATTGTCTCAAGTTTTACAAGAAAATTCCCAAGGGGCGATCGCTGCTTTAGAAAAACTGATTAAAATTGCTCCTAATAACCCTTATCATCATGCTTATCTTGCTTTTGTCTATCTCTATAATTGGCAACCAAAAGCAGCAGAAACAGCTTTAAAACCTGCCCTTAAACTCCAACCAAATGTAGAAGAATTGAAAGCATTAGAAGGCATTTCTGCTGTGATGCAGGGCAATTTTATTAAGGGGTGGCGTATCCTATCACCTCTGCTTTGAATGGAAAAATACCAGGGTCTAGGGAATTTCTTGGCTGTAGACAAATTTGAAGACAAATGTTAGGATGTTCAAAAATCCATGAATATATCTACACTGGGCTAGCTCATAATTCACGATAGTACCAAAATATTTACAGCAAGTAGTCTCTATGAACCAAGAATCCACTCCCATGCACGGCAGTGGGGTGTCAAGGGAAACCCGATCCGCAGTTTCTCTTTTGAATCGTTTTGCAAACCTATATTCTGCGCTCGTAAAAGGCAATATAATCACTGGTCGTCTCTTCTAGGAAAGCCTTATAGGCCGGTTGCGCCAACAAACTTTCTAGGGTTGTCTCGTCGGGACCTTCAAAGATCATCGCGCCATCGGAGGGCGATGAGAATGCCTTACTACCCACCCTCAAAGTTGCCACCCGTTCACCCATGAAGAACACTGTGGTTCCCTGGGTAACAGCAGCCTCGTTGATTGCCTGCTTGTGTTTGGCCAGAGGTTGATCGCCAGGTTTCTTGAAGTAGTGGATCAGGTAGGATTTGTCACCCTTGTACTCAGTGCGGTGATCCGATGGCATGGCACCGTTGTCCAGTCTTTTGGAGAAACCAAAGAGACGCTCTTTGATCGAAAGGTTTCCAATGGTCAAGTTCATGGACTCGAATAACGGGTTAACGAATAATCGGAGGAAGTGGTCAGCAGTGGGGTAGGCGATCAGCAGCCAGATATTACGAGCGATCTCAGGGTCGTCGCGCAGACATTTGGACTGGTAGCCCATGAAATAGATCCGTGCGCCTATGGTGTAGGCAAGGCCGGTGGCCATGCGCAGGTAGAGGTCATACATCCAGCGAATGCGCACATTGCTACGGTTGAATGTCCACAGATAGCCGTCGAGATCGACTTTCGGACTCTGACCAGTGACGGTGACATCAATGCCCAGCAGTTTTCTGGTTTTGGAAGGAAGTTCTTGACTCATGGCAATATTCACCTCAACGTGGCTCTGTAAATCCAGGAGGAATTTAGAGTACCTGGCAAAACTATAACCAATTGTGGCATATCTGACTGGAATAAGACGATCAAAGTTTTTTATTTCTTCATTTTCTTCCAGACTTTTTTAAGTAATAATTTAGTTAGTCTCCATTTTGTCAACTCCTGAATTTTATGAGCAGACTCAGATTGACAATCGAAAAATAAGTTAACATCAGTTAAAATAAGTTCTAAACGTTTAATAATATTTTCTTTACGATACTCTTCTAAAACTTGTGCAGATAAAGTCAATTTATCATAACTATTAATCGCCTTAAAAATTCTTTGTAGATCATATTCCCTAGAATAACCAGCAATTTTATAACAGTTGAATCCTGGATCTAAATAATCCGAAAGTCCCCCATTAATGCTCGAAAAAACTTGACAACCACAAGCTAAAGCTTCCATCGGTTGTAGTCCAAATCCCTCACTAACTCTCTGTTGCGCCCAATATTCTGCTGAGTCATAAAGATATACTTTTGAGCGATTAAATAATTGAGACAAATCGTCAACAAAACTGTTAATAACAAATACATTACACTGAGTCTGTAAAGCAGGAATTAATTGTTTTAACAAGTATTCTGATGATTTTCTCTCTTGGACTAAAACATCAATATCTCTTTCTATATTTAAGTTTATGAACTCATCAGAAATTTGATTAGGTAAATAGTAAATCAAAGAATTAGGAGATTTTTGTCCCCAATATCCCATGGTATTACGACTAACTGTTATGATAGGTATACTAGAAGCTAACTTAAATCCATAGCCCGCACTGTGGGCATGATAAACTATATTATAAGGCTTTAATTTCTTAGCTAATTTAGGAACATCAAATCCCCAACTAATAACAAAAATTATATCATCTAAATTTTCTTGTTTTAAAACATCATCCAAAAAAAGATTATCAGTTTCTTTTTGACGATAGGTGACAATTTCTGAAGGGCATACTTGTTTAGCTAACTCCCAGGTTTTTAATTCGGCAAAGAGTCCACCGCAAGCAAATTTTTTTCCGGTTCCTGGAACTAAAAAATATAGTTTTCTCATGTATTATATATCCTAAATGATTAATTTTGATGATTTTTATGAACTATCACTTATTGAAGTATAGTGATTACTATCAACAAGTTTTGACTATTTTATCATTGATTAATCCATAAATGTTGAATTTCAGATTTAAACATTACATTGAATAGGAAAAATAATGATTTAGTATATAATGGGTCTAATACAACAATAAATTAAGAGGATAAATCAAAGATTATGACTATTTGGGTAAACGAACAAATTGATCCTTGTGGTATTGTTTATTCCTGTATTGCTTGCTGTGATCAACAAGCAGCAGAAGATTGTCATCAAACCTGGTTAAATAACTTAACTAAAGACCAAAAAAAAGAAGGATGGATAACCCGTTTAAGGACAGTAGAATCTTGGGATGAAGTTCCTGTAAATGCCCTTAAATTAAGTATATAAAATCACTTAATTGTTTTTCAATTTCATTTTTTTGTATTACAATAAATATTACAATAAAAGAGAAAAATGATTCTTTTAACTTATGCCACCAAGCCCTGAAAAACTTATTAAATTACTTAAGCAATTACCATTTAATTCCTCTACTATTCAAACAAAAAAATATGGTACTTTTGAAGGGGTTTTTAAGCCAACATTGCTCACTATTTTAGGGGCAATAATGTATTTAAGAATTGGCTGGGTTGTGGGTAATGCTGGATTATTTGGAGGTTTAATTGTAGTCTTATTATCTGTTAGTATTACTGTAGCTACAGGGCTTTCTATTGCTTCTATTGCAACCAATACTCGCCTTGGAGAAGGGGGTCCTTATGCCATGATTTCTAAGTCTTTAGGGTTAGAAATAGGGGGAAGTGTGGGGTTTCCTTTGTTTGTTTCTCAAGCATTAGCAGCCGCTATGTATATTTTTGGATTTCGAGAAGGATGGTTGTTTTTATTTCCTAATCATTCCCCTTTTCTTATTGATATTATGGCTTTTTTAGTCATTTTTATTATTGCTTATATTAGTGCTAGTTTTGCCTTTCGTGTTCAATACTTAGTTTTAATTCTAATTATTTTATCCCTGAGCTCAATTTTTGCTAGCCCTATTACCTGGGAAACAAACCAAACTTGGCAAAGCTGGGGAGATTTTCCTAATATTAATTTTTGGGGAGTTTTTGCTGTATTTTTCCCTGCCACTACAGGGATTATGTCGGGGGTTAATATGTCAGGAGAGCTAAAAAATAGCCGTAAAAATATTCCTATTGGTACCCTTTCTGCTATTGCCTTAAGTACCATTGTTTATATTATTTTGTGTTGGTGGGTATCTCGTGCAGCACCCCCACAACAATTAATTAATAACTATACAATTTTAGTGGAAAAATCTCGTTGGCAACCTTTAGTTTTAATGGGGTTATTAGCAGCAACTTTTAGTGCCTCCTTATCATCTTTAGTGGGCGCACCTCGTATCTTAATGGCCTTAGCCAAAGATGGGGTAATTCCTTGGGGAAATTGTTTGGCAAAACTCTCTAGAAATGGGGAACCGCGACCTGCTTTATTTGTCAGTGCAGTCATTGTCTTAATGGCTTTATTATTAAGGGATCTTAATGCTATTGCTCCCCTAATAACCATTTTTTTTCTGTTAACTTATGCCACTATTAATCTAGTGGTTTTGGTAGAATCCAGTTTAAGTTTGATGAACTTTAGACCAACTTTAAAAGTTCCGTTTATTGTTCCTTTGTATGGAATCATTGGCTGTATTTTAGCCATGTTAGTCATTCGTCCTATTCTTAGTTTAGTGGCGATTGCCATTGTTTTTGCAATTTATTTACGCTTAGTTAGTTTACCGAAAGAAAAGCGTACAGCTGATGTTAGAAGTGGAATTTTTACAGCGATCGCTCAATGGTCAGCCATGAAAGTGATACAATTAGATTTAACCAATGTTAGGGCTTGGAAACCGACATTTTTAGTACCCATTAAAGACGGTTCTCAATTACTAGGAGAATTTCGTCTCTTATTAGATTTATCTCAACCAGAAGGCTTTTTACAACTCTTAGGAATTGCTAGCCATAACCAAGTCGAAAACCTGTCATTGCAGCTTCAAGAATTAGCGATTTCTTTTCGTCATCACCAGCTTTTAACCACTATTTCAGTGATGAAAGTGGGCTTAGAAAGTGAGGGTATTATTTCTGCATTACAAGCTCTTCAAAGTGCCTTTTTTCGTCCCAATATTCTCTTTTTACGGTTTCCGAATGAGTCTAGTCACTGGGATGAATTATTACCCGTATTTGAAGAAGCAAAACGTCTACAAGTAGGAGTAATGTTGTTGGGTTTACATCCCAGTGCAGGGTTAGGAAGAATGGAAGTTGTCAATCTTTGGATTCGTCCTCAATTGGAAGATTTACCGATTATTCAACGCTTAGAAAAAGGAAATACAGATTTAGCCATTTTGATGGCATTACGATTAGTAAAAGCTTGGAAAGCACAGTTAAATATTATCTCAGTTATTGCTCAAGAAAACGAGAGAGAAACTGCCCAAAATTATATTAATAGTTTACGGGATTTATGTCGTATTCCAGTAACAGCTAATACCCTAATTATTGTTGGGGAATTTCCTAGTTGTATAACCCAAACTCCACAAGGAGATATGGATTTTATTGGCTTACAATCAACCCCCGATTTTCAATTTGTTCATCAAATGATTGAAGCGACTGGCTCGTCTTGTTTATTTATGAGTGACTCAGGAACTGAGAGTGCTTTGGCTTGAATACAGTGTAATTTCAAGCACAAATCATATAAATTTTCCTCGCAGCACAAAGATTTAACATAAATTCTCAAAAAAATCTATCACAGCTTTAGCAATTACTTCAGCACCATCTTTGCGTAAGGTTTTTCCTATTTTGGGAGGGTTTGGAGACTGTTTTAAAAAGTCCCAATTTCCTTGATAAAAGCTTTCTGTATTAATAATCTGGTGATCCGCATAATTTTTAATTCCTTCTAATAAAAAAGGAGCTTCAGCAAAATCATTTCTAATTAAAGAAACAATAGGAACATCTAAACGCATTGTCTCTGAAAAAGTGCTAAACCCAGGCTTAGAAATAACTCGACTACATAAGGGCATAAAATCGAGGGGGCGATAAGAAGAATCCGTAATTTTTATGATATTATGTAAGTCAGGTGCATGGGGATCAAAAGTAATAAATTGCCAGTCAGAAAATTGTGCTAAATTTTCATAAGGAATTTGTTCTAATCCTAGGCCACCAAAAGTTAATAAAATGGTTTTTTCTTGGGAAGCAGTTATCTTAAACTTGTTTCTTAATTCATCAATAGCATAACGAGGAGTTCCCCCTGTTAAACCTACATCAGTGATAGAATTAAAAGCATTCATGGGTTCAGCCATCGGGAGACGAAAAAGGCGATCGCATTGTTGATAACAGTCTTTTATCCAGTTAACAATATCTTGAAAATCTTTCCCCCACGGTTCATAAATAAAATCCCAACCAAAATTACTCATCATCCAACAAGGAACCCCTGCTAATTTAGCAATGGGTGCCATAAGTGGGGGAATATCAGCTAAAATGAGGCCAACTTTATTAGTTTTAATAAAGTTAATTTCTGCTGCCATTAAAGCCTGACGTTTCTGATAAATTTCCTGCATTTTTTTCAGGGTTGCAGGTTTATCCATGTTAAAACTATCTGATTGAATAACTCCCACATCAAAAGCAAGAGGACGATAAATAAAATCTCCTGAAATATAGGATTCTAATAACCATCTAGGGGCAGTTGTTACCATAATTAATAAACTATCAGGATGCAATTTTTGAATAGCAGCAGCCACAGTAGAAATTCGTACAGCATGACCAAAACCATGGCCAGTTGCTGCTAAATAAATAATTGGTTGATTCCTGTTAGTTAATTTAGTCATCTCTCTAATTTATTAATGATGATACATGGCAACTATAATAGTTTATGATAACTGAGAACATGGTAATTTTCTGACTGTTTTTTAGGAAAATAATTCTTCTTGGATTATTTCTAATTCAGTTTCTTCTTTTCCATTTAATAATAACTGAGCCGCTTCTAACATATCATCAACAATATCTTTAATATCCTCTTGATTATCAAGATAAGTTCTCAATGCTTCCATGGGATCTAAACTTTTCCCAATACCTAATTCTGGGAGACGTGGACGAGATAATTGACTGATTATTTCAGGACGAATAGTATAACTATGGGCAGATTTCAAAGCCTCATGAATCACAGCATTATTAATTAATTCTAGTTGTTCCGAACGAATTTGATAATTGACTCTAACAACAGTTTCTTGAATAGGCTTTTTTTCAATAGCTGTGAGTAAAGCTTTTTGGGGGTCTTCCGCTTGAGAAATATCAACTTTGACGGTCAGAAAAGGACGGGCAGGTAAGGGGCAAAAATTCCAATTGACTTCACCTTTTTTGACTGTTAGTAAAATATAACCTTTTTCTTCTTTTTCTTCACTAAAATCAACCCTTTCAATACTTCCTGGATAAATAACTGGAGGATTATTATTAGGATTAAGATTTTGATGTTTATGGACATGACCTAATGCTACATAGTCAAATTCAGGGCGAATTAATAAAGAAATGGGAATCGTAAAACCTCGTCCTACTGCCAGGAATTGTTCAGCCCCAAATCTGGCACGATTAACCATTAAATGACCTAATAAAATGGTAGGAAGATCAGGATCTAGTTTTCTAATTTCTGATTCTAAAACGGGTTGCAATGCTTCAATTAATAACTGATTTACTTCATCTAAAGATAAGCCTTCTGTTTTCGATTTTGTTAACAGGGAAGAACGAGTTAACCAGGGCAAAGTTATGACTTGTATCTTACCATTTTTTGTGGCTATTTTATGGGTATCTAAGCTATCACCTACAATAAAACCAGGAACAGCTAAAGTGCGATAAATACATAAACTTGCCCCTCCATTCCCTTGAGAATGTTGGTCATGATTTCCCACTAATAAAATGGTAGGAATATTAGCATCAGCTAAGCGTCGAAATTGAGTAGCAAAAGCTTCTTGAATATAGGGTGGAGGAGTTGCATCAGGAAAAGCATCACCCCCAAATAAAACTAGATCAACATCTTCATTAATAGCACAATCAATACATAAACTTAAGCAGCGAATAAAGTCTTCTAAGCGCGTGTTTAAGCCTGTTTTTGGGTTAATTCTTCCATGAGAAAATCCGCTACCAAGATGAATATCAGAAAAGTGAAGAACTTTAATCATAATTGGGGAATAGGTAATGGGCAATAGTTAACAGCCCTTCGGGCGAGGCAGCAAGGCTTGCTTTGTGATGTAACTTTCCCTCCTGCTGAGTTCAAATTAACTTTCTTTGTTATAACATTTCAGATATTGTTAAACATAAATTTTAGTTAAAATACGTTTTTTTTGAAATAAAATTTAATATATATAATAGCAAAAATCAGTGTATAATGGTCATAATGTTAATAGTAGAAAAGATAGAGGTAAAATTCAAGATGAGTTTTAACAATCAATTTTTAGGTCAGTTAAATAATTTAAAAGAGGATGTCGAAAAGCTTTTTGAAGTTAAAACTAGCAAAAAATCCGATGTATCTGGACAAAACTCTAGTTCAACTAATTATCTAACAGCAGACGAAAGAAAAGCTTTTGCTGGTTTGTGTGCGCTAGAAGGGAAGTCTGAAGTTGAAAAACTAGCTGAATTAGTTAAAGATTATTTAGACAAGAAAAAACAAAGTTTATAATTAACTAATGCTAGATAATCTCGAAGAAAGGTTAACTAATTTTTGATTTTAACTCGATTGATGAAGAATTAGACGATTGCCATCAGGATCATAACTATAAATTTCTTGACCATGGGAAGTAATATTAATTGTCCCAGGAGGAGGATAACCCATAGAGGTTAAAAAGGCGATCGCCTCGTCTAAATTTTCCACTTCTAAACATAAACTGAAGCCACTCCCTGTGGAGTTACTAAACTCTTCTTGATGGGTTGTTTGAGGCTGAAAAATCCCCAAACGTAAGCCTAATAATTGAAATTCAGCATAACGCCCTGGTTGATAAGGGTGGGGTGTTTGAGACAAAAGTTGACCATAAAACCCCACAACTGATTCAAAGTTGGTGGTAGCCAGGGTAATAAAAGCAGTAGTGTAATGCAACGCCATTAATCTCAGAGGGTCAAAATTTCCACTCCTGTTGTGGTCACAGCAATGGTGTGTTCAAACTGGGCTGATAGCTTCCCATCTTTAGTAATAGCAGTCCAACCGTCGTCTAAAATAACGGCTTCCCAGGTTCCTTCATTAATCATCGGTTCAATGGTAAATACCATCCCAGGGCGTAACCGCTTCCCTTTGCCTCTTTTGCCATAATGGGGGACTTGGGGAGCCGTATGAAAGACATTACTAACACCATGGCCCACAAAATCTCGTACCACAGAAAAGCCGTGAGGTTCTGCACATTCTTGGATAGCAGCCCCAATATCCCCAATTCTTGACCCAGGTTTAACGGTTTGGATAGCTTCCATTAAACATTTTTCTGTCACTTCTACTAATTTTTTCGCTAGAGGAGAAGGGGTTCCTACAAAAAAAGTTTTTGATTTATCGCCGTGATAACCATCTAAAATTGGAGTGACATCAATGTTAATAATATCCCCTTCTTGAAGAATTTGTTTGGCATTGGGAATACCGTGACAAACCACATTATTTATACTGGTACAGATAGATTTAGGAAAGCCATGATAGCCTAGCGGTGCGCTTGTTGCCCCATGGGCTTGGGTCCATTTTTCCGCCTCATCATTAATTTCTAGGGTACTTACCCCAGGTTTAACCATTGGAGCAAGATGGTCAAGTAATTGTGCCGCTAAACTTCCGGCCCGTCGCATTTTTTCAATTTCTCGCTTAGATAATAGGGTGATAGTTTCTCCCATGCTTTTAATCTGAAAATTAATTAATCATAACTCGTTTTCCATGATACCAAATTTCTGGATCATGGACTTTTTGCCTAAATAGGTAACAGGTAATAATTAGTCAAATAAATTTAGGGGAAAATGACCATAAGTTCCTACTAATTGGTGAGCATCAGATTGACAAGAAATCAACACCCCACGATAACTGCCTGTATAATTATCCACATAATAAGACATGGTTTCTGTATTAAATTTAATATATACAGGAGTTTCTTTAGGGATAGCATTAGACTTTTCTAAATCCGAAGAAAATCCCAAAGCTTTTAGATAGCTTTTGAGGGTTTTAAAACCTTCTTGAAAGTTGTCTGCACAAATACCAATGTTTTCTGTCTCACACAAATCGGAAACGATTTTAATGGCTTGACGTAGCTTGTCTTTATCTGAATCAAAATCTACAATTTTAATTTGAAGACAACTATAATCGTTGAGAATTTTTAGAGCATCATCGGCATTTAGAGGAGTATAAGCTTGACTCATAATGATAAGTTTAATGAATTAGATAAACGAATTTCCGCTTCTTCAGCCATATCTAAAATATACTGATCGTTGCTGAATATCCAAGATGTGGTTGAAATTGGTGATGGGATTGATTAATTGAACCTTGTATACTGCCATCGAATCCCCAAAATTCTACCTCATTATCTATGCTACGACGGGAAGGGTAATCATTGGATTATCTGGCCAATGTTTTTAACATTTCCCGCAAACGGTTATCATTAAAGATGATGAGTTGTGGGATAATCTATGGGTGAAGCAAAACGCCGCAAAACAGCTTTAGGGGATCAGTATGGTCAAGAGGAACGCATTTTGCCTTGGGTTCCTATTTCTAAGGGTCAAGCTGATGCTTTCTATCAATGGACAACGCGGGGAGCTTGGATCGGTATTGGGGTTATGGCAGCACTTTGGGTTACGGTTCGTTTTATTGGTCCGACTTTTGGTTGGTGGGATGTTCAATAAGTTAAAAGTTATAACAATTTTTGATATGCTATTAAGCAAAAGGCTAGATTGGAAAGTTAGTAAACAAGCCAATGAATTGTAAAGACGTTTCAGGAAACGTCTCTACAGCTCGTTATTTCTAATATGAACAGTTTATTTCCAATCCTGAAATTTTATCTTCTTAACTATCTTTAAGAAGTAGACTTTTTATGATGAAAACGAATCCCTAAAAAGACATCATAAAGAAAACTCCAAAGATTTTTTCCTTGCAATAAATCCAAAGATTGCTCACATCCCTTTGCATCTAACAAGAATTTAGTTGCATGATAAGCGGGTTTATATTTATACCAAGGAATTGATGGCCAAAGATGATGAACTAAATGATAATTTTGCCCAAAAATCATGAAATTGAGAATGGCACTGGGATAAACTCTAGCATTTTTCCAGCGATCGCGTTCTTGGAATGGTCGATGGGGTAAATAATCAAAAAATAAACCTAAGGCAACCCCCACGACTAATGCAGGAACAAACCAAAAATTCATTACATAACCAATAAACCCGTAATGAATGCCCAGAAAAACAACGGTAAATAAAAATAATCTACTTAAAAACCATTCTAATAGTTCGTATTTTTTCCACAAACGACGTTTAAAGAAGAAAATTTCATGGTAGAAAAAACGCGCCGCAATCATCCACAATGGTCCTCCTGTGGATACAAAATGGTCGGGATCATTATCAGGATCATTGACATGAGCATGATGTTGTAAATGTACCCTGGTAAACACAGGAAAGGCAAACCCCAACAGTAAGGCACTGCCATGACCTAAAATTGCGTTAATAACGCGATTACGATGGGCAGCATTATGAGACGCATCATGTATTACTGTACCCGATAGATGAAGGGCAAGAACACTAGAGACAAAACATATCCAGCTTGGCCATTCCCACAACCAATAACCGCAAATGGAACAACCAATAAGGGATAAAGCGGTAAAAAACATCACCACGTTGGGATTAAACCCTCCTGGGGGTTTGAGAAACTCTCTGGGGACTGTTTGCAGCGTCTGTGCCGACTGCATGGCTGTTTCTTGCTCCTTTATCGACATTATCATTAATCTTTGAGTAGTTTACACGATAACAGAAATTTAATAAAGATTTGTAACATTATCTCATCTTATGTAAAAATAGGGGTTAAATCACGAAAACTCAAGGTTAATTTATAGTTCAAGGTTCCTAGAATTAGGACTATCAATCAGGATAGTTCAAGTTTCTGTCATCTTAGGAATAAAATATGAGTATTTTAATGATTCCCAAAGGATAATCTTTGAGATAAATAAAAAATTAAAATTAAAGAAAAAGTAAAATATTTAACAACTATGACGACACAATTTTCTTGGACTCAAAACTGGTATCCTATTAGCCCATTAAGTTATCTTGATTCGAGTATTCCTACTCCGGTTACTCTGTTGGGCAAAAAGTTAGTTATCTGGCAGAATAAGAATCAGCAATGGGTAGTTATGGACGATCAATGTCCCCATAAGTTAGCACAACTTTCTTTAGGAAAAATACAAGCTGATGGAACTTTGATGTGTCGTCATCATGGATGGTGTTTTAATGAGCAAGGAAACTGTACAAAAATGCCAATGTTGATCGATGAGGAAGCCTTAAAAACAGCTTGTAATAGCCCTCGCTCTAAAGTAACAGTTTATCCCACACAAGTTAAACAAGGATTATTATGGGTTTGGCCAGATAATAGTGAAACTGCATTTCAAGATTGTCAGTTAAAAGAACCTGCTATTATTCCGGAATGTGGTTTAGATGTTACAGCAACAGACTGGCATTTGTCAGAGGTTCCAGTCGGTTATATTGTTTCTTTTGAAAGTAGTTTTGATCCATCTCATGCTCAATTTATCCATGAAGGTTTAGCCGGGTTTTCCCCTGAGAAAACTGTCCCTATAACCTATTTTGAAGCAGTGGGAGACATTTCAGCCGAAACAGGATTTACCTTAAAACATAGTGGTTATAATATTTTTAACAAGGATATGGAAGCCACAAGGCAATTTAGTCCGCCTTGTTGTAATACGACAATTTATCGTTATCCTAATGATAATATTTTCCTATTTCAATTATACTTTATTCCCACAAAACCAGGATATTGTCGTTATATTGGAAAATTCATTACTAGCAGTAATTTTGCTCAGAAAAACTGGTTATTAGAACAGCTACCGAAAAATTTAAGAACAGGGTTTCAACATTTATCAAACTATCAGTTAAGTGATCAAGATTTAACGGTAATGCACTCTCAAGAAATCTGGCAATCATCCTTAGATAAATCTTGGAACAAGACCTATTTTTTACCGGCTGCTGCTGATGTTGGAATTTTGACTTTTCGCAAGTGGTTAGATGAGTTTGCAGGAGGAAAACCTGCCTGGCAAAATTGCGAAGAAAAGCCCTATGAAACCTTGACAGATGAACAACTATATGAGCGTTGGCATCGACATACAAAATATTGTCCTAGTTGTCGAAGTTCTGTGGTTTTCTTAGAAAAGATACAGAAATATTCTCGCTATTCAATAATTATCTTTGCCATCTTAACGTTACTATTTTTAGTGATACCAATATCAGTTAAATTGTCAATACTATCAACAGTATTTGCAGTTTTAAGTGTTTTTATTTCTTTACTATCTGATGATTTACATCATCGTTTTCTGAGTAGTATCCCCAGACATGGACTACCTGTTAGGAAACTTTATGATATCTAATTGAAGGTGTAATTTATGCTAACGAAAGAGAATTAAACAGTCACTTTAATACTTCTTCTTTCTGACA
>JAAUYB010024716.1_pt1 | contig 17808 bp, 13 predicted proteins | sample 7278071 | NCBI WGS metagenome assembly JAAUYB01 (sample SAMN14350121, study PRJNA611818) | marine sediment metagenome | isolation source: surface marine sediment (1.8m) | place: French Polynesia: Moorea | collected 2018-08
CAGGCTCCATACGGCCCCGCCCGTCATGTTTTCCAAAACGATATTGGTTTCCAGTTCCTTGTGCACCGGGTCGCCGCGCAGAAGCATTTCCAAATCTTCCTTCAGAATGCCGTCGTCGCTTAAGGCCAGATCGCGAATCATGCGGTTATCGCTTGTATTCACCCAATAAGCGCCGGCCGTTGCATTTGGAAACCTGGCGTGGTGGGTGTATTGCATGATGGACCAGGGGTTATAGATCGTATGGGAACCGAAGCGATAGCCGTTGTACCAGTTGCGAACCTCTTCTTTCTTATATGACAGTTCAAAATCATCGAGGACGCCGGTGACCTCCTCTTCCGTGAATCCGAAATGGTTCGAGAATTCCTCTTCCAATATGGTCGACACGCTCAGATTGTTGAAGCCGGAGAAGATCGATTCCTTGGCCACGCGCAGGATACCGGTCAAGACGCCCTTTTCCAAATGACTGTTATCCTTGAAACCACCGCTGAGCAAGTTGCGCATAAATCCGATGATCCGGTCGTAATACCCATAGCGCAAACCGGCATGAATAGGGGCATCGTATTCATCAACCAGCACGATGGGTTTTTTGCCGACACCCCGGTGAATCAGTTCGGTGAGCAGGGCCAGGGCGTCCTGGAGGTCGATGCCGTCGGCAGTCCCGGCCTGAATCTGATCGACGGAGGTTTTGTCGACGCCCCTGGGTTCAGCGCGACGGATGACCTCATCATGGGCCAGGAATAGTTTCCCCAATATTTTGGCCATGGCGCGTCTGCATTTCTCGAAGGTTTCGTACTTCACATCTTTAAAGGTTATGAAGACTGTAGGGTACTGACCCCGGCGGGTCATGACATCCTGTTGCCCGCAAACAGCCAGGCCGTTGAACAGATCGGCATTGGTCGGGTCGCTGTCGTCGAAGAAGTATTGCAGCATGGACATATTGAGTGTTTTGCCGAACCGTCTGGGTCGCGGCAGCAGGATTACCTTGGCGCCGCTTTGCATGATATCGGCGATAAGCATGGACTTATCTACGAAGTAATAATTTTCCGTGCGTAACTCTTTAAAGTCGGAAATGCCTAGAGGAATTCGCCGTACCAAATCAGCCTCCCGTGATCATCATATCAGGATGCCGGAGGAGGGTGGTTGGGAAATCAACGGTACGGTCTCACACCTTGGATGATTGGAGAACGGCTTCCCGTGTTCGGATCTACACCCGGTTCGATTTTCCGTTGTCGGGAATCGTGCAGCCCGGGCAGTCGTTGCGTTGCCAGCTTTGGACGCGGCCCTGATGGTCCATTTGGAAGGTGCAACATTCCATCAGTTCTTTCGCAAGCAGTTTGCGTCCGCGCTGGACCCGAGACTTGGCGCCGGAAACCGAGAGGCCCAGCGCGTCGGCCACCTCCTGCATGCTCTTGCCCTCCAGGTCTGCCAGCCTGACCGCTTCTCCATATTTGGGCGGGATGGCTGCTGCGAAACCATGCAGCCAACCGGCGGCGATCTGTTCCGATTCTCGGACCTCGAAGCGATCGTAGTCCGGTTGCTCCACCTCCAGGGGAACGGGGCGCGAGGAATGTTTCCGCCGGTAATCGGTGATCAGGTTGCGGACAACGGTGAAGAGCCAGGGCGCGGGATTGCGCCCTTCAGGGATGCCGTGATGGTGGACGCGGAGAAAGGTTTCCTGCAAGAGATCCTCAACATCTCCCGGATCAGGAACCTTACGTGCGATGTAGTTGTGCAGCGTGTTGCCGAAGTCGGCCCAGACCGCTTCCGTGTCCATGATCACCCCGGACAGCAGGATTCCTGTTTCGCCGGTGCGGCCTCTTCCGGCGCGGCACAGCAAACGCCCGCCTTCGACATGGCGCCCTGGTTGGGCCTGACCGTGCCCTCGCCCAGGACCACGAAGAACTCCACCATATTCCCATCGGGATCGGTTAGCCAGAACTTCTCCTGGCGGGCGTAGCAGCAGTCGGTATCCTTTTCCTCATAGGCGATCAATCCTTTGGCGGACAGGCGCTCACGCTGAGCAGCCAGGAGTTCGGTGTTCTGTAATTGGATGCCCATGTGGGAGAGGGTTCCGCCTTTGGTACGCGTGCTGTCGACCTTCTCCATGGTCAGGTTCAGCGACGGCAGTTCGGCTTCGAACTTGGCGTAATCATCGCGCAGTTTGGTCGGACCGTGGTCGAAAACTTCAGTGTAGAAAGCAACGGAAGCGTCCAGATCCGCTACATGCAAAGCCAGGTGAAAGCGGGCGGGTCCGGCGAAGGTGTTCGGCGTGGGGGTGGTCATGTCGTCCTCCTTGTGAGTGGATCGTTTGCTCGATCTCAACCATATAACGGAAAGAGGCCGATTCGGACGCAAAATTTCTCGTTTTGCGTCTCGCGATGTGGGCGCAGATGGATGAAGCGGGGGATGAATCAAGTTGAAAGGCCCGACTGAGCCGGGCCTTTCATTACTTATTCAGGACAAGGCTGAGTGGTCGTTTGAATCAGGTCCGCCAGGTTTGTTTGAGCGGGCCAGTCCTGGACGGCCTGTTGGAAACCGGCGTCTTCCGTCCAGAGGCAGTATGAGTGATGCCTGCCTACCTCGGGACCGTTTTCGAAACCCAACAACACGTCGTTATCGTCGGCGGCAGGATACATCGTCCTGCTCCGGGCAATGGAAGACTGAAAGACGGGCTGGGTCGGGTTTGAAATGTCGATGAATTCTACACCCTTTCTCTGGTAGCCGTTGACCAGCCAATCGTTCGTCACCGCCAGGTTGGTGTTTTCGTCAAAGTTGGTGTAGGTATTCACCACCATCGGCATAGCCGGGTCGGTAACATCGATGACCTTGATATCGGAAGGTGTAGAAACATAAAGCGTATTCCCTTTGAGGGCCAGGTCGTTAAAACCCGCGGCATCGGGTAGGGTGGTGATGAAGGCGGGCGCGGCGGGATTGCTGAGGTCGTAGGTATGAAGACCGGAGGCGCCCACGATATAACCCACACCGTCACGCACGATCAAGTTGCGAACATCATCCGAGGGCAGGACGATTTCCGTAACAAAAGCCCGAGCGCCCTGAACATTGACGATGGAGATGCGGTCCATTGAATGGATCAGGTAGGCAAAGCCGTCGGCAACTTGCACATGACGGGGTCCCGGCAACGTCAAGGGCACATCTCCCAGTTCTTGGATCATGGCCGGATCGCTGATGTCGAAAATGCGCAGGCCGTGATCCAGATCGGCCAGGTAAGCTGTTCCCGATTGGATGAAGGTTTCGGCGATGGTCGCGCCGTCAATCGCGAAAGATGCCTTCTCTTCAATTTTATTCCCGGACGACACATCCAACACATACAAGCGCTCGTTTTCCATGGAAACCAACGCCTGACCGTCGTCCCTGGACACATAGGTCAAGTCGCCGTTGCTGTGATCGTAAACCCGCACCGGATTGTCGGGATCGGCCAGGGAAAGCACGGTAAGACGATCGAAACTGGAGATGAATAAGAAACCGTCCTGAGCAACCATGTCCCCTTGATTGACATTGGTCAGCCCCGAAACCGTGGCGGTAATGGAAGCCGGATCGGTGATATCTAGAACTTCTATGCTGGATGAACCTCTGCGATAGAGTCGGTTCCCCATTGCCGCCATGCTCCAGCCGGTGACACCTCCGGGAAAATCCGAACTCACCGGATTATCATATTCGGTAAGGTCATAGATGTACACTGAACCGTTATCCACATAGGCCGTATTGCCCACCAGTTCCAACTGCCCCGGCGATATAATAATATTGCCGAAAACGGGATTGCTCAGGTCGGTCATGTCGTAGGTTACCCAGAAATTGCCTTGGAGACCCACGCCCAAAGTGCCTTCTACCTTGAAATCCCGGTGTCTGGCGGGCATCACGGTCAGCAATTGCGGTGCGGCGATATTGGTAATGTCGAAAATGGATGTTTCGAAATCGTCGGATAGAAACAACAGGTTGTCGTCAAAGGAAACATAGCGACATTCGATATCGTGACCGAACCGTCCTACTTTCCTCAGCTTGCCGGCCATATCGGTTTCGTAGACGATGACGCCCGCCTCGGTTCCCAGGAAGGCGTGACCGCCGCCCGCGGTCCAATCCAGGAAGGCTACCTGGAGGTAGAGTTGATCGGTTTTCCTGGGATTTGCCGGATCGGTAATGTCGAAGGTTTCTAAAATATCGAAATCACTGATGACGTAACTTACGCTACCGGAAGGCTTCCAGTCCCTCCAATGTCCGGTACGCCAGGTATTGGACCGACTCACCGCGGTCATGCGCGAAGCGGCCCGGTGGTCCGGCGCAGACTGGTTTACGTTGGTGGATGGACTATTTATGTCGGCGGCCTTGTAGCCGGTCAGGCAGAACATCAGCAATATGAGTAACGATAAAGGCTTGAACATACGAATCTCCATTTCGTGTAGGGTATCCAAAGCGGCCGGCGGGGGACCGATAAACAGCGGAAAAGCAATTGCCCCGGATCAGGGGCCCGCCTATGGCAATCCTTTATTTTGTAAAAAGTTGACTCGATTTGCAATATCTAATGCTGTTCGACCGATCGCTCAGGGAAAGAGAAAAGCGTTGTTCAGTCTCAGCCTTGACTAGAGTAATCGCCGCGGGAAGCTGACAGTCAAGGCGCTCCGAACGATGTTACCTTTTTGAAAAAGGCGTGTCGGCTTGCCAGAGCCAATGGCTCCAGGAATCGTTGACCGCGCCCAACAACACGGTGTCTTCATCCGGGAAGGCAAAATAGTACAGCCATAATCGGCCCGGGATTGTTTTGAAACGCGGGCCCTTCCCGAAAAAACCGGCCCGGCTGAGGGTCTTTCCGGTTCTGGGGTTTATTCGGTACAACATCCCCCGGCATAGCGTATAGACCATGCCGTTGAACACCTTGAAGTCATAGAAAAGCGGCGGGGGAATATCGAATTTGTTCTTACGCCGATGGTTCCGATACTGTTCGACGTGGAGATCGATCTCCTCTCCCTCCAACTGATGTTGGGCGATCACCTGGAAATTGCGGTCGAAAACCATTAGCAAAGGCTGATACTTGAACAGGCAATACCAGGTTTCGTCAGCCTCGGCCCAATAGGCATCGTTAACGGCGGGGTTCTGCCTGTACAACTGCTGATCACTGAAAGCGGTGGGAATAAACCTTTTGACTTCCCCGTCATAGCCGTACACCGCCGCCATGACCTGATAATCAGCCTCCACGGGGATCACAACGGCGTCACGGGTAAAGGCCAATGTCTTCGGATTACGATGCAGCCCTCCCTGACGATTGTAATTCTGGATGCGGAACCGGTGCAGCAATTCGCCGTTCTCGTAATAAAGCAGGGAATTCATATTTCCATGGACGGCCCAAAGCCCGTAATCCCGAACACCGATACTGATACTCTGCCGACCCAACTCACCGGGACCCGGCCCGGGTCGACCGATGCGCCTGACAAATTTACCCCGGCGATTGATGACAAGAATACGGGGGTCCATGCGATCGCGTATATAAATCAAACCACCGGCGGCATCCACCTGACGAAGCTTTTGGATGAAGGTCTCGGGATTCTGTTCATCTTCAAATGGGAAGGGTTGGATGACGACTTTATGGATATCGGCGCTGAAGTAAAGTATGAGCAATAGGGAGAACATTAGGAGCCTTCATCCGTTCTAGAAAGGATTACACCAGGGCGGGCAGAGACCGGAGCCGCATTGACCACAATCATCACCGCCACCGCCGCCCTCGCCGGAATCCGTGATTCTACAAAAGGATACATCCCATCCCGCATGGGTGCCGTCCTCATAGGTGACGTAGCAGGTTATGGAAAGATTGTCTTCAGCAATCTCGGTCTCACAACTGCCGCCGGGGGGAATTTCTTTAGAGCATTTGATCGCCTGACCTGACGGACAAACCAAATTACCGGTGCATGTACCTGCCAACAGAACAATTGCAATGATTTTTAAGATCATGTGCCTTCTCCTGACTTGGAAGTGATTTTAACAATATACATTACATCTGTTTTTACGGCAAGGGAAAGTTAGCTCAGGGTAAATGAATCATTTTATAGATGAGTTAATATGGTTCGGAATAAAAAACCGGAACTTCAGAGCACTTCAAGGCAAAAAGGGAAATTTGCCACAGAGGATACAGAGAGCACAGAGGGGGAAGAGTAGGTTTTTTGTTTTCCTCTTCTCTCTGTGCCCTCTGTGCCCTCTCTTTCTGTTTCTTCTTTTTCCGATTACCGAGTCACTATTCAAATCGGAAAACCAATGGCATGAGTCTCTCAGGTCTTCCCATGCTTGTGGTTCGGGTTAGTTTGACGGCTCGGTTTTCAGGAAGAGAGGACACAGAGGACACAGAGGGGAAAAGAGTATTTATTCGGCTTTTCCAGGTTCTTCCGAGTAAAGCGCACGCTGCCGGCTTGCATTTGGAGACCTAAGCATCAATGCGTCATGTGGTTAGATAGCATCCTTAGATCTCGCACCACTCTGGGCTTGACGTACTTTTTCTACCCCGCTCAAGATTTCTCTTACTGTTTCTTCGAGCTCTGGTCCCATGTGGTTGGTAACCTTAGAATTATCCCCTCCCTTTAGATGAAGAAAAGCATAATAATATGGTTTATAGCGCTCTTTTAAGTTGTACTTGGTATCTTCAAACAGAGAGTCCAACAACTGATATAGCTCTAAAGAAAGCACAACCTGGAGGAATAAGTATAGGCTTTTTTCATTCACCTTACCTGCATCAAAATAAGCTCTAACTAATTTCTGAATCTGGCTATAACTAACCATTGGGCTAATTACCCAGGCACAAGTAATCAGATTCTCAGGTTCTCCTACTACCATTGAAATATATTTTTCTACCTGTTCCTGATGTCCATAAAATAAAGCATAAAAAACATGTTTAAACACTGGATTCTTAATTTCCAGCATCATCTGTTCAGCCTGATTATACTTATCCACTTTTATTAATTGAGCCACCCTAGAAAATATTTCCAAGTCAGGCTCTGACAATTCGTGAGCTAATTCTGAACCACTATCAACCAATATCGTACGGGTTTGTTCAATCAATTGCTTCTCTAGTTCTACATCTAATTTCCCTGTATGAGCTAAGGCCTGGGTCAGCAAAAAAGCGTGTTGAGGGTGGTATCCAGGCGTTTGAATCGCGGTAAGGTGTCGTTCTGCTCGTTCTTTTAAAGCAGCGTCGTCACACCATTCCTGTAGGAATCGCACCAGCCAGATGACGCGTTGTTGATCTCTGCGACTACCGCAACGCATCAGGTACCAGATGTTGAAAAACCGCTCGCTTAGTAGGTACAGGTGGTTCTTGGTTCCGGTTTTAAGGCGGGTGACCATTCCATTATCCGCCATCTTTTTCAGCTGTGCGGAAATGGTTTTGGACGGCAGTCTGATCTTCTCGGAAATCTCACCCGCGGTTACCGCATCCCAAGCAATGGCGATTACATCGATGATCTCCTGCTGTTGCGGCGGTAGAGCTTCGATTCGGTGCTTGTAGAGCGGGGTGACCCTGTCCAGGTAATAGTTCAACTCTGCCACCGAATCGCCCCGGTCATCCCTGAAAACCTCGTAAAGCAGGACCACCGTGCGCGGCAAACCCCCGGTCAAGCGGCGCATGGCCTCGATGCGTCCGGGATTTTTTTCGATAACCTCGTGGATGCGGCCGTCGCCGTGCGTGTCGGCCAGGCGCTTGAGCAAGGTGAAGGTGTCCTTTTTGTTCAGGCCCTTCAGGCGCAATGTTTTGAAGAACTCGTAAAACGGGTCGTCGTAGTCCCAGTCGTTACTCAGGCTCATGGGGCTGGAAGCGATCAGCCGCAGTTCGCCTCGCGTCATCAAGACTTCGCGTAACCTTTGCCGATCTCGGATGTCGAAGCGGCCCAGCACATCGCCCGCGTTTTCCAGGAAGAGCACCGCCTGTTTTCCTTTTTGACGCATGAAAACCAGGATGGCTTCCAGCAAGGCTTCCTCTCTATCGGTCGGGTTCTTGACATGATGTTCTTGTTCCAACAGATCGAGTTCCGGGTCGTCCATTTGATCGATGACGGCTTCCCAAAAGCGTTCCAGGCGGTTGACACGATACAGTTCCTCATTGAAGATGACCGGTAAAAGGTATCTACTCATAGCCTTATCCCGCTTGATCTCGTAGGCCAGACGCAAGAGCAGGGTCGTTTTACCGGCGCCTCTGAGGCCCTGAACCAGGTAATGCTGCGGCGGTCGGCCCAATTCCGTGGTAGCCAGGTCGTGTCTCAGCAGTTTGAATTCTCCCTGCCGAATGACAAAGCGCTCGATCAGTTCCTCCATGGTCTGGTTGGCTGGATTGTAGAGATAATCGATGGGTTTACCGACTGCCATAGAGATACCACCAGCGTTTGAGGATGGGGGAGATGAAGCGGAAGCTCGTTTCGTCCCGTTCGAAGAAGGATTCGACGGTATCCACCGATTCGGTGATCACCCAAATAAAATAATACGGTGTCTTATCTTCTATATCTTGCAGGTGAAATAGCAGCGAGGTCTTACCCACTCGCCTGGGTGCGGCCGGCAAGAGGTGAGCACCGCTCTGTAGCGCCAGTTTGATCTTCTTGATTTCCCGGGGTCTGGGGAAAAAGTCGGAGCCGGAAACCGCCTGACCCGTAATATTTTTCATAGAACCTCCTGCCTGATGACACCAGATCCGTAGCCAACGTGAGTTGACACCAAATCTGTAGCCAATATAAGTTGACACCAAATCTGTAGTCAAGTGTATTTGACTACAAACTTGTAGTCATCTCCAGTCGAGCCGAGGTCGCGGTCGGTCGGCGGCGCCTTCAGCGAACTCGGGGCTTTGTGACAATGTAAACCCCTGCCGGCTGTATCTATACAGCTAAAACCGTTGTATTTTCCTCAGTAAAGTCAAAAAGCAACGGAATTCTATGCGCAATTGAACCAGCAAAAACCAGATAGATACAAGGATTTTGAGATTATCTAGACCTGGGCGAGGACGGCCTGGCCGTGATCCTGGACGAGGGCTTCCTGGACGGCCTGGCATCGATGCCGACGAGGACGGCCTGGCCGCCGTGATCCTGGACGAGGACGAGGGCTTCCTGGACGAGGACGGCCTGACAACATCGCTCAAAACCAATGGGTTATGCAATTCCAAAAAAGAATGCCTCGTCAACCCGGCAGGGTTTTCTGCTATTGGGGTTGTTCGAGGGGCGCGATGGGGGTGAACCCACGGAGCCCGGGCAGTGAAGCATACCCGCACCCCGTGGGATGAGATTCTTAGCTTACTATGGGCAGGGTACAAGGCTGCAGATGTTGATACCCAACTGCACGCCGCCTGTAACCTGGACGCCGCCGCTGTTGTTTCCGAAAAGGTTGTTGTTGCCATAGGCGGTAATCGTGTCCAGTCCGAGACCGACATCGCCGTTCGAACTAATATGATTATTGAGGATCAGACCACCGGAGGTGAATTGCTGCCTGATGCCATGGAGGGTATTCTGTCGGATGAAGTTATCCCTGATGATGCCGCTGTCACCGAAGGCTGCCTTGATTCCATTGCCGCCGTTACGTGCAATGGTGCAGTTGATAATCCTGCCGCTGGTATAGAGAATGCCGTCACCGCTATTACCTATAACATTGACTTTCTCGACATGGACCTCCGTGAAAAGCGACAGCCCGCCGATAAAACCCGTAACCGTCCCATTGACGACGGTAGTCCGGGTGCGACCGCCATTGATGGTAATCCCCGTTGCGGTGGGGGGGGTGATCGAACTCAGAATGGTAAAGCCATTCAGGTCGATATAAACATCGTCTGATTCAATCCTGATGGCATTCAAACCGCTGGTATCCAGGTTACTCGACAGCTTGTAGCTGCCTGGGTCACAAATGCTTACGGGAAAGCCGGGTGTATCACAAGAGGTGATGCCGCCGGCAAGGGCCAGGGTTTGGTTGATGTCGGTTTGGGCAAGACCGGGTAGGCTTATCATTGCGAAGGCGAGGAAGAGAGCGCTTGTCTTTTTCATGATTTTTCTCCATTGATTTCATTCAAGGCTGGTCAACCTGACGACAGCTTTCTGCTGTCATAAGCCAAAATATTGGAAGCAGCTTGACAACCTGTGTGCCTTATTTTACAGCTCCCTACATTTTATCTATTTAAAGCTGGGTTGCATAGATGATAAATAATACAAATGTGTACTAATAGTTAATTCCATGCAATTACTATGTATATAGCTATTTGGTTTTGAGAGCAGACGACCGGATGCGGCTTACAGAGACTCCGAGTGTGCTGAAGAAGCAAAGCCTCGTCCAGGATCACAGCCAGGCCGTCCTCGTCCAGGAAGCCCTCGTCCTCGTCGATCCTGGCCGCCTGGCTGTGCAGGAAGACCTCGTCGGCATCAGGCCGTTCCTCGTCCAGGAAGCCCTCGTCCTCGTCGATCCTTGGCCGCCTGGCTGAAAAAGTTCTCGTTCTGGACGGTCAAACGACGCCCTTTCCGAATCGAGGCTCCCGACTGCCAAATGACATGATCCGTTCGCCCATCCAAGAAGTCGGCCGGGCTTTCTCGATGCGCTTTTCCCGCATCGCAAAATATCGCCGGTATTTCCTGCCTCGCCGGCTAGCGCTGGAAGACGCGGGGGCTCTCTGCTAAACTCAAGCCGTTTCGATATTTCCACGGAGGTTCCGATGCTTCGCTGTTTTCTTTTCATTCTTTGTCCCTTTATTTTGGCCGCCGAAGGCGAGAAGCGGCCCATGACCATCGACGACGGTTTGAAGATGGTCAATGTCAGTGATGTCCTGATTTCTCCCGACGGTTCCTGGGTCTTTTTCAGTAAATCCGAGTTGGACTGGGCCAAGAACAAACGTAAGAAAACCTATTACAAGGTGTCTTCCGACGGCGGCGAGGCTTTTCAGTACATCGGTGAGGACGGCGGCAGCAGTTTCCAATTCTCGCCCAAGGGCACCTGGCTCTCCTTCATGAGGGGCGTCGGCAAGGACAAGAAGGAACGCCAGGTCTTCATCATGCGCAATGACGGCGGCGAAGCCGTGCAGTTGACCAAGCACAAGAAGGGCATCAGCTCCTATAAATGGTCCGCCGATGAAAGCAGGTTGATCCTGTTGGCCGATGAACCGCGTGAGGAAGACGAGGAAAAGGAGCATAAAAACGGCAAGGACGCGATCTTCGTGGACGAGGGTCCCAACGGCCAGACCGCCTCGCGCTGGAACAATCTGTGGCTGTTCGACGTGAAAACCAAAAAGGAAACCCGCATTACCGAGGAGAAGATGCGGGTGAGTTCCTACGACTTGTCGCCCGATAACAGCCGCATCGTCTACACCGCCCGTTACGAGAATCGCCGTAACCAGGGCAACCTGGCCGAGATCTACCTGGTGACCGTGCAGGACAAGGTCATCACCAAACTCACCGACAACAAGGCTCCCGAAAGCAATGTCAGTTGGGCGCCCAACGGTCGCGATGTCGCCTATTTCGCCCCCGATGACAAGGATTGGGAACTGCGGCAATCGCGCATTTGGATCATGGATGCCGACGCCCGCACCTCGCGCTCGGTTTCCGACCCCTTCAAGGGCAATATTCGCGGCATGTTCTGGACGCCGGACAGCAAGACCATCCTGTTCAACGGCCTGTGGCGAACCGATACCAACCTACACCGCCTGGCCCTCGCTTCCGGCAAGTTGACCCGGTTAACGGATTTCAAGGGCAGTTTCAGAGCCTACGGTTTCAGCAAAGATCGTCAACGCTATGTCTACGGCTTTCACGATTTCGACACGCCCCAGGACCTGCACAGCGCCCGCACCGACGGCAAAAGCGACCCCGTTCGCCTGACCAAACTCAACGAGAAGATCGAGAAGGAGATCCTGTTCGCCAAATCGCAACTGATCACCTGGAAGAGCAAGGACGGCCTGGAAATCGAAGGCATTCTGCAACTGCCCGCCGGTTACCGAGAGGGTACGCGCATTCCGCTGCTGCTGCACATCCACGGCGGACCTGCCGGGGTTTTCACCAACTCGTTCCGCTACCGCAACCATATCTACTCGGGTCTGGGATACGCGCAACTGTCGCCCAACGTGCGCGGCAGCACCGGCTACGGCGATGATTTGCTGCGCGGCAATATGAAGGACATCGGCGGCGGCGATTACCAGGACTTGATGACCGGTGTCGACCATGTCATCGAGAAGGGCTGGGCTGATGCCGAGCGCATGGGCGTCACCGGTTGGAGTTACGGCGGCATCCTGGGCGGCTGGACCATCACGCAAACCAACCGCTTCAAGGCCGCCTCGCTGGGCGCCATGGTTTCCGACTGGACCTCGGAATACGGACCCGGCTTCAATTACGATGTCGTGCGCTGGTACATCGGCGGCACGCCCTGGGACAATCCGGACGACTGGCGCTTTCGCTCGGCGCTCACCCATGTGGCCAAGGTGCAAACCCCCACCATCCTGCTGCACGGTATGAAGGACACCACTTGCACCGAACCGCAAAGCATGATGTTCTATGCGGCCTTGAAGGATCGCGGGGTTCCCGTGCGTTACATCCGCTTCCCGCGTCAGCCGCACGGCCTGCGCGAGCCCCGACATCAGCGCATCCGCATTGTCGAGGAGGCGCGTTGGCTGCAAAAGCACGTTCAAGGCAGGGATTGGGAGCCCTGGCCTTATCCAAAGAGCAAAAAAGAGAAGAAGGACAAGTAACCCTTCTTTTTTGAAACAAAACCGATGCCCTTTAGTTTTAAAGGGCATTATTATCAGCCATTTAAGGAGTCTAAACTTCTTAAAAACTCTGTGCCCTCCGTGCCCTCTCTTCCTTTTTCTTCTTTTTCCGAGTTCCGAGTCAGTATTCTGAAACCGAAAACCCATTGGAGTGCATCTCTCCGGCCTTCTCTTCCGGCACTGTTTGTTGGTCGGGCCAGGTTGACGACTCGGTTTTTAGGAAGAGAGGACACGGAGGTCACAGAGGGAGAACTTAGGTTTAAAGGACTTATTTCTCTGCCATTTAGGGAGTTCGCTCTTCACGGGAACCCTGCTGCCGATTACAGGGCTTTGCCGACTTTCAGCCCGGGGATTGATTTCGCCGATCAATAACATTATAATAGATGCAACCAAATCATCAGACCCGTCCACACTTCGATATGGGTGTGGCCCGCATTCTAAATTCATGCTCAAGGAGTTCTTTATGTTAAAGAAACTCAAAGCGATGGGTCTGTCTGTCAGTATGGCCGGCGTGCTGGCTCTCGGCTCGTTTGCTCTCCTGGCCCCTCAAAAAGCGCAAGCCGCTTCCTGTGCCCCCATTTGCGACTTCAGTTGCTGGTGCCCCGGCGGTAAGGTCTGCGTCACCTGGTGGGGCACCAACTGCCCCAACACCAGGTGCAACAACATCTGCCTGTTCTAAGGCCCAACCGGGAAGGCCCTCGCGCCTTCCCGCCCCTTGCCTTCGCCGATGTTTCGCCCTTAATTACTTGAGTAAATCCGTCTGGAGCCGTAAAAGCAGTTATCGGTCGATTGATCTTTAGTAGCCGCCATTTCTTTACCGACCGGATATACTGATGAACCACTTTCCAGACCAGAAATGTATCCTATTTCTCCTTTTAGTCTACAGCCTTCCCCTATGGGCACAGCGCGTACCGCTGACCATCTACGATATCGACGACGGCCTGCCTCAAGGCCAGGTTTGGTCCATGGTTCAGGACCACAAGGGTTTTCTCTGGCTGGGGACCTATAGCGGCCTCACGCGTTTCAACGGCAGCACCTGGGACCATTACGACACCTCACGGGGTCTCCTGAAAAACTCGGTGGGGTCCCTGGCCTTGGATTGGAAGGGCCGCATTCTCATCGGTTTCAGGTCCGGCGGCATTCAACGAATGGACGGTCTTCGCTTTGAAATACCCGGCAGCGACCCTAGATTGAAGACGGTCCACGCCCAACAATTCCTTGCGGACAAGTCCGGGGCCATCTATTTCTGCTCCGTAACCGGCTTGTACCGACTGAAGGACGATGTGTTTACCCGGTATGATGAATTCAATGATAAAAACGGGGTCTACGGCCTCACCCGTGGGCCCGCGGGGGGGATCTGGTTCAATCACAGGGAAACCGTCTATCGTCTGCAAGATGACGTGATCACGGCCTATCGCTACAAGGGCCTGGAAGACATGGAGCCGCGCATTCTCCACTTCGTCGGCGATACCCTCTACCTGGGGACATCGCAAGGCATCTACCGCCTGGACGGCGACCGGGCGTTGCCGGTGACGGTAGACGGCGAAATGGTTGGCAATGTTACCCATGCGGCAACTGACGGCAAGGGTCAACCCTGGTTCAGCACCACCAAAAACGGCTTGATCGGGCTGACCGCCGACGGACCCTTTGTTCTCGACAAGTCTCGCGGTCTTCCCCACCCTTATGTGGATCGGTTGCTCTTCGACAGGGAACAGAACCTCTGGTTTTGTGGAGAGTCCCAGTTCGGCAAGTACACGCCGGGCCCCATCCTTGCCTATAATACTGACCACGGTTTGCCGCATAACACGGCGCGGGCCGTTGCCGAGTCTGCCGACGGCGTCGTTTGGGTCGGCACCCGAAACGGCGTGGCCAGGAGGGCGTCGGGCGATAAATATTTCGAACCGATCGATATGAGCGACTTTCGAGGAAGCTGGATTTTCGATATCGAGGTGACTCAAAGCGGCCGTATTTTGTTCGGCACCGATTTGGGCATGACCATTTGGGAAAACGGCAAGGCGCGCTCTCTCCAAGGACATGCCCACCTGGAAAAACACGGCATGCAGTCGGTCGTTGAGGACAAGAAAGGCAGGATATGGTGCGGCTCCTGGTGGGGTTTCTATCGTTACACCGGCGACACCATGGTCAAAGTGGACCACCCGGCGGTAGTCCGCCACAGTGTGGTTACCGCCAGGGTAGTGCCGGAAGGCCTGATCTGGCTGGGTACCGATAAGGGCCCGGTCGTCTTCAATCCCGACACCGGCGATGCCTGGAATTACGACGAACGCTTCGGCATCATCGTTTGGGACCTGGACGTGGATCGGCGCGGCCGCATCTGGATCGGCACCAACGGCCTCGGTTTGTTTTGCTATGACGGTCACAGTTTTAAACAATATACACGGGAGGACGGGCTTTCCGACAATTACATCTGGCAGGTCTTGTGTACGCGTGACGGCGATGTCTGGGCGGGCCATAATCGCGGGCTCACTCGATTCTCCGACGGTCGCTTCGATCATTTCAACACGGCCGACGGCGTGGCCTACAACGAACAGACAGCAACCGCCTGCCTCGAAGACTCGGCGGGCAATCTCTGGTTCGGCTCGGCCGGCGGCCTGACGCGGTACACGCCGGGCAACGAGGTCAAGCTTCGCACGCCGCCGCTGGTCTATATTGACTCCGTCCACGCCGCCGATGAACTGGTTTCGGACGTCTCCCCGCTTCTGCCGAAGGCTCGAAACAGCTTGCGCATCCGCTTCAGCGGCGTCTACTTTTCCGATATCCTGGCCTATAGTTACCGTATGGAGGGTGTTGACAGCGACTGGTCGCGGCCTTCCAAGCTGAATATCGTGACCTATCGAAACCTGCCCGCCGGACCCTACACCTTCCGGGCGCGCGCGGTTACCGAGTCCGGCGCGTGGAGCGAGCGCGATGCAACGTTTTCCTTCGTCATCCAACCCGCGTTCTACGAGACCGCCTGGTTCATCGGCTTGGTGATCGTCGCCCTGGTCGGCTTCATCATGGCTTACGTTCGCCTGCGAACCTGGAATATCGATCGCCGGCGCCTCCTTTTACAGCAAGAGGTCAAAATCCGCACCCGGGAATTGCAGGAAACCAACCGGGCCTTGAAGAAAGCGCAACAGCAACTGGTTGCCTCGGCGCACCGAGCCGGTATGGCGGAAGTTGCGGCGGAGAACATCCACAATATGGGTAATTTCCTGACCGGTTTTGCGGTCGGCCTGGCAAAGTTGACGGAGCTTGCGACCGATGATCGCCAGGAGCATGCGCTGAAGACCATGGCGGAACGCTTGGACCGACCGGACAGTGTGGAACCGTCGGTCGTGCTGCCGCAACTCATCAGGTTGCTGGAAGGTTTGCACGGCCGCTCCCTTAAAAGACGAACCGCCCTGGACGATGCCTTGGAAGACATGCGGGGCAAACTGGGGAGGATGATGGAATTGCTGGACTACCAGCGCGATTTCACCGAGGGCCCGGATCATTTGGAGCAGTTGGATTTAAACGATTTGGTACGCGAGAACCTGGCCATTCAACTGCGCGCCATGGAAGAGCGCAATATCAACGTACATTTCGAGGAATACCCGCTGCCCATGATCCTCAGTTCCCGTTTCAAATTGTGCAACATCCTGGCTCATTTGCTGAAAAACGCGGTTGAGGCTTTGGGGACGACCATGCCGGCCGAGGGACGAAGGTTGATCATTCGCACCGAGCCCCTGGAAACCGGCATTCGTTGTACCGTGACCGATAACGGTCCCGGTATCGATCCTCATGTACAGGAAAGAATCTTCAGCGGTTACACCACCAAGCCCAAGGCGTGGGGATTCGGGCTTCACTTCTGTGCCAATGCGGTCAGGAGTTTGGGAGGTTCCATCCAAGTCACTAGCGACGGCCGGGAACACGGCGCCGTATTTACCTTGGAACTGCCGTTACGACACGCTGATTAACTGAGATCAGACGTCGTCTTTGACTCTTCCGGCAAGGGTCAGCGCCCTTGGATGAACCAGCTCGACAAACTCGGCGCAACCATGACCCAAGGCGTTCCAATCATCCGGCATGGCAATTCGCACCAGTGCCGCCGTGGGCAACAGTTTGCCGTCCTCGGGTAGCGGCGTGCCGTTGGCGCAAAGGTAGGCAATCAACTCTTCCAAACCGGGGTTGTGACCGACCAACATCACGCGCTTGTTTTCTTCCTTGCACCGGCTCAGCGCATTGAGCAGTGTATGCACGTGGGCATGGTACAGATCCCTGTCCCAGGAAATATGACGCTCGGTAATGCCCATTTCCCGGCAGGCCAGAACAGCGGTATGCCGGGCGCGCTCAGCCGTGGAACTGATGATGATCTCGGGCCGTAACTTACGGTGAACCAGGTAGCGTCCCATCTTACGCGATGCGGCGATGCCCCGTTTCTTCAAAGGGCGGTCGTAATCCTCCAGGCTTAAATCTTTCCAAGAGGACTTGCCGTGCCGCAGGATCATCAATTCCCGGGTCATTTCTTCCTCCATTTCCCGGATGAATAAGCCACATCCTAGCAGATCATGCGATATTATGCGTTCAGTTTTTGTTATGCTACGTCCGGCATTTTGCAAGAAACCCATGAATGGAACACTTTCCCGTGATTTTTGTGATGAAAATGGGTGCATATCGGCGAGCCTTCCGGGTCTATCCGCGTAAAAGGGCGTGATGTGAAATAAGAGAAGGTACCCGCATCCGGGTCGAGCCGGTCAGTGATTCAGTTGTTTCTCAACGGGTCAGGCGACGCGGATTTTCTTCTCATCGACGCCGATCAACTCAAAACCGGAACTTCACAACCAAGTACAGCCGAATGAGCGCAATTTGCACGGAAAGAGCGCGTTTCCATGACTCATTGGTTGATTCTTGTTCCCAAATATCGAAGATCGGGGCCTGAATTCTCGATTCGGCAGGCCTAGAGACGAAAAACCAGGTTGGATTTCTCGATTCTGAAAGTCGGGGAGCAAAGAATCAGTTCCCATTCCTTGCTCCTGACTTTTCCGGGTCAAGGACCCACAACTGATTTCTTTCACATTACTTTTCGGCACGCAAAGAATGAGATCTCATTCTTTGCTCCGGCTTTTCCG
>JAAUYB010223153.1_pt1 | contig 17780 bp, 15 predicted proteins | sample 7278071 | NCBI WGS metagenome assembly JAAUYB01 (sample SAMN14350121, study PRJNA611818) | marine sediment metagenome | isolation source: surface marine sediment (1.8m) | place: French Polynesia: Moorea | collected 2018-08
CCTCCCCCCCGCCCCCCCCAGCCCCCGACCCCCACACCCACCCACCCCGCCCCGACCGCACCCCTCCCCCCCCCCCCCCCGCCCCCCCCCCCCCCCCCCCCCCCCCCCCCCCCCCCCCCCCACCGCGACGCCGAAGGCGGCGCAACCAAACCGGTGTGCCGCAGGCACTCAATTCCGTACCGGTTCATTCCGCCGCCTGCAGTTTGGGATAGGCGTACATCCGGTCGTAGGACCAGTCGGGATCGTCCCAGGAGATCATCTTGCCGGGGTTCAGGAGGCCCTTCGGATCGGCCTCTTGCTTGAACCGCAGCTGCCGGTCGTCGACGGTCTGCCGCCCGCCCTCTTCCAGCGTGTAGCGGTGCGGGTTGAAGATCATCGCGCCGGCCTCTTCGTGGATGCGGATGATCTCGTCGAGGCGCTCCTCGGTGGTGAACTTCACAAGGCTCAGTCCGGCGAACATCACCTTGCCGCCCTCTTTGAGCACCTCGAGATGCTGTAGGACCTCAGGCGAGAACGCGTCGCGCATCTTGGCGATCAGCTCGCGGTGCTGCGGGTAGCCGTAGCGGACCTGCAGATACGTGATCGACGGGTCGACTTTCAAAGCGCGGAGTGTGGTGTGGTTCCAGCCGTATTCAAAAACCGGGCCGGGGTTGCGGGCCCAGTCGTTGTCGTCGGAGCGGTAGATCACCTTCGCCTCGGGGCGGCGGGCGGTGAAGGTCTCGAAGCCATCCATCGAGTGCGGGGCGACCATCAGGCCGACGAGGTGGGTGCCCGGCTCGACATGAGGTTTGACGCGCTGGAAGTAATCGTGGGCGCAGGGGGCTTCGAAGACGGTGGCGAGCTTGATCAGGATGCCGTCCTGGTTGGCGAGGTCCTCGGCGAAGTCCACAGCCTGGGCGAAGTCGTCGAAGGCGACGAACATCTCGGTCCAGTCATAGGCGGGGGCGAGCGGCATCTCGATCTCGGTGATGATGCCGTTGGTGCCGTAGGCGTGGGAGACGCGGGCGAGTTCCTCGCCGCGGAAGTCCAGGACGCGGGGCTCTTCCTCCATGGTCACGACGCGCAGGCGGATGATGTTGCCGAGATCGCGCAGGCTGCCCCAGGTGCAGGAGCCGACGCCGCCGGACCCACCCGCGATGAAGCCGCCGATGGTGGCGGTGGCCCAGGTGGAGCTGAACATGCGGATTTCCTGGCCGGAATGTTCCTTGCAGGCGGCGTCGAGGTCTTTCAGCAAGACGCCGGGCTCGCAGATCACGCGGCCGGGGTGGATTTCTTTGACACGGTCCATGTGGCGCAGGTGCATGACGCAGCCGCCTTCAAGCGGCATCGCCTGGCCGTAATTCCCGGTGCCCGCGCCGCGGGTAGTGACGGGGCAGTCGTGCGCGTAGCAGGTTTTCAGGATCTCGATCACCTCGGCTTCGTTTCGGGGGCGGACGACGAAATCGGCGGTGACGTGGTCGAGGCGGGCCTTCAAGACCGGCGAATACCAGAAGAAATCGCGGGAGGAGGCGCGGATGTTGGTGTCTTTGTCCTCGATATCGAGATGGGACAGGGCCTCTTTCGCAGCGGCGACGTTGGGTTTCATGCGATCTCCATCAGCGGGTCGAGCTCGGCGTAGTCGGGGAGCGTGCGGTCGATTTGGTGGCCGTTCCGCAGGACGATGCGGTCGGATTGCGGGCGGGCGAAAAGCTCGGTCCAAGAGCGGGCCTTGCAGAGCACCAGGTCGGCGGGCGCGCCGGGGCTCAGCGATGGGGTGGGAAAGCCGGTGGCTTGCGCGGGGTTGGTCAGGAAGGCCTGGACCCAGTCGGTGTCGGAATGGTCGAGATGGCCGATGCGGGTGGCCTGGCGCATGACCTCGAGCATGTCGAGATCGCCATAGGCGTAGAACGGGTCGCGGGTGTTGTCGGAGGCGAAGCTGACATTTATGCCGCGCGCCTTCATCTCGTGCACGAGCGTGATGCCGCGCCATCTAGGGGTGCGGCTGGCCTGGCGGTCTTGGAGGTAGAGGTTGCACATCGGCAGGCTGACGACATGGATGCCGGCCTTGGCGATGAGGTCGAGGGTCTTCAGCGCCTCGGCCTCGTCCTGCACGGCGAGGGAGCAGCAGTGGCCGACGGTGACGGGGGCGTCAAAGCCGGTTTCCAGCACGGTTTCAGCGATTGTGCGCAGGGTGCCGGGGCCTCGGTCGCCGTTTTCGTCGACGTGGAGGTCGACGGCGAGGCCGCGTTCTTTGGCGAGTTGCAGAAAGCCGAGGAGGCGGGCTTTGAAGTCGGGGATGGCGTAGGTGACCATGCCGAGCACGCCGCCATATTGCGCGACCAGATCGGCGGTGTGCACGAAGGGGCCGTCAAGCTCCATCCGGTCGACGCCGATCAGGCAGCAGGCCTGCAGGTCGATCCTGCCGGCCCACTCGGCGCGGATATCTGGGAAGAGCGGCCAGGAGATGTCGTCTTGCGGGGGGATGCTGTCGAGATGGGTGCGGATGGCGCGTGTGCCGTGGGCGTAGGCGCATTTGAGCGCGAATTCCATGCGGGCGCGGACGTCTTCTGCGGACCAGTTGGCGTGGTCGGCGCGCACGGTTGTCAGCGCGCCAGTGAAGGTGCCGTCGGGGTTCGGGGCGCGGTCCCAGATGTGGCCCTTGTCGAGATGGGTGTGCATGTCGACGAAGGCGGGGAAAAGAATCGCGCCCTTCATATCGACCGGGGTGCCGCCCGAAGCGGCGATCTTGCCGTCGGCGAGGCTGAGCGAGGTTCGGATCAGGTCTCCCGGTCGGTTGAGCAAGCAGGCGGGTACGGTGACGTTGTCCAGCCGCAAAGGCCCGTCGGGAAGGATGGCGAAGTCCATCATCCCTCGCGTTTGAGAGCGCTTTCGTGCCACTTGCGCAAGAGCATGTGGCTGAGGAACGAGAGACCCGCGAAGATGATCACACCGGTGGCGGCGATCAGGATCAGGGCGGCGAACATGCGCGGGATGTTGAGGCGATAGCCGGCCTCGAGGATGCGGAAGGCGAGGCCGGAGCCGATGCCGCCAGTACCGGCGACGTATTCCGCGACGACAGCGCCGATGAGGGAGAGGCCGCCCGCGATGCGCAGGCCGCCGAGGAAATAGGGCAGCGCCGAGGGGAGTTGCAGGTAGCGCAGGCGTTGCCAGCGGGTGGCGCCGTAGATCCGGAACAGGTCGCGAAGGTTGTGGTCGGCGGAGTTGAGGCCGAGGGTGGTGTTTGAGAGTACCGGGAAGAAGGCGACGAGCCAGGCGCACAGGAGCAGCCCAGCGATGCGGCTGTCGACATAGATGAAGATCAGCGGCGCGATGGCGACAATGGGCGTGACCTGCAGGATCACGGCGTAGGGGTAGAATGACATCTCGACCCAGCGGGACTGGGTGAAGAGGATGGCGAGACCGACGCCGCCGAGGACTGCGACAGCGAGGGCCATGAGCGTGATCTGCAACGTGACCATGAGGGCGTCGAATAGCATCGCCCAGTCCTTGATCAGCGTCTCGAAGACCAAGAGCGGCCCAGGCAGGATGTAATGCGGGATCTCGTTCCAGACGACGAGGCGGTCCCAGAGGAATACGGTGATGATCATCACGACCACCGGCAGAGTCCACTTGCCGATCTTGTCGAGCTTGCGGGCGCGGGCGCGGCGGGCCTCGTCCTCGTCGACGATCTCGGGGGTGGCGCTGCGGTCGTCGATCGCTGTCATGCGGCCTGCTCCATGGCTTCGTGCAGGGCGTCCGAGGCGGCGCGGCAATGGGCGGCGTATTCGGGCGAGGTTCGGAAGGCGTCATCGCGCGGATAGGGCGCGTCGACGGTGAGTTCGCGGATCACCCGGCCCGGGCGGGCGGCCATGACGACGATGCGGTCAGAGAGGAAAACGGATTCGAACACTGAATGTGTGACGAAGATCACCGTGCAGCCAATCTTATCTTTCAGCTCCAAGAGGTCGTCGTTCAAACGGAAGCGGGTGATCTCGTCCAAAGCGGCGAAGGGCTCGTCCATCAGGATCAGGCGGGGGTGGGTGACCATGGCGCGCGCAATCGAGACGCGCATTTTCATGCCGCCGCTGAGTTCCCGGGGATAGGCGTTCTGGAACTTTTCCAGACCTACCAGTTTCAACGCCTCAAGCACGTCGTCCCGGACCGAAGTGTAGGTCTTGCCGCGCAGGCGGAACGGAAGCCAGACGTTCTGGGCCACCGTCGCCCAAGGCATCAGGGTCGGTTCCTGGAACACCACGCCCAGGTCGCCCGCATGCTGCCCGCCGGCCCAGGTGATGCGGCCGCGGGTGGGATGGATCAAGTCCGAGATCAGCCGCAACGCTGTGGACTTGCCGCAGCCGGACGGGCCGAGAAGCGAAATGAAATCGCCCTCGCCCACCCGCAACGACATGCCCTTTAGCGCATGGACATTTCCGTTGAAGGTCTTGTCGACACCCTCCATCCACAGCACCTCCGAGCGCTGATCGAGAGGGGCGGCCGAAGCGGTCGGCATTGGGCGGAACTCCTGAGTCGATTGGGGGCGGCGCGCACCGCCCCCTGCCCGAGTGGATCAGGCGGACTACTTGATGTCCATGCCGACCTTTTGGTTCGTGAACTCGGTCGTGAAGGCGGCCTTCCAGTCGAGGCCGTCCTCGATCACACCGGCCGCGACCATCTTGTTGTAGAAGTCTTCGACCTTCGCCTCGGTCATCGCGCCGATCCCAAGCTCCAGCGCGTCACCCGAATCGACGATGCCGTTGGCCAACATCGAGGCCTTGGCGAACTCGATCTTGTCCTGGGTCATGTCGGGGTTGGCGGCCTTGATCAGCTCATCCGCGGCCGTGCTATCACCGTAGAGATAGTTGTACCATCCCTTGGCAGAGCCCTCGACAAAGCACTTCACGACCTCGGGCCGGTTCTCGATCGTGTCGGCCATCGCCTCGATCGTGGTGGCGTAGGTGGAATAACCGGCATCGGCGATCAGGAAGACGTTGGGCTCGAACCCAGCCTCTTTCTGCACCGCGAAGGGCTCGGACGACAGATACCCCTGCATGCCCTTGCGCTTGTCGGCGATGAAGGGCGCGGGGTTGAAGGTGTAAGGCTCGCGCTGTTCCACGGTGAAGCCATGCTCGGCAATCATCCACTGGTAATAGCTGGCAAAGCCGTTGTCGCCGATCAACAGGGTCAGGTCCTTGAGTTCGTCCCAGCTGTCGGCCTCGCCCGGATGCGCGAGAATCACTTGCGGGTGCTTCTGGAAGGTCGCGGCGACCGAGACGACCGGGATGCCCTCCTTGACCGCGTTGAAGGCCTGCAGCAGGTCGCCGCCCATGTGAAAGTCGATTCGGCCGGCCAGCATCAGCGCGCGGTTGTTGACCTGCGGACCGCCGGGCAGGATTTCGACGTCTAGGCCGCAGGCGGCGTAGGTGCCATCGGCAACGGACTGATAGAACCCGCCGTGCTCGGCCTGCGCCAGCCAGTTGGTTCCGAACACCGCCTTCTCTTGCGCAATGGCAGCGCCCGCGGCAACAAACGCCATACCGGCAACGGCAACAGTGGTCTTGAACGACATCCAGGGTCCTCCTTGGGTGATAGGTCGCACTACACTTGTTCTGGCCGACCCGAGGGGGAAGCCAGGCCTCACGACAGAGGGTAACGGCGATTGATCCGCGGTCAAGAATTGGGCAGAGATTCGTGAATTGCACTGGATTTGGGCAATGCCGGGCTCAAAGAGCTTGTAGAGGCTGGCGACGGGAACCGGCGCGCGCCATGAATCCCGCAATTTCGGATAAATGGAGACAGTCGTGACCGCACTCAATCCAAACGCGATCGCACCGCCTTTTGCCCGCTACTCTCATGGAGTTGCGGTGGAGGCTGGGACATTGATCGTAACGTCGGGCCAGTTGGGCCTGGCCGCGGACGGCACAGTTCCCGATGGCGCCGAGGCGCAAGCGGCGATCTGCTTTGCCAACATTAACGCGATTCTGGGTGAAACCGGTGCAAACCGGACTCATGTGGTGAGGATCAATGCCTACGTGACCGACCGCGTGCATATGGCGGGTTATATGGCGGCGCGGGATGCTTGGTTGGCCAAGGTAGAACCGCCGCCGGCGTCCACCCTGATGATCGTCGCGGGCTTCACTCGCCCAGAGTTTGTGGTCGAAGTCGAAGCGATGGCGGTGCTGCCGCGCTAGAAGGCGGCGAGGTCCCATCACATTCTGCCGCCGATGCGCACCCTGCGCAGACCTTCGGACCAGCAAGCGGATTCGATGCCGTTTTGAAGCCTGTCTCAAACCGCATTCGCGAGAGCCTGTCGGCGGGACTTTCCGGCAACGCGGGTGCTGAACTGCCAAGCCAAATGGACCCCATCCGACCCCGTCCATGCGCATCGCGCGCCTTGCCGTTAACCCTTGGGCTGTTGCGGCTTGTGGCTTTTCGCCTGTAGCATCCACCGCGATCTGAGTGACGGTCGGGTATTTCAACGACCGGGTTTGAGACGGGCGTGATGGATCACATTGAGCAGCGCAGCATCGACCTCGAGGCGATCCTCGAATTGATCGGTGAGGGCGCCTGGTCTTGGGACGTCACCACAGGCCGCATCGTGCACAACGCCACTTGGTCGCGGCTTTTCGGTCTCAGCGACGCCGAAACAGAGCACCGGATCGACGACGTAATTGCCCGTATCCACACTGATGACAAGGCGCGGCTCACCCTGCGCATCGACGAAAGCCGCGATCTGCGCGACCGGTTCGAAGACCGCTATCGCATCAGACGGACCGACGGATCGACGGATCGACGATCTGGGTCGCCAGCCGCGGCCAGGTTACGTCAAGGGCGACCGACGGTACCGCGCTGCAGGTCAACGGCTCGATCCGTGACATAACCGAACAAGTGGTGGCGCAACAGGCCTTGGACCGCTCCGAACAGCGGTTCGCCAAGATGACCGAGAGCATTCCCGGCGCGGTGATGGTGAACCTGCATCAGACAGACGGCCGCCACTCAGTGCCCTACATCAGTGCCGGCTGTCGCGACCTTTGGGAGGTCAATGCCGCCGATATTCAGAACGATGCCTCGCTGATCTGGGACATGATCCATCCCGACGATTTGGCCGCGGTGGAGGCCGAGATCGCGCAGTCGATCGCGCAAGAGCGGCAATGGAACCTGCGCTGGCGCATCACCACTCCATCCGGCGCCGAGAAGTGGCTGCACGGATACGGCACGCCAGAGCGTCAGACTGACGGTTCGACCGTTTTCAGCGGTTTTGTCGTCGACGTCACTGGTCAGGTCGAAACCGAGCGGGGCTTGCACGAAAGCCGAGAGCTGCTGCATGAGGCACAGAAGATGGACGCACTCGGCAAGCTGACCGGCGGAGTTGCGCATGACTTCAACAACCTGCTGAGCGTGATTGTCGGCAATCTGGAATTGCTGCGCGAGGACCCCGACATTGCCGACCGGATCGACCTGATCGACCAGGCAATCAAGGCGTCGTTCCGCGGCAGCAGCCTGACCCGCCAGCTTCTGGCCTACGCGCGGCGCGCGCAGTTGCAGCCTGCGGTGCTGAACCCGGCCGCGGTAGTGGCCGAGATGGAGTCGATGTTGCGGCGCACCCTGCCTGCCAACATCGCACTGCGGATCGATGGGCCGGGCACGGCACCGTCCATCCGCGCAGACCGCAGCCAGCTCGAAACCGCGATCCTGAACCTGGTGATCAACGCCTGCGACGCGATGGACCAAGGCGGCAGCCTGACCATCGACATCCGCCAGATCGAGGTCGCCGATGACATGGCTTTGGGCGAGGGCGAGCATATGGCCCCCGGGCTTTTCACCGTGATCGCCGTCAGCGACACCGGCCACGGTATGGCACCGGAACATGCGGCTCACGCCTTTGATCCGTTCTTTACGACCAAACCGGTGGGCAGGGGTACCGGGCTCGGTCTGTCGACGGTTCTGGGCTTCACCCGGCAATCGGGCGGCACGACCAAGCTAAGCTCGGAGGTCGGGCGTGGCACATCGGTGCGCATGTACTTCCCCGCCGCCGAAGCGGACGCCGCGTCCGCCGTGGAAGGCCGGACGCCGCCGGCGCCGCTGCACATCCTGCTCGTCGAAGACGAAGTCGACGTGCTGCGTATGCTGAAGCGTCAGGTTGGGTCGATGGGCCACCAGGTGACCACGGCCGACAGCGGCGACGCTGCCTTGCGGATGATCGAGGACGGTCTGCGGCCGAACGTCCTGCTGACCGACGTGGTGATGCCCGGGCGGCTGCAGGGGCCGGACCTGGCGCGCCGCGCCACCGAGCAGGTTCCCGAGCTGCGCGTGATGTTCATCTCGGGCTACCCCAGCGGCACCTCGCCGGACGAGCTCGGCCCGCTTGCCGACGCACCGGTCCTGTCGAAACCGGTGCGCAAGTCGGAACTTCTGAACGCACTGGCGGAGTTTTCGTCCAGCGCCTCGGGACCGGCGGCTCAGGCGTCGGGATAAGCCGGCGGGCGCAGCCCGGACTGAAACCACGCCACGAAGCTCGCCATGGTGAAGACCGGCAGGTCGGTGGCCGCGCGGATGTCGGCGGCGTAGGGGATCATGTTGGTGCATTCCAGGACCAGCGCGCCGATTTCGGGATGCGCCGTGGCCAGGGCACGCGCGGCCTCGACATTGTCGGCCCGTGCCGCGGCCACGTCCATCTCGGGCGCGTCGTCCAGGATCGTTCGGGTGAATTCGCGCCCCTCTTCAGTGCTGCCGACGGGCGTGTCCGCGGGCACCCCGGCCCTGACCAGATGGTCCGCCGTCAAGCTGCTGCCCGAGATCGTCAGGATCCCAGCACGCTTGCCGGGCGGCAGGATCGCGTCGACCAGCCTCACCTGCATCAGCGACGAGGCCGCGACCGGCACGCCCACCGCCTGGGCGAGGTCGTCCTGGTAGAGCGACAGGAACCCGCAGTTCGTGGTGATCCCGTCGGCACCGTCCGCCACCAGGTCGCGCGCGGCATCCAGGAAGGCCGGCAGCAGCCCCTCGGCGCGACGCCGCACCACCCGTTCTGGTGAAGCCGCGCGCACCACCTTGTAGAGCACCGGGAACGGCCAGGTCAGCGCGTTGCCCATGTCGCCGGGGATGCGGGGAAACCGGGCCTCGAGCATCAGGATACCGACGGACGCACCATAGATTGCCTTGCCGCCCTGCGCCTTCACTTCAGACCTCGTCCGGCACACGCGCCATCAACTCGTCGGGCCCGCCTATGTAAATGGTCGAGATACCTTCCTTCACAGCCTCGCTGACCTGGTCCTTGCGGCGCGAGATGTGGTCGGCCATAGCATCGCCGGCGCCGTCTTCGTCGCGGTCGAGCAGCGCTTGCAGGATGGCCCGGTGCTGGTCCTTCGAGGCCGCGACCCGCGCTGCCATATTCACCCAGCGGATAAAGCGGATGCGATCGTTGATCGCCCGTAACTCGGCGGCGAGTTCGGTGTTTCCCGTCATCTCGGCGATGCCGACATGAAAGGCCTCGTCGCGCGCGGTTGCCTCGGCGACGCTGAGCCCGGTGACGTCGAGGCCATGGGCGATTGTGTCCTCGGCAAAGGCCGCCAAGGCCTCGTCCGAGGCGCGCTGGCAGGCCAGCATGACCGCCGAGACCTCAATGATCCGGCGCAACTCGTAGAGGTCGAAAACCGCCTGAGGCTCTAGCGTGCGGCAGAAGAATCCGGTGCCGGGGCGGACCTCCACCAGCCGCTCGGCCACCAGCCGGTTCAGCGCCTCGCGCAAAGGCGTGCGGCTGACGCCCAGGTCGCGGGCCAGCACTACCTCGTTGATGCGCTCGCCCGGGCGAATGCCGAAGCCCACCACCTGCGCCTTCACCCGGGCATAGATATCCTCGACCCGTCCCTCGCTCATTGTCTCTCCCGGCTTTCGATGGTTGACATCCAACCCGACTCGGCGAAAGAATGCAAGTCTGTATACACATTTGCCCACAAGGACGCGGGATGGACACAGCCCGGAGCAACCAGATGACCGGCGCCGAGGCGATGGTGCGTCTGCTGGAGGCTTACGGCGTCACGCATATGTTCGGGCTCTGCGGCGACACCACGCTGCCGTTCTACGACGCGCTCGCCCGGCTCGACCACGGCATCAACCACTTCCTGACCCGCGACGAACGCCACGCTGCCTACATGGCCGACGCCTATGCCAGGGTGACCGGCAAGCCGGGGGTCTGCGAGGGGCCGTCGGGCGGCGGGGCGACCTATATCCTGCCGGGGCTGGTCGAGGCCAACGATTCGTCGGTGCCGGTGCTGGCGATCACGACCGACGTGGCGACGACCTCGCGCGGGAAGTATCCGCTGACAGAACTCGACCAGGTGGCGCTGATGGCGCCCCTGACCAAGTGGAACGCCTCGCTGAATGCCGCCCAGCGGCTGCCCGCGGAAGTGCGGCAGGCGTTCCGGGCGATGACCACCGGCCGCCCGGGGGCGGTGCACCTGGCCCTTCCCTTCGACACCCAGAAAGCGCCGGTCGAGGCGGCCGAGATCTGGGCCGACCCGCGGCACCGGGCGTACCCGGCCGAGCGCGCCGCACCGGATCCGCAAGCCGTGAAAGACGCGGTCGACGTGCTCGAGGGCGCGCGCCGCGCAGTGGCGATCTGCGGTGGTGGGCCCGTCCTGGCCGGTGCCGAAGCCGAGCTGGCGGCCCTGGCCGAAGCGCTCGATCTGCCGGTCGCGACCACCGTCTCCGGCCAGGGCGCCATCGCCGAGACGCACCCGCAGGCCGTCGGCGTCGTCGGCTCGAACGGTGGGGTGCCGGCGACGCGCGCGGTGGTGGACGAGGCCGACGTGGTGATCTTCATCGGCTGTCGCGCGGGATCGGTCACGACCGAGCGCTGGCGGTCGCCCGCGCCCGGCACGACAGTGATCCATATCGACAGCGACCCGATGGCGATCGGCGCGAATTACCCCACCGACGTGGCACTCTGCGCCGACGCGAAGCTGGCGCTGCAGGCGCTGCTGGCCGAGCTGCGCCGGCGCGACGATCTGCGGTCCCAAGGAGGCGCCGAGCGCGCCCAAGCCGCCTGGGCCGCGAAAGGGGCGGCCTTCCGGCCCCTCGCCGCAGCCCAGGACCGCCCGATCCGGCCCGAGGCGGTGATGGCGGCGTTGCAACAGGTTCTGGACGACGACGCGGTGATCTGCGCCGATCCGGGCACGCCGTGCCCCTATTTCAGCGCGCATTACCGCTGGTCGTGCGCCGGCCGGCGGTTCATCACCAACCGGGCGCACGGCGCCCTGGGTTTTTCGCTGGCGGCGGCGATCGGGGCGCAGGTGGGCCGGCCCGACGCGCAGGTCCTCAGCGTGATGGGCGACGGGTCGTTCGGCTTTTGCTGCGGCGAGTTCGAGACGCTGGTGCGCTACGACCTGCCGATCACCGCGATCGTGTTCTCCAACGCCACCTTCGGCTGGATCAAGGCGGGACAGAACGCCGGCTTCGGCCAGCGGTTCTACAATGTCGATTTCGGCCGCACCGACCATGCCGCGGTGGCGCGGGCCTTCGGCGTGAAGGCCTGGACGGTCGAGGACCCGGCCGACCTGATCCCGGTCCTCCGTCAGGCGCTGGCGCATGAGGGGCCGAGCCTCGTCGACGTCATCAGCCAGCCCCTGCACGAGGCCGCCGCGCCGGTGTCGGAATGGGTCGCCTGAGCGCGGGGCTTGAACCGGCGGGCGTGGGTCCGGCAAACTCCACCTCGGAGGGCACCGTGAGCGACCTGGACCAGACCATCATCGGCTACGACCTGTGGCACCTGGCGCTGCCGGTGGTCTCGCGCCGCGACCACGGCATCGGCGCGGTCGAAGGCACCTGCGAAATCGTCGTCCTGCGCCTGACCGCCGAGGGCGGGCAAAACGGATGGGGCGAGGCCGCGCCCTGGGCGGTCTTCACCGGGTCACCCGAGGCGTCTTACGCCGCGCTCGACCGCTATATCCGGCCGCACGTCGTCGGGCGGCGGGTCGGCGACCGGGCCGCGATCCTGGCCGATGCGGCCCGCGCCGTCGCCCATTGCACCGAGGCCAAGGCAGCGCTGGAGACCGCGCTTTTGGACCTGACCGGGCGGATCGCGGGGCTGCCAGTCTGGGCGCTTTTGGGCGGCAAGTGCCGCGATACGATTCCACTGTCTGTGTCGATCGCCAACCCGGACTTCGACGCCGATATCGACCTCTTGCGCCGGATCCGCGACGACGGCGTGCGGCTGATCAAGCTCAAGACCGGATTTGCAGGCCACGCCTTCGACATCCTCCGGCTGGAGCGCATCGCGCGCGACTTCCCTGACTTCGAGGTCCGGGTCGATTTCAACCAGGGGCTCGAGCCCGGCGACGCCCTTGCGCGGGTCCGCGACATCGCCGCATTCAGCCCTGCATTCATCGAGCAACCCGTGCGGTCGCATCATTTCGGGCTGATGCGCGAGATCCGGTCGGCGATCCAGGTGCCGCTATTGGCCGACGAAAGCGTCTTCGGCCCCGAGGACATGACCCGGGCCGTCACCGAGGGCATCGCCGACGGGGTGTCGGTGAAGATTATGAAGGCGGGCGGGATGGGGCGCGCCCGTGCGGTCGCACAGATGGCCGCGGCGGCTGGCATGACCGCCTATGGCGGAGACATGTTCGAGAGCGGGCTGGCGCATCTGGCCGGCGCACACATGATCGCCGCGACGCCCGAAATCACGCTTGGCTGTGAGTTCTATCAGGCGCAATACTATTTGGCCGAGGACATCCTGGAGGCGCCGTTCCCCAGCCAGGGCGGCAAAGTGACCGTGCCGGACGGGCCGGGGCTGGGGATCCGGCCCGACTTCGACAAGCTGCAGCATCTTGCGAATGCCGCATGAGCAAGTCGGTCGTCATCGTCGGGGCCGGGATCGTCGGTGTCTCCACCGCGCTGTGGCTGCAGCGCGACGGGCATGACGTGACGCTCATCGACCGGTTGGAGCCGGGCGAGGGGACGAGCCACGGCAATGGTGGGGTGCTGGCCTCGTGCTCGATCGTGCCGGTGACGGTGCCGGGGCTTATGCGCAAGGCGCCGAAGATGTTGTTTTCGCCGGACCAGCCGCTGTTCTTGAAATGGGGCTACCTGCCGAAGCTTGCGCCGTGGCTGATCCGCTACCTGCGCCATGCCAATGCCGACTCGGTCCGGCACCGGGCCGCCGCGCTGATGCCGATCATCGGCGACAGCCTCGCCGACCACCAGGCGCTCGCGGCCGGGACCCGGGCCGAGAAATGGGTCGTGCCGTCGGATTACCTCTTCGTCTACAACGACCGCGCGCATTTCGAGAATGACGCGTTCGGCTGGTCGGTGCGCAAGGAGAACGGGTTCGACTGGGACGTGCTCGAGGGCGATAACTTCAAGACCTATGATCCCGCCTTCGGTCCAGCGCTGAAATGTGCGGCGCGGCTGAAAAACCACGGGAGAATCAGCGACCCGGGGTTGTACGTCAAGGACCTCGCCGCCGAGGCCGAGGCGAATGGGGCGCGCGTGCTGAAGGCCGACGTGACGGATGTGATGCGGGTGGACGGCCGCGTCACTGGGGTCCGCGCCGGCGGCGAGACGATCGCCTGCGACGCTGTGGTTCTGGCAACGGGCGTCTGGTCGGGGCCGCTGGCGAAGACGCTCGGGATCGACGTGCCGCTCGAATCCGAGCGCGGTTATCACTTGGAGTTGTGGGAGCCCTCGGTGATGCCGCGGTCGCCGGTCATGGTCGCCTCGGGCAAGTTCGTCGCCACGCCGATGGAGGGGCGGCTGCGGCTGGCGGGGATCGTCGAATTCGGCGGGCTCGACGCGCCGCCGAGCCGGGCGCCGTTCCGGCTTTTGGAAAAGAACATCCGCGCTGCGATCCCGGGAATTTCGTGGAAGAAGACGGTGGAGTGGATGGGCCACCGCCCGTCGGTTGCCGACTCGATCCCGCTGATCGGCGCGGCGCCGGGAATCGAGGGCGCCTATCTTGGTTTCGGCCACGACCATGTCGGGCTGACGGGAGGGCCGAAAACCGGCCGTCTCCTGGCGCAACTCATCGCCGGACGGCAACCGAATGTTGACCTGAGCGCCCATTCTCCGGCACGGTTCGCCGGGTAGGCCGCGTGTTTGGCGGCGAAAGTGATAAACCAACCGGGAGGAAAACCATGACGACACTCACCAAGCTCTTGGCCGCGACCGCGATCACCGCGGCGGCGGCGACCAGCGCGCCGGCCGGCGGCCATTCCGAGAAATGGGACATGCCGATGGCCTATTCGGCCACCAACTTCCACTCCGCCGTGGGCGCCGAGTTCGCCAAATGCGTGACCACCGGCACCGGCGGCGCCATCGAGATCGTCACGCACCCCTCGGGCAGCCTGTTCCCCGGTGCGCAGATCAAGCGCGCGATCCAGACCGGCCAGGTGCCGATCGGCGAGCGGCTGCTCAGCGGCCACCAGAACGAAAACGCGCTCTTCGGCTTCGATTCGATCCCGTTCCTGGCGACCTCGTTCGACGACAGCGTGAAGCTGTGGGAGGCCGCCAAGGGCCCAATCACCGATCTGCTGGCAAGCCAGAACCTGACGCTGCTCTACGCCGTGCCGTGGCCGCCGCAGGGGCTTTACTTCAAGAACGAGGTGAACTCGGTCGCCGATATGGAAGGCATCAAGTTCCGCAGCTACAACAACGCGACCTCGCGTCTCGCCGAGCTGACCGGCATGCTGCCGGTGACCATCGAGGCCGCCGAAATCAGCCAGGCCTTTGCGACCGGCGTGGCCGATTCGATGGTCTCGTCGGGGTCCACCGGCTATGACCGCAAGGTCTGGGAATCGCTGAACTATTTCTACGAGGTCGATGCCTGGCTGCCGCGCAACTACGTGATGGTGAACTCGGGCGTTTGGGACGGAGTCTCGGACGAGAACAAGTCCATCATCCGCGGCTGCGCCGAGCTTGCCGAATACACCGGCTTCTGGCGCTCGAAGGAGTACACCGGCTTCACCCTTCAGGGTCTGCGCGACGGTGGCATGACCGTTGGGCCGGCGTCTGAACAGATGGTCGGCGAGCTGAAAGAAATCGGCGAGACCATGACCGCCGAGTGGCTCGAGGCCGCAGGCGAAGAGGGTGCCGCCATCGTCGACGCCTTCAAGGCGATGCAATAACGCCAATGGTGCGGGCGGTCTGACGCGGCCGCCCGCCGCCCAATCAAGACCAATCGAACGGGGGACGGCATGGGCGCGCTGAAGGGACTTCGGTCCGTTTTGGACTTCATCTACTTGCTCGCCGGCATCCTCGCCGCGCTCTGCCTGATCGCGATCCTTGCGCTGATCGTCCTGCAGATGCTCGCCCGCTGGACCGGCGAGGTGGCGCCGGGGATCCCGGAATATGCCGGCTATTTCATGGCCGCCGCGTCGTTTCTGGCCTTCGCCAACGCGCTCAATCGCGGCAGCCATATCCGGGTGTCGATCGTGCTGAACGCGGTGCCCCGCGCGGTCGCCCGCTGGATCGACGTCTGGTGCTTCGCCATCGGCGCGGCGGTGATGTGGTACTTCGTCTACTACGGCTGGCGGTTCGTGAATTTTTCGATCATGATCAACGACATAAGCCAGGGACAGGATCGCACGCCCTTGTGGATCCCGCAGTCGTTCATGCTGGGCGGCGCCGTCATCATGGCGGTCGCGCTGACGGACCACCTGGTGCACCTTCTGTTCGACGGAAAACACCGGATCAAGCGCGATCTGGTCGATCAGAGCTTCGGGGAGTAGGGCGATGGAAGACCTCTCGATCATCGTCCTATTCCTCTTCGTGCTGTTCCTGCTGCTGGGCACCGGCGTCTGGGTCGGCCTGGCCCTGATGGGCGTGGCTTGGGTCGGGATGGAGCTGTTTACCACCCGGCCCGTGGGCGACGTGATGCTGACGACGGTCTGGTCGGCCTCGTCGTCCTGGACCCTGACCGCGCTGCCCTTGTTCATCTGGATGGGCGAGATCCTCTATCGCACGCGGCTCAGCGAAGACATGTTCAAGGGCCTGAGCCCCTGGATGGCCGGGCTGCCGGGAGGGCTGGTGCACACCAACATCGTCGGCTGCACGGTCTTCGCCGCCGTCTCGGGCTCGTCGGCGGCGACGCTGACCACCGTCGGCAAGATGTCGATCCCCGAGCTGCGCAAACGCGAATACCCCGAGCCGATGATCATCGGCACGCTCGCCGGCGCCGCCACGCTGGGCCTGATGATCCCGCCCTCGCTGACGCTGATCGTCTACGGCGTCACGATCAACGAATCGATCTCGAAGCTGTTCTTCGCGGGCATCCTGCCGGGCCTGGTACTGGCCTCGATGTTCATGGCCTATGTTGCGATCATGTCCAAGGTGTCTCGGAGTTGGAACCCCAAGGCCGAGCCGGCGATGACCTTCGCCGAGCGGGTCGCCAATTCCCGCTTTCTGATCCCGGTGATCCTGCTGATCATGGTCGTCATCGGGTCGATGTATCTGGGCTATGCCACCGCGACCGAGGCCGCCGCCTTCGGCGTGATCGGCGGGTTGATCCTGGCCGCCAGCCAGGGCTCGCTGACCTGGAAGACCTTCACCGAATCGCTGATGGGCGCCACCCGCACCAGCGCTATGATCGCGATGATCCTCGCCGGGGCCGCGTTCCTGTCGCTGTCGATGGGCTTCACCGGCCTGCCCCGCGCCCTGGCCGACGGCATCGCGCAGATGGAGCTGACGCGGTTCGAGCTCTTGATGGTGCTTCTGGTCTTCTACATCATCCTGGGCATGTTCCTCGACGGCATATCGTCGGTGGTGCTGACCATGGCGGTGGTCGAGCCGATGGTGCGCGAGGCCGGGATCGACCTCATTTGGTTCGGCATCTTCATCGTGGTGGTGGTCGAGATGGCGCAGATCACCCCGCCGATCGGCTTCAACCTCTTCGTCTTGCAGGGCATGACCCATCACGAGATGGGGTTCATCGCGCGCGCCGGTTTCCCGATGTTCCTGATCATGGTGCTGATGGTCTTCGTGCTGATCGCCTTCCCCGAGATCGCCACCTGGCTGCCCGACAACATCCGAAAAGGCCCGGGCGGCTAGCGGGTGCAAAGTTTCGCCGAGACTTTGCCGCGCAAAACCTCGACGAGGTTTTGTCGCCAGACTTTCGCGAAAGTCTGGACCGCCGGCTGAATGCGGCTTCTCCGCCTTGCCGCCCGGCACGGGCGCCTGCTGTTGGTCCTGGGCTTGGTCGGCGGTTTCGGCCTGCCCGGGCTGGCGCAGGCGATGAAGCCCGCGCTGCCCGCGATGGTTGCCCTTCTGGTGTTTCTTTCGGCGCTGCGCATCGGCTTGCGGGCGGCCGTGGGCTCCCTGCGCGAGACGCAAGGCGCGCTCAAGGTCGCGCTCGCCCTGCAACTCGGCGTTCCGCTGGTCCTGATCGCCGCGCTCGCACTCGCCGGCTGGCAGCACGGCGCCGCCGGCCTCGCACTGGTCCTGGCCATGGCCGCGCCGTCGATTTCCGGAAGCCCGGCCTTCACCGCGATGCTGGGTCACGACCCCGCCCCGGCGATGCGCCTGTTGATCCTCGGCACCGCGCTTTTGCCGCTGACGATCCTGCCGGTGTTTTGGCTGCTGCCGGGCCTGGGCGACTTCGGCGGCACCGTCGCCACCGCCTTGCGCCTGACCGCCGTCATCGCGGCCGCCACGGCCGCCGCCTTCGCCCTGCGCCGCGCCGCGTTCCCGGACCCGAGCGCAGAAACGGTGCAGGCGCTCGACGGTCTCGCCGCGCTGACGCTTGCCGTGATCGTTATCGGGCTGATGTCGGCGGTGGGTCCGACGCTGCGCACCGACCCCGCCGCCTTCGC
>JAAUYB010080222.1_pt1 | contig 17778 bp, 16 predicted proteins | sample 7278071 | NCBI WGS metagenome assembly JAAUYB01 (sample SAMN14350121, study PRJNA611818) | marine sediment metagenome | isolation source: surface marine sediment (1.8m) | place: French Polynesia: Moorea | collected 2018-08
CCCCCCCCCCCCCCCCCGGTCCGCCGAGACCCCGTGAGCATGTATGCTAACAACTAATACCTTATAAAAAGTACATAGGAGTTGGGAAATAAAATTATGCAAGAAAAGAAGTGTTTCACAAATTAGACCAATGTTGGGCCTTTTTCAAATCCTGTTTGCTGGTGACCCAGGACCTCTTGTGAGACAAAGAAGCAAGGGAAAGTGTGTAAGTCAAGAAAGCAACTGGATTCTGCATCAAGATCATCTCCCAGCTTAGGGGTGCTCCAAGTCGCAAGGATGCTTCAAGCCGGGACTGTGGACTTCCTGTCATGCAAGGGTTCAGGAGCCAAGAATGCTGAACAAGCTTTTCTCTTATCCAGTTGTTGTTTGTGAATGAACATTGAGAGTTAAGTTGACATGAATCTCTCAATAAACCCAACCTAAACCAAACCAAACCAAACCAAAAAAGTGTGTAATTCGTTCTGTGATACTCCTTTTACTGCATATAGAAGTAAAATGCAGATTAGCCCGGAACCAAACCAAAAAAATGCATAATTAGTTCTGTGATACTCCTTTTACTGCATAAAAAAGTAAAATTCAGATTAGCACTTTGCATTTTCAGTACGTTGAAAACAGATATCACATAACTTGATACCTGGATCGCTCTCCTTTCTCCTCCCCATCAATGCATACGGAAAAATGCGAAAGATCGTAACTTGAACTTGATTCTCGTTCACCCTTGGTTTTTTATTATGGACTGTTATAAACTGTCTATTATTTAAATCCCTGCATGGATGCAACTTGCAAGAGGTCCAAGTCGCTGGTTCATGCCAGTGTGACCAGAGGGTTTCGATCAAAATCCGCAAGGAAATGTTAAAAATCCGCAAATTACTAAATAAGAGGCTTAAAAATCCGCAAATTTTGCGGATTTTCTTAATAAGAATTTAAAAAATTTCCGCAAGAGTCCTTCAAAATCCGCAGGTTTTGCGGAAAACCGCAAGTTCACACTTTCGTGCTTGTAAACTTTCGTGTCTCTGTGGCAAGCAGCAAGACTCAAGCTTGAAAAGCACTAATCCTACCTCAGTCCATGCCTAGTCCTTTCTTTCTGCGTCTTTTTACCTAATTTCCAACGCCTTCAATCCTCTTTTGCATGAACCACAGCATGTGTATATCGAGTTAGTCCAACATGCCGCTCTGAATTGTTTCTCAACCGGTGACACAAGCCCATAAGAATTAAAAAATCAAAAAATGAATACTTTTTTTCCATTTGCGTCGCTCCTGACGTGGATCGATCTCTGCTTGCTCAACGTACGGCTCGGTGGGAGGATTTTCCGCCCTCGTGACCCACCCGCCCGTGTCTGCCCGTCCGCCTAAAGAGAAGGGTTTTCCGGCTGAACTGGCTGTCCTGGCTGAGAGGAGTTTCCTGGCCATTCCATGGAGTGCCTTCTCTTCCCCCCAGACAGAGCTCTCCTCTCTTCTCCCCTTTTCTCTCTTCTGCTGCGCATTTTCTTCCTTCCTTCCTTTTGCTCTCTTCACAACAGCTCTTCTCTTCTCTTCTCTTCTGCTGTCGCCCTTCTCTTCTCTCCTCTCTCCTCTCCTTCTTGCCTTTCTGCACTCGCCATCTTGCCGTCAGCTACGTCGGCCCAGAAAAGGACCCGAGACACCCGACGGCCAAACACTCGACTGTCAGGCGCCCGGACGAGCCCGGGCCACCGCAGAGAAACTCCCGGGACCCCCCCGGGTCCCCCGGAGCCGTTTTGGCGGCGTCGTGCCGGCCCGAGGCCGCCCGAGACGCCCCCTTCTCCGCCGCCCTCGGAAACTCTGGCGCCCGGGGAGCCCGGCGGGCCGGAACGGGAGCACCCGGCGGGGCCTCGAGACAGGTAAGCGCCCGGGGAACTTTTGCGGGTCGAGTGGTTCGTTGGCGCGGGCTCTGTTGGGCTGCCTGGGCTCGGGGGGGCACTCCTGTTCTTGTTCGGTTTGGGTCAGATTCCGGGTTTCTCCACTCTCATCCGGGATCCCATAGCAGTCTTAAATGTGTCTGTCCTCTTCCGTCTCCCGGTGCGCCCGGTCACTGACGGCCCAAACTGGAATATTTATTCTAAGGTAAGCTACTGTCTGGCGATGAAGTGGACTGCAAAGCAGGGAGTTCGATTGTCCCTCCTCCGGGATTGTTTCGCCCCGATTTGCCCGCATTTTGGACCGGTACATTATTCACCTCAAATTATTGGGTGTTTTGCTCAGTGCGCCTGGGCGGGCGGAGGGGGCGATAAGCGCTCTTAATCTCGCCCCGGAGTGGATGGTGCGTATTTCAGTTGCCCCCCTTGCCTCCCGCCCGGATTGACCCGGCTGACGCACCGGGGAAGAAGGGGGGCTTGGTGCGATAAGGGGTCCGCCACCTCCGGTTAGGAGAAGCTTAGGCTGTTTTCTTTTGCTGCGCAGTCGATGCCGTGACGAAGGGGGAGGCTTCGGGGAAGTGTTCTATTTCCAAAGACCATCCCGTCGACTTTTGGAGGCTGGAAAAGTTGTTCTTACTCTCCCTTCCATCCCCTCTAGCCATGAAGCTCTGTGAAAGAAGTCCAGGACTTGGAACCCTGGATCTTATTCGGTCGAGCCTAGTGTGCAAGCAAGCAGACCCCTTTTAGCATCTTTTACCCCGTTCGACGCCAAAGTGCTTCTTGTTCTTCCTCCCCCTTCCGTGTCCTTGTCCTCTTCCTCCCATTAGCATGAGGCAGAGCAGGCTTTCGATCCACTGTCTCCTCTGCCCGCCTCCATCCAACCCTCTTCTTTGGTAGCCTCGGCGGCTAACAGGGAAGTGAGTGAGTCCCCTTCCCAACGGAGGTAGCTGCATCCTGCGTAGCGTAGAGCGGAGAGGCGAGGCTCGAGCTTCTTTGGCCACCAATATTAGAGAAGAGGGGAGAGATGGGCTGAACTAAAGCCTCTGCCTCCATCCAGGGGCGCTGTGACGCCATAGGCTCTGTGAGAGAGCTCCACATAGCACGAGAAAGAGTGCAATATGGCTTGAGGTCTTCCTCTCTGCCTTCCTGTAAAGACCGAAGCCTCTGTCGTCGTCTTCTTTCCCGCCAACGCAGACGACGACGAGGAGCTTGCTTTCTCAAGTTGCTCTCCTCCCTTGGGTGTGTAGCTGGCTGGGTGAAGCACCCTTCCTTCCTTCCGTCCTCCTCCCCCGCCACTTTTGGCTGCTGCCTCCCCTCTCCGCCTGGATATTCTTTCCCCCCTTTCGCGACGCAAGAAGCGGCGGCGATCGATTGTCGCCTTCGGGACGAAGAAGAACAAGACCGAGAGAAGAGAGAGAGAGGCGGAGCCGGGGTAGAGTGGATGGGGGAAGCTCTGCTCTTTATATTCACTCTGCAGCGGTCGTGCACGGTAGTAGTAGTCAGGGAGGGCTGGACCAGCGTAGTGTACGTACTTGTGCGGCGCTTTCCGCGTAGTTGTACAACTAGTAGCACCGAATTTCGTGCCGCCTTGCCCTCGCCGCCCAAACCCGCTCTCTTGAGCTACACACGCACAACAGTGCACAAGAAATTGGGAGAGAAGGAGTGTACAGAGTTATAGGGACTTGGGTCTTCACACTTGTGGCCTACTTATACAAGTACGTACGCCACTATTGTCCAGGTAAATGATGGCGGATCGATTTCGGCGAACAAGAGAGCGCTAGAAAGCAAGAGCCTTGTTTTCGTTCAACAGGCTTGAGCTTCCCCCCCTAAAAAAATAGCCCGCCGTATGTCAACTTTGTGCGGGAAAAATACAGCTGTTGGGATGAATGTGTACAACGTAGAACCCGTTATACCAGATTGGAACATGTCGATTCGTCCTTTGATCTGGAGTACAGTACAATGTACGCTCACGTGCGCACTTTTCCAGTACGAAATTCGTTGTTTTGTGTGCACACACATACTATGGATATATACCGGTAGCATTGCGGGTTCTACTCCAAAATACATTTTTCGTGTGTAATCTTTCTCCTTCTTTAGCCATCCAGGTAGGAAAAAAAAGAAACAGGGGGAGATAGTAGCTGCTACCTGTGTCTCTCTTGCCTCTCCTTTTCTCGCCCTTTCGCTTTAGTTGCTTGTTGCCTCTTGTTATTCGAGTACTCCTACCTCGGTGCAGACCCAGTATGGAGTCCTTTTTAAAGGAGTAGACCAGGTTTTATCTGGATATAGGACTTATACCACTGTCGAGACTTCATTCGCTGTTCATTACTACACAAACTTAGTAGATACGTGGTCTGCTCATCTCCCTCCTGCAGCGAGGCCCCTTTTACTAGCTTTGGCTTTTGTTTAGCACTATTCTCCTCTTTTTCAAACTCGCGCCAAGACTCATCATCATGTTGTGGTTACTTGGAAGAGGGAAAAGATGTTTTCAGCAAGTAAGGGGTCTTCCGCCGTCGTATCTGCTCGAGCAGCGCGAGGGAGTAGTGACCTTGAATCGCTTGGTCCCTGTTCCAGCCTCGTCGACTCTTCACATGTACGTATAGTTTGGTTTGCGTGCGTCTGTGCGTTTAGGTTTCGAGCTGCGAAGCTGCTGCCTGTAACCCTCCCCTCCCAATTTCTTCTCCTCCGCCTCTCTCCCTTCTCTTGTATACCTACGTACAACTTCGGCCAGGTAGCAAGCAATGTGCTCTGGCGCTTACCCCAGGTGGCGGATTTTTCCTCCTGCAGCATACGCTTCATGTGTGTGTGTGCGTGTACTTATAGGTATTCTTCTCTCCGCACGTACCGCTGCTGCTGTTGCAAACACGGGAGGAAAAGTGCGCCTGCAGAGGTGGTGGCAGGAGCTCCTCTAGGAAAAATAGCCACCAGTGTGAGGAGGGGGGGCGTGCGTGTGTGTGCTTGTGGGTAGATAGCGCCAAGTGAGGGGCGGGAGGGCGGACATGTACAGTAGTAGTAAGTGAGGAGGGAAAACCTTGACTCTCGTTTGCGTATTGTTTTGGGAGAGTGCGATAAGTCGGCACTCACAGAGCAACCAACCCCTCATAAATTTAGATACTTCGCACATTCTCGTGGTGCCATATCTAAACCGTTCATTCTCCTGTTCCCGCCGCAGGCCACGTCAGGGATGGCAGCCAGGTCAAGACCGTCATCATTCGGAAGTAGGAAGAAGAACAGAACAGACAGCGAGAACGCAACATGAGTCTCATCGTGCCAGTGAACTCGAAAAACAGTGACAATGGGTCGACGCCTCCCGGGGGAGGGGCGCCCCCAGGCCCCGTCGCTCTCAGCGCCGCAAAGAAGCCTTCGGGGCCATCCCCCACCGCGGGAATGCCCGTCGCGGCCGCTGCCAACGTGCCCAGGCCAGTGCAGCCACAGCCACAGCCCCCTACTCAAACGGTGGCGGCAGCGGCCATCCTTCCGCAAACGCAGCCACAGCCGTCGACCATCACCATTACGTCAATCGCGGAGCACCAGACGCAGCAGGCGGCGGCAGCGGCCGCCGTGGCTCAGCAGCAACAACAGCAGCACATAGTGCAGCACCACCCGCCGCCGGCTCCCCTGGCGGCGGGCGACACCAGATTAAGGATGATCCAGGTGCCTCCCCTGCCGCAGTCCCCAGTGCGGCAGTCGGCCCTGCCTCCTAGGGGACACTCTCCCCTCACGTCGCGGCCGCCCCTCCGCCTCCCGCAATCACCGGTGAGGCAGCACCAGCTCCCGCAGGTGCCCATCGGGGTGGGGGCCATCACAGCCGCTCAGCAGCAAAGGCTGCTCGCCCAGCAGCAGCCCACTCCTCCCCCTGCTCACAGCGGGGGGCAGCCTCCCCTACCGGGCATTGGAGCCGGTGCCGGCGGGCCCGACCGGGGAAGACCCCGGGGGCAGCCTCTCCTGGTGGGATCGGCGCCGGGATCGGCTGGCAGGGTGCCCTCTCCGGCGCACACCCTGTCGATGCTGCCCCAGTCGCCCTCTCCCGGGATCCTGCCCACCGCGCCGTCGCCGGACGTGCTTCCCCCTCCCCCGGGGCCCGGCGTCCTCGGCGGGGGACACAGGAACCTGATGCCCTACCCGCCTTCCAACCTGATGCCCCAGCCGCCGCACCAGTCAACGGCAGCCGTTACAACGTCAACGTCGGCGACCTCCAAGATCCTGACGCCTTCTCCGAGCGTCTTGCACCAGCAGCTCCTTGGCACCAGGCCGCACCGAATGCCCTCCGCCGTTACCATCAGGGGTCCTCTGCACCCAAGGTCAAGGCATAAGCACAGCGTAGTCGACGGGTGAGAAATTATTCATTCTATTTTCCACTCTCCGTATTTTCTCGCCCGAGGAGAATAGGTAGTTCATGAAGGAAGAGAACCTGCATGATATCTGCATTTGCACACAAGTGCTCCAAAAACCTTTGCCATGAAAACAGACTGTGTTGCCGGAACAAATGCAAACCTACAGAGGGGAACACATTTCTCCAAGCACTTCGCTGCTGAAACTAATGTAAGCCTCTGCTGTGTCTGTCACAGTATGTGTGTGTCCTTCCGACAGAAGAAGCAAATGTTACCGGGTTACGCAAAGCGGACATAGCAAGAACTGGAAAAAAAAAACCAACTCTTTTTTCACGTCTTCTCCCTCCACAGGTTTGACAGGGAGGGATCTCCATCCGTGCGTTCCACTTCGGCTCCAGGGCAACCTTCCGTCCGCTTCCACAGCGGAGGCGGAAGGGGCCACCAACACCTTAGTGGGAGGGGCTCCGCGCACCACAGCTCTCCGCGGGGGAGGGGAGGCGGACACGGGGGAGTCAGGAACCAAATATGGAATGTAAGTATTGTCGATGACTTTCTGTAGCACCAGTAGAGAGCCGTACATTGCGTCTTCTATGGGCTTGAGGGCACTCTTTTCACTAGACTTACTTTGTTGCCAGGCTACTTGTTAGCAGCCACTGAACGCTGAGCAAGGCAAGACCACACTCGGTGAAACTACCGTAGGGAGAAAGCCCTTTCCCGATCGATTTCAAAGGGAGAACAAAACATATCCTTTCGTTTGTTTGTATTGACAGGTTCAAGTCAAGAGTCACAACTTTTCACATAAATTGCTGGGATACAAATGTCTTCTTCAGAGTTTGTATCTCCTGACGCCTTGCTTGACTTGGGATTCTGCAGTCCACGGCTTGATGTCGTTGCGACTTGGAGCACCTGTTAGATGAGAGATGAGCTTGGGAGATGAGCATAGGAACCAGACCTTGCCTTTGCAGCTTGGACACTTTTCATGGCTTTCTTTCATCCCCATGGGTCTTCGGCCACCAGCAAATCATCCATTGAATGGAGCCTGCACTTTTGCTAATTTTTGTAAAACCTCCATTCGCCCCTAATTTCATTTCCCCCTAATTTCATTTCTCCCATATCCTTTCGTATTCTAGAAACATGTCTCTTTCTATCTTTTTCACAGTGCCTCGCTCTTCAGGACCACAACTATGCGTCGCGTCCTCCTCCGACACCCCCACCCTCTCCTGGGCAGGTGGCGGCGATAGCGGCACAGCAAGCCGCCGCGGCCGCGCAAGAAGCGGCCATCGCCGCGGCTGTCTCTGCGGCAGCCTCGCCCAATACCATCCTCTTCAATCCCACTTCTACGGCGGCTGCTCTCTCTAGGGCCGCTCCTGGTGCGCTTCCTTCGCCGCACCACCACCCAGGCAGGCAGCCTCACCACCTCCAGCAGCAACAGCCTCCACCTCCTCCGCCTTCGTTTCATCCTCACCCACCTTCTCTTCCTCCCCACACCTCTTCGTCTTTCAGCAGCGCCTTCGGCCTGGCCGCCACCGACCTTCTGGCCGCGGCAGCACTGGCCAACCAAAGCCCATCTCCCGCGGCGGTGGTCCCCTCGTTGTCGTCGGTGCCTGCAGCTCACTCCTCGGTGCCGCAATCTTCTGCTGCGACGGCGTCACCAACGTCGTCTGGCTCCCTCCTCCCTCCCTCCTCCATGGTGGTGGGCAACTCTGGCCAGGTGCCCGCCCAGCCCGCCACGCGAGAGCAGCAGAACCATGCCAGCATCGAAGAGGCAGGCGTGGGTCCCATGGCTCCGCTGGAGGAGGAAGTTGCCGCGGCTGCCGCGGCTGCGGCTGCAAAGGCCGAGAGCCGGACGGAGAGGAAGGCCAGAAAAGGGTCTGGCGGAGACGATGATAGGGAGGCTGAGGTGGGAGGCGGCCGACATACCAATGAGGAGGCCGGCGAGGACACGGAGACTGCTCCGGAGGAAGCTGATCTGGGGGACGACGACGACGATGACGACGATGAGGAAGAGGAGGAAGATGACTCCATTACCCGTTGTATCTGCGACTTCCTTCACGACGACGGTTACATGATTTGCTGTGATAAGTGCTCGTAAGTACTTCTTTTATTGCGGTTCCTGACAGGCGGGCACAATATTTCTTTTTTTCTTTTCTTGCAGCGTCTGGCAGCACGTGGTGTGTATGGGATTGGACCGAAACAATATACCGGACGAATACCTGTGCGAGGTCTGCAAGCCCCGTCCGGTGGACAGGAAGAGAGCGAGGGCCCTGCAGTCGCGGAGGCGGACGGAGCTCTTCCACAATTCCAGCTCCAGCGACGACTCGCCCTCCAGCGCCAACAAGCTGAACAGAAAGAAGATGTCGTCATCCTCGGGCAAGAAGGACCTCGGCGGCCGGAACCACCCACAGATGATTCGCTCGCTCCAGCATACCTCCAAGGGGAAGCTCAACAGCGGCAAGCTCAAGGGGGGCAAGAGCGCCTCTGTCCTGCTCGCGGGGGCCCTCAAGTTCAGCAAGGGCATCCCTGGAATAGGGTCCAAGGACTCGAGTAAGAAGCAAAAGAAGCGAAAGCCTTCCGGAAAGGGAGGACCTGCAGATAACAAGAAGGTGACCATCAAGAGCAAGTTCGTGCGGCGGAGGTCGTACAACGACTACGAAGACGAGGACGATGAAGATGAAGATGCGGACTCGGATACTGCAGCCCTGATGGAGCCTCGACTGGACGACAGCCAGCAGCTTCGGTCCTGGATAGACCAGTACGAGGAGGCGGTGACCAACCACTACTCTCCCGAGCTCAGGGCCAGGCTGGCAGGGAACAAGATCAACGGTGGCATAGCCTCCGACCTCCGGCCGAGCGTCATTGGTGGCCCCATGAAATGCAACGTGTCTCTAAAAGGAAACGGAGTAAAGGCAAGAAAGAAATAATGAACCTCAAGTTTTCGATGTTTTCGCCTGTTTGTTGTTTGTTTTTTATTGACGGCCCCATATCAGGCCCCACATCTTGTACACAAAATGCTGGTGCTGAAAGACATTGCAATGTTCAGCTTCCCCGGGGTCCTGTATGGCTGGATTCTGCAGTCCGACTTGATGCTTTCTTGCGACTTGGAGTGGCCGTTAGCTGGGAGATGAAAGTGGTGTCCATCACATGCTTGCTGCCTTTTACTCTGTTCCTGGCTTTTTTTTTTCACCAGAGGTCCACAGATACCAGCAAATGATTTTTGAAGACGTCCCGCCATATAGCTAATTTTTAGAATAACGTTTTCACACACGCAATTTCATTTCCCAACTCTCTAATGTTTCCCCCTTGTTACTTGATTGGAGTTTAGTGTGTGTTCAGAGCTTCATGCGTTTCACTGTTTCTTTTCAGATACTGACGGCTAGCACCAGCATGCCCACCAGCACGCCCATCATAGAATGCAAGGGTCGCCTCATGCTGTCCTCTCAGTTCAGGGCCCAGTCCTCTTCTCCGTCAAAATCGAAGGTGGCAGGGACAGATGGCGGGAGTCGGCTCGCCCCGGCCCACGTCTTCTTATACCGCCTGGGCGACGCTTTGGAAATTTGCCTGGATGGGAGGACGTACGGCAATGACGCTAGGTTTTGCCGGCGTTCGAGCAACCCCAACGCGGAGCTTAGGCACGTCGTCGACAAGGGATCCTTGCACCTCTTCATAGTGACCTCTAGGACGCTGGAGAAGAACCAGGAGATCCTGCTGCCCCTCGAGGGATCTTCGGTGCCGAGGGAGCGGGAGCCTCCGCTACAGTCCATCAACGCAGACCTTCGCGAGATCAACAAGAAGCCAATGAACGGCGTGGTCGGCGGCAACCCTCCTTCGTCGGCGGTACCGACGCCGACGGAGGCCGCAGTGGGGTCTGAAACACCCCTCGCAAAGGACAAAAAGCGGAAGGACAAGAAGAAGGCCAAGAAGGCGCCCTCGAAGGAAAAGATTCAACCCAAGGTGAAACCAGCTGTGCCCAAGAAGTCTGTGGCCGCGGTTGTCGATGACGACGAGGACGAGGATGTGGACTATAACCATTCGGAGAACGAGCTGAACGGGGATCACGAGGGCAACGGTCCCGCCTCTCCATCCAAGTCCTCCAAGCCGAGCCCGGCAAAGATGGGACTTCCGGACAACAGCGGACTCATCGTGGGGGTCAACACCATCAACTACGACGCCTCGAGTTCCATGAAGAACAAGGCCAAGGTGGGTTTAAAATTCAAATCAATTTCAAGAATTGTTTTTGGGAACTGGATAAGTTTAGGTTTTAATTATCGGCCTGCCAACTCGAAGAAAGTTTTCCTGCTATGCATATTTTGGCATCACCTTGATCTTTTCACTATTTTTTTTTCACAGTCACGTGAGGAGAGGAAGATGGAGATGATCTTGAAGGCCATCGAAGCAATGGAGAAGTCCGAGCAAAGGAAAAAGGAGCAGCATGGTGATGGGCATGTTGGTGAAAAGACCACGTCATCGGCTACAAAGCGGAGAAGGAGCAACTCGATGAAGAACAGCCAGAACGACTCCAATCTAGAGGCCTCCTCGGCGGACGAGAGCGGGGGGAGCAAGCAGGAGCATCCGTCGAAGAAATCGTCCAAGAACAAGAAAGGGAGGAAGAGCGGCCCGTCCACTCCGCAGCGGAGAAGGTCGCGAGTCCTTTCCGGGGAGTCTGCTTCCGCCCTTTCCGAGACCGAGGGGGGCGTCATGCCAGGATTCGGAGGGGCGGGAGGAGGAGGCGCCAAGAACAACAGCGAATCGACCTCCACTCCCAACACGGCAAACAGCAACAGCAACGGGCCGTTCAGGTTCCCCAAGACAAAAAAGTCCATGATGTCAGACTGGCTCCAGGAGAGCGAGGCGGGAGGAGGGGCAGGCAGCGGCGGCGGCGAGGACGACGATGTCTCTGCCAGCTACCTCCGCGGCAGCCGGAGTCCTCCCGGCATCGCCACCCACCTTCTCCGCTCGGCGCCCCTCAGCCCGGCCAAGTCCGTCTGCTCGGCCAAGAAACGGTGGCTGCGTCAGGCCATCAGCGAGGATCACACGGAAGCGGCTTCGGCGGCGGGCAACAGCAATGCGGCGGATGGTGAGGCTGGAGTGCCTCCGCCTCCTCCGACAGTCGCCTTGGTGGCTAATGGCAACAGCCCGACCAGCGAGGGCCAGGCGGACTACGTCACTCCCCTCAAGAAGCGGAGGCTCGCCAGCTACAAGGATGACGTCGACAATAAGGACGGAAGCGAGAGTCCCGGCAGAGTGGGTGCCTTGACAACGGAGGAGACTACTCCCTCTACGACCGCGGCGGCGTCCGCCAGCGGAGATGGATTCAATATGGCCTCCGCCAGACCTGCTGCTACCCAGCCTAACAGCCTGAAGAAGAAACTGCTTCACAACATGGTGCTAGAAGCAGTGTTGGACAAGGCCATGGAGGACATGCTCGGTGAAAGAGGCGGGGGGGAATCTGATTATAGCAAGGACGAACCCAGCGCGGATGAGGAGACTGCTGGCGAGGAGAGTATGGAAACCAAGGACGAAACACACGAGATCAAAGAGGAGGCTATGGCAGAGCAAGAAACCAAAGTAAAGGAGGAGGAAAGCAAAGACACTTTCGCGGAATCTTTCTCCGATGCCAAGCCGTCTGTATCAAATACCCAGCTTTCGCCAGATTCTTCTCCACCGAACAACACTCCGGCTGCACCTGCTCCTGCCATCAAAACGCCTGAACCGAGTTCGGTGTTCAAGTCCTTCTTCAAGTCGACAGTTTCAATCGAAGAGCTAGAAAAAGAAATTGAGGCCACGAAGAAGCAGAGAGAACTGAACATGGCGGCTGCAGGAATGTCTCCTTCGGGGGAAGCATCTAACGAGTCATCCAAGTACTTGGAAGATAAGAAGGAGGACGGGGACTTCTCTGAGAAGAAAACCGAACTAAGCAGATTTGCCTCTCAAGAATCTGCCTCGACAATTGTAACAGGCTCTTCTTCCACCTACGGTGATGGACTGCCCAAGAACGAAGTTCGAGAGGCCGCTTTCCAGGCCAGAGAGTCGGAGAAGGAGCTGAGACATGAGACAGTGATGTCGGTACAAAATCAACTTGCTGGGGCAGAGATGGACAAGAGGATCGATCCTGCGGTTATGATGGCGCACCACGCGCTGCAACACAAACCCAAAGAGAAGCGACGAGTCTCCCTGGCCGACTACAAGAGGAGGAAAAAGCAGGAAGGTAGTCAACAACCTGCCAGAATGCCTGCACTGGCGAACGTGGAAAGAAATCACAAAGAAGAGGGCCCCGGAACTCCCACCATGGATGAACAAATTGCAAGTGGAGCAACGCCGACCCTGAGCACTCTTCCTCTCTTCGAGAAATTGGAGCAGTTGGAACAGAAGCAAAAAGATGTCAAAAAGAAGGGTACGCTTAATTACATTAGCCTTTAATTGCATTTTTATTAATTTCGTTTTCTTTTTAGTTGTTGCAGACGAGGCAACAGCAGAACCGAAGAGAGAAGATCTGACTGAAAGGCTGAAGAAGGAGTTTGGCCTCACCGTCGACGAAGAATCCGACGGCAGTGCCTCTGCTGGAGCCGCCGCCGCCGCCTCTGTCCTCGCTGGATCCAACTTTGCCGATGTTGCTGCCTCCACGGTGGCGGCTGTGCCGGCTTCGCTGGTGGGAAGACTGCAGGGAGCAGCAGTGACCGACGAGGGAGACTCCACGCCCGAGCTCGACGGCGGAAACCATGACAAAGTCAACTTGCCACCTCCGCCGATCAAGCTCTCCTCCGTTCAGCCCATGCCTTCAGCAGCCTCGGGACCGCCGCATCCTCCGCCCAGCGGTTTCTCAGGTTCAGGAGCGACAGCGACGAAGCAGCAGCAGGGATTCACTCCCACCCAGTATCCAAGCTACCCGTCTAACTACCCAGTGGCACCCTATCCAAAGGGGAGCAGCAATAGTCTACAGTCGACCGCGAGGCCGCCTGGACCACCTCACCCACCTCCGCCCCGTCCCTCCTCGACCTCTCAGGGAGGGCCAGCGCCGGTTCCCAACTACCCGCCGCCGCCTCTTCCACCATCCTCCTCCAGCGCTCCGAGAAATGCAATGCCCATTCGGGAATACCCCAAAGAAGACGGCGCGGGCGGCAGCAGGAGGAGGGAGTTCTTCACGTCCTCGTCTTCCTCCAACGCCGGATCCTCCTCCTCCTCCTCTCACAGCCCGGGAAACCGCAGCTACTTTGAGCAGAGAGGAAGCCAGCCGCACAGGGTGAATGATAGCGGTGGCAGCGGAGGGGGCGGCGGAGGGAGAGACAGGGACTTGCGGAGGGGAGACCGAGACCACCACCATCGTGACTACCACCACCGGGACAACAGGGGCGGTAGGGACCACCAACACCACCACTATCGAGGTAGCGGAGGGTCCAACGACAAGGCCAAAGATTCAAGAGGGAGACACGGAGAAAGGGGCACATCAGGAAGCTACAGAAGCTACTACGGATCGCAACAGTGATTAGTTACATTGGATTCAAGAGTATTCTTCTTTGGTAAAGGATTTTTCCCAGTTCGTTCTTTTCTGTTCAAGAAACTTCTCAACCAACCGACAAGTCTGTCTCGCTACGCCAAGAGAAGAGGTGACCAAATAGAATTCTTTGCCTGACTTTAAGCAGTCGCATTTTAACCTTTTCAGTTTTCAAGCTTTCCCCTCTTCTCTGCAAGATTTTCAGCCAAACTTCCTCAAAGCGAATTTCTAAAATTCGTGCGTTAGGTAGCAAGGCACCCCCTTTCCATCCCCCTTTTCGCAGACTCGTTCGCGAGAGATTAGAAGGAAAGAAGAATCCGGTGACGATTTTTTGTGCGAGGAAAAAGGACGATGGACCTCACGTTTCCCCGTTGAATAAGGCCCACTGAGAGGAGGAGAAGCAGTGTAATTCGACAGAGTACAAAAAGTATTGTTCTTGAGTGTAGGTGATCTTGAGAGTCGTCCTTCCTTTCTGTACGCGCAACGACAAACAGCGCAGCGCAGTTGTTGCTAACTTGCTATTGATCCTACAAGGACTCATGAATACACAGAAGAAGTCTATGAATATATTTCTCAAACAGGAAAACAGACTTTGTTGTCCGATTTAAAAAAATGAAGTGAGTCTTGTGCGTATAGTACACACATATTACACGCTACAAAATGTTCCGATTCTACGGAGCTCACATCTTGATGCTGACTGTAAGGGATATATTTTTCGAAGAGTATACGTTATATTAGAGAGCGAACGAAAGACTCATTTCATTACTCCTTATTTCCTCTGTACTTGTGAGCTGTCAAATACATGAAAGAACACTTACTTTGGGCGTGTCTGGACAAACTCGATTTTCAGGCAGCCGGTTAGCACCCTACCTCAATTTTCTGCAATTAGTACAAATCCGACATTTAAGGGAAAGCGGAAATGCCATTTGCCCATCTTCTTCAACTCCTAGTTGTGGTGTGGTCTACTCTGATTCTTTTTTTCACATGGATATTTCGTGGGGAAGCATTTGTTGTACAACCAACTACGTACACGGAGTTAACGTAAAAGTACGGCACAAAATTATTCGAAGAAGAGTCAAAAGGTATTGTAGACTCAGGCCTGTAGCTCGTTATCAGCGGGATGTTGCCGTCAATCTCTCCAGGTTCGAGGCCTTCCTTCCTACGAAACTATAGCGCGAAAAGGACTTTTTCTCTTTAATGGAAAAGTCTGCGGGCATATCGGCACGCATTCAGGCTGGTACAACTAAGCCCGGGTCGAAAAAATTCGGCCTGTTCGTATTCCTAGTGCCTTTTTTTTCTGCGGCGAAGATAGACCATGGGACACTCAATTCTTGTTTTTGTTGGCGTCGCTACTTTGCGGTTTGCGGACGGTCGGGTCACAAACATACCTTGAAATGGGGGGGGGGGTGTATTTACCTGCGGCGATAGCCGACAGGTCAAGTAATACTCCGAGTTGTTGTTGTTGTTTGGGGGGGGGAATTTTTTTGTACGCTTCCTAGACGACCTTGTAGCACATAGTCGAACCAATAACTTAGGTAGATCATCAATTTCTAAGAATCCTGACCGGCAAAAGTTTTTTTCTGTGACCAACCAGTTCCGAGAAAACCACCCAAAAAGATTAAAATCGCAAATTTAAGGTCTAAGGAGGGCTCAGGCAGAAAATTTCATGAAATTGAAATCTCGGGCACCCCCAAATTATGTTGGGCGTATCAGGTCAAATTTGACTTTTGAGGTCATTTAGAGGTCCAAAAAAGTCAAAAACGAAAATTGCTTAAAATAGTCAATTTTTTTACTTTTTTTTGACAAAGTTTGCAAAACTTTGACAATCTTCTGTAATTCCTCGTTTTTATAGGGGTAATTTGAAGGGTTGAAAAATCAACTTTGAACTACAGGGCTCCAATTTGGTACAAAAGGAGGGGTATCTGGGCCCACCACCCCCAGAAATAATTTTCCAAAATTCCACCCCTTTCCCACTTTTTTAAAACAAAACGGTGGGAAAATGGTATTTCCCCTGCACGCTGACTCAAAGTTTTTGCATCGCCCGTTGGCCCACTAAATGTTGAAGTACAAAAATCTAACACACACCAATGGGGACAGGGAGGTCTGCTCGTGATGTTGGTGCCAAGATTTTTTGAAATAGGTGCACCCTCGCATAACCGTGGTGCGCAAAGTGGAAACCCGGAAATTCCTGACTTCAAAAATGGCTACTATGGTGAGCTCAAAAAAATGACTAACAAACATAAAATTTCTATTCAGCAACAAAGTTTCGGAAGAGTCTAAAGCAGTTTTCATTTTCAGCAATTGAGGGTCTAAAGTCAAGAAAAACATGTTTTTTGGGGCCCAAAAGTTGGCCAAAAAAATCTGGGAAAAAACCTCCTTCACAAAACACATGATTTCCCAGAGTTTTCATGAATAAATATATGCCAACTCAGTCTGGCAATTTAAGGACCAATAGGTCTACAACATTGGTGAGTTTCATTAGCCCAAGTCCAAAAAATGACATGGAAAAATGTTTATTTTTTTCAGGGGGAAACCTACCATTTCCTTGAAATAAGTATTTTTGGACCAGAAGACATCGAGCGTGTTCACAAAATCATAATCAGATTGATGTCATGCATGTCCATGAAGCCCCTGTGAGGGAGTTTTTCCAATCCATTGAAGTTCAACCGAGCCCCGACCAACTGTGTAAGGCCCGTCAAAAACATGCATTTGGCTGGGAAAAAAAACAAAATTTTTGTGTCCTTGTTTCATCAAATTAGGCTTGGGGGTGCCCCTGGTGGCCCAAAAAAAAACCACATTTTTTATTTTACTACAACTCATCTCCACCATACTCTTTCATCATATTTTTGTGAAGTATTTTGGGCCAAATTAAATTAATTACATTCAATGAATCAACCAAACTGGTAAAACCCTTACCCATTAGCAAGTGTGTCTCATTTCTGCCAGACTCTACACTCCTTGACAGGAGCATGTACTGCTCCCTGTGAAGGCCCCAAAGTCCAAACCATATGTATTTGCTCAAAGACCAAGCATCAGTCTGTTAGGGCTTCACAAGTGTAGGCCACCATGTCAAAAATATTTTCTTGCATTGCTTCCAAGAACTCCTTCTTGGGACACAGGTATAAAACTCATCCCATATTTATCTATTTTCCAAAGTTCTTGCCAGTGTGAAATTGTAAAGCGAGATTTGGCCTTGGGACTGAAGTCTCCCTTTGGCAGCAATGGGTCACTCCACTGGGGACACTTGAACTAGGGGATTAATTGGTTAATTCATTGAAAGTAATTAATTTAATTTGGCCCAAAATACTTCAAGAAAATATTAAAGAGGTAGAGATGAGTTGTAGTGAAAAAAAATTCAACCAAGGTGGGGGTGGTAGGGTTTGGACCCCAACCAGGGGGGGGAGGTTATAGGCCAAAAACCCCTCTGAGACTGTCACGGGGCCTCCAAAATTCAGGGAGAGTGGGGATTTTTATTTTGGCCGCAAAAACTGTTGAGTTTTTTTTACCAAAAAGATAGGTAAAAATAAGTCTTTGATGGAGTTTATTGATATTTATGGGATTTTTTTCTTTCCAGACCATACCTGGGCACGCAGGGGGTCAGGGTTATGAACCCCCCCTCCTAGACCAATTTTTCAGACCCCCCTCCTAGCACATTTTGTATGACCCCCCCCCCTCAAAGTCCTGCAAAATCAGGGGAAATAGGGGGAAACCATCCCAAATATACTCCACCCAGAATTTTTTCTGCCTTTGGCAGGGTATTTTTCTTGACCACCAATATTTCTTGGCTTTTCTACACATGTTTTTCTATTTTTATTACTAGACTGATATTGCTGATATTGACATTGTCACATGGCTTCCTTTGAAAATGATCGGCGGGCAAAAACAGGCATTTTTTGCTGTTTGGGAACACTTTTATGAAATGAAATAACGAGTACCCCCTATGGGTCTGAAAAATGACCCTCCACCCTAGCATCCAAAATTTTCAGACCCCCTACTTTTTTGGCCATGCCCAGGTATGTTCCAGATCCAAAATTTTGGACCGGAGGCATACGTGGGCGTAGGGGGGGACAGGGGGAAACGTCCGCGC
>JAAUYB010083446.1_pt1 | contig 17751 bp, 21 predicted proteins | sample 7278071 | NCBI WGS metagenome assembly JAAUYB01 (sample SAMN14350121, study PRJNA611818) | marine sediment metagenome | isolation source: surface marine sediment (1.8m) | place: French Polynesia: Moorea | collected 2018-08
CGAAGGAGAAGAAGGAGCGACAAGTAAAAGAGGAAAACGAAATGTATCCTTCGCGTGAGAACAATGACCCCGCCGCCGCCGCCGCCGCCGCCGCCGCCGCCGCCAACTCCTACACCCGCCTCTTGGGGAGCTTGGACCACATCTCCTTGACGTTCTCCAGAACCATGTTGCAGTTGATGAGCACCTGCGTGTTGTTCTTGACCGACTGCATCAGCACTACCGACAGCGGGTCCGTGTAGAACTCCTTCTCCTCCTTGCCCTTTGACCCAGTTCTGATCATGTTGCAGTGCCAGTTGAAGGCCCTGACCCGTCCGAGCTTGTACGTCGCGTTCTTGACTGACTGCGGCAGCATCGCCGAGAGCGGCACCATGTTGAACTCCTCTTCCTCCTCGCGCTTGCGCCCAAGCAGGTTCTTGTTGTTCCTGCAGTTGATGAGCACCTACGGGTTGTTCTTGACGGCCGCTACTGGAACCGCCGCCGCCACCAACTCTCGCATCTTGGGCAGCTTGGGGAGCTCGGTCCACATCTCCTTGACGTTCTCCAGGACCATGTTGCAGTGCTGGTCGAAGGCCTTGATCCGCCCCAGCAGCTTCTTGTTGTTCCTGCAGTTTATGAGCACCTGCGTGTTGTTCTTGACCGAGTGTGGCAGCGCCACCGCCGAGCAGAATGTTGAAGCAGTCGCAGTCCATCACTAACATAAGGAGCAAGAACAACGACTTCATGTTCGCCGGCACTTTTCAAACGTCCTTTTGTTTTGATTGACGCAAAAATACATATCGCTTTCCCGCAAAAGTTTAAAGAAGAAAAAATATTCACCAAACCTTGAATTATTTTCTACCCGGCTCGCTTTCGCCACCGATCCGCTCTCTCTCTTTCTTCCCCCAAACTAGTGGCGGGCGCGGGTTGGTTTTGGATTCAAATGTTCAATTCTACTATTTTGATATTTTTTCCACCAAAATAGATTCAATTTTTTGGAGTTGAATTTGAGCCGACCCGACCCGACCCGAATCGAGAAGTTAAATGATTAATATATCATAAAATAAAAAAATCTGGCCTGCGCCCACCCCTACCCAGAACCAGAACCAATTTTCATGCTGATTGCAATTGCGCTGTACAACCATCAACAGGTAGCAACAGCTGTGGCAAAGTATCAAAAACAAACAATCACGAAAAAGACATTTTTCATTGGTACTAAACAGTGTCGTAAAACTCGTGAATGCAGTGAGACGTTCGGCCACCAAAGACAAGACAGCAGTGCCATGTATAAATGAGATGTGTCAAACAATTCGGGCGTCAGTGTCATGTAGACTGTAGAGCGCTGTGAAAGGTTCGGATCGGACACTTGCCAGTGTCATGTAGAACGCCGAAAAGATGACATCACGTCAACCGGGCGGAGGCGGAGGAGAGCCTCCTCGCGAACCGCTAGCAAAAAGCGGCAAAGGTAAGAAGAATATCAAAATGAGAAATTGATAATTACCAAAAATTATGACAGAATTTTTTGGCAATCTTAGTGTGACTTGAAAAGTAATTTTTTGAATCTTTAACCTATGCAGGCGAGAGAGGAAGAAGCTACGATCTCGACCGCCTTCGCCATGAACTGCAGCAACTGCGTCAGGCCCAAGCCCGACCTACTCCTTCGCGCAGGAGCCCTCGACTCGAACATGGGCAAAGAGGGGGCGGTCAAGGTCGGGCTATCCCTTACAACCTGCAAAGGCTGGACGCTCTGCTACGTCCTCGCGGTGGTCGACTCAAGCAGCAGCAGCAACAACAGCATCATCATCAGGACAGGGTGTCGCAGCCTCATGTGGCTGGAGATCGGCGACCGGTGGTACCTCCCACTCCATCTAGACCTCGACCCTCATTCAATCTACAGAGATTGAGAGAGCTTCTTCGCCTGGACCGTCGCCACCATGCCTACCGGGTCCAGCGGGCGGAGCGCCATCGCCCAGATCCCCGACCCCCACCCGTGGAGCTCCAGGCAGTTCGACTTCCCCAGCCTGCAGCGGGTCCCCTGCCTCGCCAACGTTCCTCAGGTATATTTTTAGAAAGAACTGTAAAAACTATAGATTCTTAATACGATTTGTTAAAATATTTTGCAGGACAAGTCCGGGCAGCGCCGTATCGTCTCCAGGACCGGCCTTCGCAAGGAGAGGAGAGCAGTGCGATGGATGGCGAAGGGGACGGCGAGGATCCTTATGCAGGTACTATTTGAAGAACGGTTTTATGTTTCCTATATCATAGTGTTTTTAAATACACATTTGTTAGAGTGCGTTATACAGTAGTTTAATTTCCCTCCTTTCTTTTCCAGACCCCCAGCCCGGACTGAGCGGCCTCCAGCAGCAGCAGCCTCCGCGACCATTGGCGGCACCTGCTGCCGCCGCCACCTCACCACCTCCAACCCGAGGCCGGCCTCTGACCGAGAGACGGGGAGGAACACGACGGTCTCCTCCTTCGAGCCGACGCCTGCCGCTGACGGGGAGGTCAAGACGAGGGAAGAGGGAGCGGTCCCGGACTCCGCCGCCGGGCATGACTCGGCACCGACACCCGGAGGAGGCCCCTATCGACAAGGACGTGGCCGAGGGCCGGGTGGGCGTCCTCCACTACCGCGTCCGACGGGTGCACGACCACCGCTTCAGTGTGTTTCAAATATACCAGCACAACTTCGACATTGACTTCCGCCTCGACGAGCTGGCTCACCGGCACCACATCCAGCTCCTCCTCAACAGCTACGACGCCATCTACCAGGCCCTGCAGCACGTCCAGACGTTTCTCATCAACGAGTACCGCGACGTCACCAATGCGGCCCACGCGCAGATACAACTGACATTGATGCACCAGGACCTGGACCCGGCCATCAACATGCCCAAGATGCCCCTGACCGACACCAAGGCCGTGGATGACCTCATGTACCAACTGGAGCAGGTCAACCAAAGTCACAAGACCATGTCCCTCGACGAGACTTTAAAGGTCAGCGTCATCATCAACACGGTGCCCCCGCTGGAAGAACAGGATCAAGCGGCTGCCCCCGCCCCCACTGCACCTGCTTCAGCTGCCCCACCTGCTGCCACAGGCACTTCAGCTCCTCCTCCCCCACCACCTCCTGCATCGCCGCCTCCTCCTTCTTCTGCTGCTGCTGCTGTCAACGTTACTGATGAGCAGGGACCCATCGGCGGGGGAGGTGGGGTTAGCGGCACTGAGGACGATCCTGCTGCTGCTGCTGCTGGAGAAGGCAGTCCTTCGAGAAAGCGTCGAGGGAGGAAATTGACGTTGGGGCCTGCTTTTCGACACCCGGACATGACGTCGCGTAGCCGGTGGATGAAGGTCGTGCCCGAGTTCCTGGAGGGGCCCCTGGTCGACTGCTGCTTCCTCACCAGCTTGACCGCCGGGTACCTGTACACCAAGGAGCTAGAGCATAACCTGGGCAAGCGGTCGCTGGCCGCCCACCCCCTCACCGACGCCTGGAAGGCCGTCTCCGAGCTCAACAGCCAGACCAATGTGGGGAGAGCCAACAAGGCCAGGAAGAGGCTGTACGAGGAGACCCTGGCCCTGTGCGAGAAGTACGGGCTGAACCTGGAACGCTTCCGCAACATCCGCGACCTGGAGGAGGTGCGAGGAGAGCTAGACAAGCTTGGCGTCAACGTCAACGTGTACGACGCCAACAGCAATTACCACCTGACCTTCCAGAACCCCCTGCGGCCGGACCCGGCCAAGGCCACCATCAGCATCATTGTCTCCTGCAACCCGGTGACCAACCTCCGCCACTGCGGCACCATCCTGCGCCCGTCCAAGTTCTTCTCCGGGGAGGGCAAGCAGATGTGCCCACACTGCCACCAGACCTTCTACAAGACCTACTTCCGCTACCATGTGTGCGCCCGGAAGAAGCGGTGCGACATGTGTCGCCGCCGTCGCCTCCAGCCGGGCGAGTACCTCGACCACGACATCGTCAAGAACTGCTGCCTGGCCGACATGAGGCGGGAGAAGGAGGCGAAACGGTGTGGGCGGTGTCTCCGCCCCTGCTACGACGAGGAGTGCTACAAGATCCACATCAAGCAATGCCAGCGGAAAGAAAAGTGTGGAGACTGTGGATGCATTTACAGGAAGAACAATCGGAACTACGTCCACCGCTGCGGCGACACCTGGTGCCCGATTTGCAAGACCTACTACAGCATCCTGGACGGGCCCCACCTCTGCCAGCTGCAGCCTCCGGCGGAGCAGGAAACCTGGAACCTGGTGGCCTATTACGATTTCGAGACCAAAATTCGGCGAGGAGAACATATCGTCAATGCTGTGGGGGTCTCGGCCCAGAGCAGGGAGGACCCCACGGTGTTTTCCATCGCTACGTTCTACGAGAACGAGATGCAGAGTCCTCATGACGGGATGCGGGAGGAAGAGGACTGCAAGAGCGTTCCGTGGGATCCTCGCGTCAACCCCAAGTTTGTCAAGGTGCCCAAGAACATCCGGCCCTACGCCCCCTGCCAGTTTCGCAACGGGCCGAGGTCGGAGCAGGAGGCGGAGGAGGCCGCCGTGCTGGGGGAAGAGCTCGAGTCCCGCATCCAGTCCAGACAGGTCCGCGGCGCCGACTTTTTGTCTACCGAGGCCGCCGAGGCGGCGGGGGAGGACAGCGACGAAGCAGAAGAAGGTGAGGAGGGGGAAGATCGTGAGTATGGCGTGGCCGACTGCATGAAGGTCGGGGACGCGGGGCCTTCCCGCCCGCGCTGGGAGGGAGACCAGGACTTTGAGGAGCCCTCGGCCCTGACCAAGTTCATCGACGCGTACATCAATGAGAACTACTACGGCTACTGCTTCATCGCCCACAACAGTTCTGGGTTCGACGCCCTCCTCCTCCTGCGCTGCCTCCTGGCCCGTCAACTGCGCGTGGAGCCGATATTCGAGGGCTCGCGCCTTTTGCACCTTAGAATTCCTCGTCTCCGGATCACCTTCACCGACTCCTATCGCTTCCTCAACATCCCGCTGGCCAAATTCTCGGAGCGCTTCCCCCACGCGGTCAAGAATCCGAAAGGGGACTTCCCGCATCATTTTAATCGTCCCCATAATTATTTCTACTCGGGGGAGGTGCCGGAGGAGTCCTACTTCTGTGACAAGTCCACCACGGAGAAGAAGAGGGACCAGGTCAAGGCCTTCCGCAAAGGCTTCATTGAAGAGGGCAAGCCGTGGGTGTTCCACGACCAGATCCATTCCTACCTTCTGCAGGACGTCCGCATGCTGAGGGACGGTTGCCAGGCCTTTCAGAAGGAGATCTTCGACTTCCAGGAGAGCATGACCAAGAAAGCGGATCTGCCTTTCCACCCGTTTACGCAGTTCTTCACCGCCTCCTCCCTGGGCCATGCGCTGTTCAGGTATAGAAAAACTGGAAAAGTTATTATTGTTTCATTACATGTGTTGCAAATTATTTTTTGTTTACTAAATAAAGTGTTTTTTTCTAAACAGGTTCTATGCCATGGAGAAGGACACCCTGTACCTGGTGTCTAACCAGAGGAACGCGAGGAAGTCCAGTAGCCTGGAACGTCAGTGGCTGGCGTACGAGGCCCACAAGCGCCAGAGGCCCATCCGCACGGCCTTCTCCGACCCCAACGGCCAGGTTCGCGTCAAGGACTGGTACCTGGACGGCTTTGACTCCACCCCGGCCGGCAAGGTGGCGTATGAATTTCACGTAAGTACATAATCATAACATAAAGTCAAACAAGTTTAATAAAATTATTTTTGTGTTCGCCTCCCACAGGGATGTGTTTTTCATGCCCACCGCCTCTACAACAAGGACTGCCCGCTGTCGGCGGGGATGGAGGCCACCCCCTTCAAGGTCCCCTTCGAGGAGGTGCGGGACAACCTGGAGCGCAAGCGCAAGGACCTGGCCGAGCTTGGAATTTCTTTGGTGGAGAAGTGGCAATGCGACTTCATGCGGGACAAGGAGGAGGACGAGGATCTGCAGTGCTTCCTGGCCCGGTACCACGAGCAGGTCCCTCCCGAGCGCCTGGCCCTCCGCCAAGGTCTGCGTGGGGGGAGAACAGAATCGTACAGGTAAGGAGAGTCCAAGTTAATCTATTGTCGACTTTTCTCGTCTAACATCTTTTAGCTGCAATTATTTATTCTATTCTAATGGTTGGACTTCCTACTTTCAGGCTCCACTTCAGCCAGAAGACCAGTCCCGGACGCAAAATGTATTACTGGGATATAAACTCGCTTTATCCAGCTCAGGTGACTAAAACAACAATAATAATATTGTGTGCTTATCGTTTGAAAGTCGGATTATGGTGATACAAATATTCCCTCCTTGTTTTCTTACTCCAGGCCTGCTTCAAGCGATTCCCCGTCGGCATCCCCACCTGCTACGTGGGGGCCTCCGTCCAGTGGGTGGGGCACGACAAGGAGAAGGGGTTCTACTGCCGCCAGACGGGCAAGCCGCTCATGGGGATGGTGTACGCGGACGTCTTGCCGCCCCCCTCCCTTTTCCTCCCGATGTTGCCGACGACCTCCAACGGAAAGCTCAAATTCGGGTTGTGTGGGAGCTGCGTCCGCGAGGAGAGCCAGGGCTTCTGCACGCACACCGACAAGGAGAGGGTGATCCGGGACGTCTGGACGACGGAGGAGCTCCACTACGCCGTGACCGAAGGGAACTACACCATCGACAAAATCCACGAGATGGTCTTATACAGCGAGTCGAGACCCATCTTCAAAGAGTACTACACCAAGCTGGCAAAAATGTAAGGATGGATAAATTTGTTTTGCTGGTTTTAGACATGACACAGTGTTTCCCCCTCTTTTTATAGAAAGCTGGAGTCGGAGGGCTTCCCCAAGGAGGTCAAGACGCAGGAGCAGAAAGAGGAGTTCTGCCGGGAGCTCAACCAGGCCATGGACGGGCTCGGCCTGAAGCCCGACAACGTCAAGCAGAATTGGCCGCGCCGTCAGGTACGCAAGATCCCCCCTCTTTTCCCTTTCTCCATCTAGCTTGTAATATTTTATTCTCTTTCTTTCTCTTTCTTTAGTTTGCCAAGCAGATGAGCAACATCTCCCTCGGCAAGCTGTCCCAAAACCCGCAGCGCACCGCCGTGTCCTACGCCTACTGCTGGCAGGATATTGCCCGCATCAAGTTCGCCGAGGACAAGAAGCTGGTGAGCCTCCACCCCATCAGCGAGCACATCTGCGAGGTCAAGTACGAGCCCATCGAGGAACGCGCCGGCTTTGCCAAGAACGTCCAGCCGGGTATGTCAGTTTATATTGTATTATTTGCACTTCATAGGTCTTATTTTCTCCATTTTTCTCTTCCACAGTGGTGTACGCCTTCGTGACGTCCTATGGAAGGCTTCAACTCCTCAGAGAGCTCCGCCTTTTGATGCAGAGAGGGGCCAGAATCTTTTATTCGGACACAGGCAAGTTATTTTCCTCTTAAAAGGTCGATAAAGATAATATTAACAGTATTTTTCCCCCGAATTACAGACAGCGTCATATTCGACTTCCCGGACAACGACGAGAAGCTGGCCGCCCTCAAGAAGGAGTTCAGACTCTCCTCCCCCTGCTACGGAGCTTGGAAATCAGAGACGAAGTAAGTACTTCCCTCATTCTACAGTTTTAGTGTTCAATATATTATTAACAAAAATTATTCGGATTTTGCAGGGAGCCTATCTTCAGCTACACCTCACTTTCCAGCAAGAACTACGGGTACATCACCGAAAGGGGCATCGAACAAGTGAAAATCCGAGGGTTCACCCTCAAGGCCCCCGCCGCAAAGAAAGTCCTCAACCACAGCACCATGACCGAGATGCTGATGCTGCGGGTCAACAACGAGAAGTCGGCGGAAGTGGAGCTGGACCACTTCACGATGCACCGGAACGCCAAGCGCCAGACCGTGTCCAACCGCATCCTCAAGAAGACCTACCGCAACGAGGGTCTTTTTGATAAACGGTTCTTGCCCCCGCCCGAACTACGAGACGAGTGTGTCACCCTGTTCCCCCTCGGAGCCAAACACATGGATTTTGCTGATACAAAGCTAGTGTAAATAAAAGTTGGTTAAAATGTTATGAAGCATTCTCTTCCGCATATTTATTTCACAGAAAAAAATACAAATGTGTGCAGTAATTTAGGAGCAATCATGGCTTAGGAATTCATAGATACACTTGGGCGCAAAAACTGAACAACACTTTTTAAGAAATAATTGCCTAACATTTGCTACAGGAACTTATCATGAAAGAAATAATTAGCAGATATTTTTTCCACCATTTTTACACATCAATGTGGATCACGTCCGGCGGGGAGGAGTGGTCCTGCGCGGGTTCTTGAAACTCTTTATAGTCCTCCCAGCACTGCTTGAGACACCCGTACAGACACAGGCAGGCATTGGCCAAGAGCCACAGACAGGTGTAGGCCAAACAGAGGAAGGTCAGATAAATAACCAGTTCGGCCACCGGGCTAGACATTTTTTTCCTTTTTATGGCCGGACTGTTTTGGTCTTTGTCTTCTTCTTTACACAATATTGTTGGGCTCTGGTGGTGGGTTCGCGTCTCTCACCGCCTCTCTTCGTTTCTTACACCATTGGCAGATCCAGCCCACGATCGCAAAACACAGCGCGTACAAGATAAAGGCCAGTGCACCGTAGATCATAAACTGAGACAGATAAAACAGGAGCAGGATAAAGGGGTGGAGGGTGCGTTCCATCTTTAGTTTAGTAAGCTGTACACGTGCGGGTTGATTTGGCTCGGCTGGGAGGGCAGTGTCTTGCTGGGCTTTTTGTGTTTCTTCTCCGACTTTTTCTTTTCGTCCGTTTTATGTTCTCTGCGACGGCGTGCGGTGGATGACGTCTGCTTTCCGGTCCCACTCTTCATTCCGTACTGACGGAGGAATTGGAAAAAGAAGGACTTGTGCTTCACTGCCGGGCTCTTGGCTCCGCCGCCAAAGAGGGCGTGCACAACGACGGCAAGTTGGCCGATGCCTCTTCCCTTCACTACCAGCATGCCGCCACGCAAGGCCACCTGGGGATGCTGGAGCAGGTGCCGGAGAAAGGTGATGGCTTCTCGCCACTGGGCGGCGGGCAAGAAAGGGACCGACAAATCCTGCAGTGCCTCTTCATGCACATCATGTTCCCAGTGTCGTTTCCCTCCTCTCTCTTCCTCAAGAACAACCTGTTCGTCATGGAGACCTTTCTCCTCCTCGGGAGGATCCAATACCTCCTGCCGCTCCGTATTTTCTCGCTGGACGGCTTGTTGCTTCAACACATCCAGACCTTGGAGACCGCCCGTCGCTCGATCGACGTCAGGTTGCTGCTGCTGCTGTTGTTGTCTCAACTGCTTTTGCTGCTGTTCCAGCTGCTGCTGCTGCTTGCGAAACTCGCTCTGGATCTTTTTAAGGCTTTCGTACTCCTGGTGGTTGACCAAGATGCTGTTATTCATGATGCCGAAGAAAACAGGACGGAGAGGGAAGGCCGGAGGAGAGGGGCCAGCTCAAGCAGGACGCGTCGCCACTCTTGGGCTGGACTCTGGGCCAAGAAACGCCGCAGCTTGGCCCTAGACCCCAGAACCTGCTGCAAGAGCCGCTTTTTCCTGCTGTGGTAAAAGACCGATTGTACAGCGTCCGGCGCAGGCACCTGCTTAAGGGCCACCGCGGCCAAGGACAGGAGCAGGGAACGCAATTGGAAATGTTGGGCTGAGGCGAGGAGACGACGAACGGCCTTGGTGTTGGCGGCGCGGTACACTCGTTCCAAGAACGCGGAATGTCGTCGGACGTGAGCGCGCGATAGCATGGTTAAACAGCGACTAAGTCCATTTCTGTTCTGTTTAGCGTCTTTATACTTATTTTTTCTTGCACCACTTTTCCATATCAAAAAAGACGGGGGATCCGTGATGCCGTTCCTCCTCAAACAAGCAGGTGTACACCATATACCGCCGTGGCACCGGGCTGTGCGGCGCCGTGTTGACGAACACGTAGTTGGTATGTAGCCGGTGTTCCGACTCCTCCATGCAGTGTGTCAGGTAATTTTTGCAGTCGGGGAAGAGGCGGGCGTTCAGCTTGGAGAAGACGTAGTAGTCGTTTCGCTGTGCCATGAGCAGGATGCCGGTGTTGTTCCTGCCCATGGTTACCAGGTCCAGGTCTTTGGAGGGGCGGAGAAAGGGGTTTTGCAGGCTCACCAAGCAGGAGATTTTGTCGTGGTGGCTGAAAATGGTCATCAGCGAGGTAATGGCAGTCCCTTCATTTTTGAAGCCTAGGACATCGTCCAAGATCATCAAGAGTCTCTTTCCCTCAGCAATGTCCCGAATCTCCTCAATGGCGGGAATGCGCGTGAGCACCGTCAGACGACGTCCTTTTCTTCCTTCCCAGTCCTCCCTCAGCTCCTCCAGGTAGGCCTCCCGCCCTTCCAGGTTGGGCAGGCAGAAGATCACATTGGTGTGCGGGGTGGTCCACACCGAGTCCTCCTTGAGCAGCTTGGCGATGAGTGTGCTCTTCCCACTCTATGCAACAATAAAATTACAATTTCCTTTTTAAAATATAAAATGCATGGTTACCTCAGAAGGGCCAATCAGCTGGAGGCGGACACAATCTCCCAACTGCCAGCGCATGGCTAGTAAAACTGCTGCAGGGCCAGGCCTAGGAGGAGCTTGCCGTCGGGCGGAAGACAGACTTCACGCCCATCCAGACCGCGGAGCTCAAAAAAGAGCAGGTTGCTCTTGTGGGTGATGGGGTAGGTGCGGCGGCAGGAGGAGGAGAAGAACACGGAGCGGCCTTGCCTCTCAAACTCGGTGGAAGAAAATTCCACCAGGGATAGTGGTTTTCCGCAGCCTGACAAAACCTGAAAGCTGACGAGCTGAAACCCTTGCTTAAACTCGGCGTCCTCGGACCAGATGAGCGGCTTGGAGGCACTCAGGTGCAGCGGCACCACGCACCAGTTGCCTTGGGTGGCCAGGTACGGGCGAAGCTCCCCCACGTCCACCACAAACGTGGTATCGGTGACGGCCACTTCAAACTGGTGCTCGGTAGCGATGCGCACCAGGGGAAGCTCCATGGTCGACTAAGGTTATAAACCTTAAATCTTGTTCTTATATAAAGTCGGACATCCTTTCTTTCAGCCTTAGTCCGCGTCCGCCATGGCCCGGAAGAAGAGGGGAAGAAAGAAGGCCGCCACGGCTTCCAAAAGTGCGGAGGAACAAATTTTGGAGTCTTGGAAGGACCCTGAAGTGCCGGGAAGTTTTTCGGGTCTGCAAAATTTTTACCGCGGGCTGCAGGAAAAGGGTCTCACCCGAGGCAAGACCAAGGCTCAAGTGAAAGACATTTTAGAAAAAGATCTCTTTTACGCCACCAGTCGTGGTCTAAGACGGAATTTTCCCAAGCGCAAAGACCTGGTCTACGGACTCAATCAGCGCTACGAAGCGGATTTGGGGGATTTGGGCGGCAGGTTCAAAGGCTTGGAGGGCAAGGTCAAAGGCCGGTACTACCTTATCCTGATTGAGCTGTTCAGCCGCAAGCTCTTTTGCCGGGCGCTTGTGGACAAGAGCGGGCCCAAGGTGCTGGCGGCCTTGAAAAGCATCGTGGAAGACGATCTGAAACCACCCTACCAGTTTCAAGGCACGATTTTGGAGTCCGATGCGGGAAAAGAGTTCATTTACTGCCGCCGGTACTTGGCTTCATTAGGGGTCCAGCACTCCATCTCCACGGCGGTCCACAAGGCCAGGTCGGTCGAGAGAGCCAACCGCGCCTTCAAGCGCGTCCTCGTCCGCTACATCGAGACCCACGCCCGGACAACCTGGGAGGAGGCCGTCCACGCGGTGACTGACAGTCTGAACCGGCGCTTCCACCGCTCCTTGGGCATGGCGCCGGATCAGGTGGTCGATCACCAGCAGCAGGTGCATGACCGAAATCGGCGACTGCGGCCTCGCATGCCCTTTGATCAACATCTCCAAGAGGAGAAGAGGATTGAGGCCGGCGGGGCAGTCAAGGAGCGAGGGAAGACCTTCAAACTCGGAGACACCGTGGTGATCCCCTTCCCACGCAGCATCTTGGACAAGGAGAGCGACCGAGCCTTCAAGTACATGGTGTACACCATAGCCCACATATGGAACGAAGAATCCCCGTACTTGTATAAGCTCCAGGACGGCATGGGCGATGCCGTCAAGCGACTCTACTATGCTTCCGAACTCAGGAAGGTGGCTGTCCCCTCCTACTTCCCCATCAGCGGCATCAAGGAGACCCAGATGAGGGGACGTCGTAAATATTATAAAGTTGCCTGGCTTGACTACCCGGACAAGTATGACCAGTGGATCCCGGCGGCCGACCTGGACAAAACTCTGCGCTAATTGTTTTTTTAAAAAGTGTATAAAAAGGTCTTGAAATCCTTTTTTGACTCAGTGTCCTTTCTCTTGAGGAAGCGGCAACATATCCATGGATTTGCAGACGTTGCAGTGGCCGCGCGTGAGCCAGCTTATTCGACAAGAAGGTCGAACCCTCGGTTTTGGCGGCGGGTTCTTGTCCTCTCGGGGCACCGCACAGTACCAGGTCCTGGACAACAGCCAGGCGGTGCAAAACGAAGTTAAAAAGGTAGAAGAAATTCAGGGGGACCCGCCGGCCGAGACGGACAAGGAACAGCACGTGCTTGAACCACCGCCACAAGTAGAGGAGGCGCTGGAGCAGGCATCGGCTCAGCAGCAGCAGCAGCGAAAGCGTCCGGCCGATCAAGGGACGGCCGCCGGAGGAGAGGGAGGGGGAGCAAGACATAAACATAGTAAGAAGAAGACCCGCCTCTTCTAACAGCGCCACCATCATCATGACCTCCCTGGGACCAATGGGCACCGACTCCAGCGCCATGATGGCGGCGGAGGGGGAGGAGCGGAAGAACCTGCCCGTCCTCAGCTCCAAGGACCAGTTCTACCAGTCCCTCTCCACAGACTACACCTGGATCAACAGCTACAAGCTGTGCTGCAACCCGTCCTCGGTCATCAGCGGCCACCTGATGACGTTCGAGCTCCCCCGGCTGTCTCCGGGGAATTTCCTCTGCCTCAACGACCTGGCCATCCAGCTGATGCTGCGTCTGGAGTCCAAGGATGGCCAGAAGCCCAAGGACGATGCGCTGGTGGCACCGGTAAACCTGGTGACCGCCGCCATGTTCCGATCCTGCCGCATCTTTGTGCAGGAAGTGGAGGTGAGCTCCTCCTCGGCAGACTGCTACGCCCTCAACGCCTATACGCAGACGTTGTTGACCAACTCCTTCACCAGCAAGAACGCCTCTCTCCAGCAGTACGGCTATTACCCGGTAATTATACAAAGTAACAAGACACCTCAATTTTCTTTTTTAAAAATAAACTTTATTTCCCTTTCACACAGGATCACGCGGGCCAGTTCCAGGAGATGGACAACGAGTCGATTGGGTTTGTCGAGCGGCGCCTGCAGTTTGCCAGGCCGGTCCCCAAAGGTGGGGGAATGGAGTGGCACTACTTTTCCAAGGCCGTCCCCCTCTACGCCAAGATCTTCAGTGACTTTGCCTCGACGACCCTGCCCCTCCTGCCGGACATGGCGGTTCGCCTGGAACTAGGACTGAATCCGGGATCGTTCTACCTTCAGAGCGGCGACTCGGACGCCGAGACGCTCGGCTACCACCTCAAGATCGAGTCGGCGGCCCTGATGGTCCCGGTCAAGGTCATGGCGCCCTCCCTGGCCCTGTCCCTGGAGAAAAAGCTGCTTACCCAGCCCATCCACTACCCGCTCAAGAGGATCGAGAGCAAGAAGTTCTCCATCAGCGGGAGCCTGCAGAACTTCCAGACCGACCAGCTGGTGCAGTCCTCGGTGAACCCGAACCGTCTGCTGGTCTTTTTCATCAAGAGCCAGTTCTGGGACGGCGGCTACAAGGTAGGTCTTTTTTGTTGGACTTTTTTCTTAACCGGCCTCCTAAAAAACATGTTCTCTTTACAGTACAACCCCTTTGAGTTCAGCCTACGTTTTTTGAAAGAAGACGGGGTGTCCACCATCAGCCTGTCGGACGTCAGTCTGTCGTTGAACGGCACCCCCTTGGAGACGGACCCCACCAGCACCTACGACCAACTGGTCCTCAGCGCCTTCCGACACCTCTACGAGCACCTGGGAGAGCAGGACCAGGCGGTGGACAGCTTCATCAGCCTCAAGGACTTTGAATCTGGATTCGGAATGTTTTTGTACGACCTTACAAAGGCCAACAGGGTGGCTGAAGGCAGCGCCATACATCCCGTCAAAGATGGCAACATGAGGCTGTCTGTGACCTTTGATCAGCCGCTGGAGTCGTCCGTCTACATGTTTGCCATGGCCGAATATGACGCCGCCATGGTTGTTGGAAAGTCAAGAAGTGTTGTGTACAAGTTTGTGCAGTAACACACCACGAGGAGGCTTATGTAAATGTTGTTTTGTGCAAAAAGTTAAAAATAAACGGATGAACGAGAAAAAGAGTTTTTGTGTTTTGATTTATTTCACAAGACATTGTACGTCGATCGCCGCGGGCAATAAGGGACGAGCAGGGTGTGGATGGTGTCCACGTTGTCCGAGGGGAGAAATTGGCCTAGAATAATGTTGCAAAACACGCAGCGCACCGCACGCAGGGGACCTCCCATGTAGACGAAGGAGGCGTCTACGAAATCGCACACGGAGGGCCAGGCGAGACGCGGGCAGCCGAGGAAGGTGCTGTACCGCGTCACCGAGCTCTTCTGGTACAGGTCGTCTTGCTCAGTCATGGTTGCCAGGTGCCGAGGGGTTTGCAGGACGCGCGGCAGCTCAAAGTCTTCAAAGGGGAGATCGCGGAAGCCAAACATGTTTTCTTTCTATTTTCGCGGAGATATAGAATGCAAACGGGGGAAAGCGCGAGACACAACTGAGCAGCGGGTTTACGTTATGTACAGTCTTTATTTACAACACACACACACACGCACAGAGACATGGAACTAATCAATGTCCTAGCCTCTTGACCTCCTTGCGCTTGCACCTGCGGTTGGGCTGCGGTGGGCGCGGCAGCAGGGCCGTCTTCTTTGTCGCCTTCTTCCCAGACATTTCCATAGGAGCGGAGGGTCTGTAGTTGGCGAGGGCCGCGGCCATGGGGGACGGCATCGAGGCCTCTGGTGTCGGCTTGTACTCTGCGGCCGCGGCGGCGTCGGGAGAGAGCTTCGAGGTCGTCGGGGCTGTTGCAGGGCGGGACTGCATGGTCTTCATCTTCTTGGCCGGTGGGGGTGTGGGGCCATCGTCAGCAGCAGCCGTGGTAGCAGCGACAGCAGCAGGTGTGGCCGGGGTCTCCGTCACCGGAATGAGCTGGGCGCGCAGATAGCCCGTCACCTGCCAAGAAATAAAAATAATTAGAAATATATATCCCTTTTCTAGCTGAAAAATACCATCATACCTGGTTGCGGTGGAAGGCGCGGACGCCAAAGGCCGTGCCAAGAAAGTCCCCCTCACAGATGCAGACCTTGATGTTCCTATCGTCAAAGAACGTGTCCTTCCGGTTCAGGATGTAGCGGGAGAGGAGCTTGCACAGCTCGTCGTAGGTGAAGACCTGCTGCCCGATGGTCGCCCCCGGGGTGGTGTACAGCACGGCCAGGAAGGCCTGCCTCACGCGGAACTTGGTGTCGGGCGCGATGCGAGGTCGGACGATGCGCCCCTCCTGCAGGAAGTAGAGGCTCGGGTCGTTGTTGTTCTTGGCGGCCGCCGCTGCGGCGTCGGGAGCGGTCTTGGCACTGTTGTTGTTGGGCGCGAGCTGGAGCTGCTTCAGCACAAAGTCCGGGATGTCGCCAAAGGAGAGCATCTTGACGTTGAGGGCCACCTCCAGGGCGGCGTCCGTGATGACCATGGACCAGTTGTTCTTGTCGTACAACTTCTCCGCGATGATGATGTCCCGCAGGATGAAGAGGAGCTCGCTCATGCTGACCACGTCCTTGCCCTCCCGGAAGAGCATGCCGGGCCTCTTCCTCAGCAAGTAGATCTTCAGGGGCGCCCCCTCCTTGAAGGTGTAGCGGGCGTAGTAGTCCAACCTGGGCGGGGTGTTGGAGCCGGTGGCGGTGGTGTTGGAGGTTGAGGCCGTTTTAGGGAGGATGGAGGTGGAGGTCGTCTTGGGCTGATTGTTGGAGGTCGAGGCGTTAGTAGAGGTCCCCGCGGTCTTCTTGGGCTGGTACGTGGCCGAAGGAAGGGGGTAGGTGGTGGTGGTGGTCGGGTGGACCACGGTCACGGTGGAGGACACGACGGTGGACATGGTGATGATGATGAGTGGATACGTACGTACGCACAAGTGAAAATATGCAAGTGTTTGTTTACGATTTTTGGCGGATACGTAAGGATGTGCGAGCACGTCGGTTGTCGCAAAAGGACTGACAGCACTCACAGAAGAATGAAAGAAATAGAGAAAATAGAAAGTCGCGAGGTTGAGAACGCTTCACACTTTTTGCTTCATTTCTTGCGCTAATATTGAGTACTATGTACGTGTAAATGTGCATAGGAATGAGACCTTCATTTTCCCAACCTTCTTTTGCATGCCTTTGCTTGCCGGCCTTCGCTTGCCGGCCTTCGCTTTGCGCTTGCGAGCGGGGAGGAAGAGAGGAGAGAGTGGAAATTATCGATCGAGTACGGAAGGGAGGGGGAAAGGAGGGGAGGGAGGGAGGAGGGGAGGGAAGGGGAGGAGGAGATCCTGATATTGATTTTTCCTTCCCTTTTGTATTTCGGCGCTGATGTCATTGTCATTTCTACTCTGTGCAGTGTGTCCAAAGCGACCAACCTACCTCCGCTTCCCACACACAGTTCCAAGGAAGGGAGAGAGGGAGGAGGGGAACTGGCCAACAAGTGGTTTCCTCAAACCTGTGTGTGAAAAGAAAGGAAGAAAAAGGTTCCTTAATCCGATTTATTCGTATGTGGGAGAGTTTGGAAGAGGGAGAAATATTCTCGTTCTATGTGGTGGTATAGTTCTGCACAAAGAAAAAGAAGTGTTTTGACAGCTGGATATACAGGCAAAATAGGTGAGTTTTCCTTTTTTTTTAAAAAAAAATCTGCTTTTTAATCATGAGAGGGAAATCAAGAGTCCGGAAAGGATTTATTTTACAGCTACGAATATCATTTCCCGTATACTTGGGGATAGGAGCTGTAAAACTTGAAACCTCGTTTCAAATCGGTCCAGATTTCCTAATCTCCGTCCTAATCAACCTGCCTCGAAATTTTTTTTCTGGAACACAGCGGCTGTTTCGTAATTTTTCGATGGAACTTTTTTTACAGCTTCTTCTTCTTTTATTTCTAGCTGGCACATACAGCACTTTCCCCACCTTTTCCTCTTTTTTAAAATGCGTCGAAGCCGTCAGGTCTTAGAAAGGTCGGAGCTGTTGATGTTGTTATTGTTGTGGTCGCGATCGTCTGTGCAGTCATCTGCGTGAATCTCGCACCATAAAGTTTCTTTGGGGTGGGATCCTGTCCAATATTTGTTTGTTCCTTTAAAATTCAAGTTTTCTACTTCCGCCGCGGGTCTTTGAGCAAAGCGTGTTCTTGTTCTTTTTTTTAAATGCTGCGCGGAGTTTTAAAAAAGCCTCCAAACCGTGACAGGAAAGGGAATTTTTTTTACCCTCTTCCTCCTCCTCCCTTTTTAAAAAAAACATTTCCTTTTTCGCGCTGAATATATTTCCCGGATGGAATTAGTTGTGAAACTGGAAGCTGCATTTTCTCTCCATTTCTCCGCGTACAGGGGGCGCCAATTAAAAATCTGAGCCCTCCTCCTCCTCCACTCCTCTCTGTCTCCCAACAAGAACAGACTTTGTTCAAAGACCTGCGGCG
>JAAUYB010029025.1_pt1 | contig 17734 bp, 12 predicted proteins | sample 7278071 | NCBI WGS metagenome assembly JAAUYB01 (sample SAMN14350121, study PRJNA611818) | marine sediment metagenome | isolation source: surface marine sediment (1.8m) | place: French Polynesia: Moorea | collected 2018-08
CCCGAGGGTACCCCCTTGGCTCAGGGATGTACCCCCAAGTGGCATATGGGTACATCCCTGAGCCAAGGGGGTACCCTCGGGAATCCATCATTAATGTCCCCGGCAGAAGGTGGTTGGCACATTGATGCAGGTATGGTCTTTTTTCGGCCTCGCCGGAGACCCTCGTTCGGGGGTATTTACATTTTTCGGCCGGAAACCAAACACCGTGATTCGGTGGTTAGGATTTTTCAGGTAGGAATCAAGTGCTTGCAGGCAGGTGGGTCCTTTGCCGGCCCCGGATGTTCGGTCATGGTCGGGTTTATCAGGATTCAGAGCTTCCTAATATTGGTACGGGGATTTGGGGCTCCACTTTTTGAAGCTGAAAAGATCGGCTCCGAACGGTTGCATTGTTTTCGATCCGGCCGGTTGTTGATACCGGTACACTCAGACGTACCATTTGGTCTCGGAGAAGTTGTTGATTCTATTCCGGTCGGTCCAAAATCTCCTGGTAACGGGCCTCTCCATAAGGGTCGGCCTGCGGCTCGGAACCCTCGGGCAGATAGGTGCTTCGACCTATGAACCTTCAAAGAAGAGAGGGCCGCGCCGAGCGGCCCGCTTTGCTTTAAAAAGATTCCTTGGCGTCCGCCTCGGAGGTCTTGGGTTTGACGTATTTTTCCATCCACTGCCATTGTTCCCACAACACGTGTAACATTGACTCCCGGGCGCGGTAGCCGTGGGACTCGTGCGGCAGCATGACCAGTCGCGCCGTGCCGCCCAGACCTTTCACCGCCTGGAACATTCGCCGGCTTTGCAGGGGATAGGTGCCCGAGTTGTTGTCGACTTCGCCGTGGATGAGGAGGATGGGTTCATCTACCTTCTCGGCGTGGAAGAAGGGCGACATGGTGCCGTAGACGTCCGCCGCTTCCCAGAAGGTGCGCTCCTCGGCCTGGAAGCCGAACGGCGTCAGCGTGCGGTTGTAGGCGCCGCTGCGGGCAATGCCGGCTTGGAAAAGGTCCGAATGGGCCAGCAGGTTGGCCACCATGAAGGCGCCGTAGGAATGACCGCCGACGGCAATGTGGTCGGGGTCGGCAACCCCGCGGTCCACCATGGCCTTGACCGCCGCGCGCGCCGAGGATACCAGTTGCCGGCGGAAGTGGTCGTTGGGCTCGTCGTCACCCACGCCCACGATAGGCATGGCGGGCCCGTCCAGAACCGCGTATCCGGTCAACAGATAAGGCAAGGCGCCTCGTGTGGACAGGCGGGTAAAGCTATAGGGCGACGAACGCACCTGGCTTGCGGCGGATTTGGATTTGAACTCGCGCGGGTAGGCCCACATCAGCATGGGCAGCGGTCCGTCCTCCGGCTTATAACCGGGCGGCAGGTAGAGGGTGCCGGTCAGCTTGACGCCGTCCTCGCGGTCGTAGTGCACCAGTTCCTTGGTAACGCCCGCCAGTTCGGGCAGAGGGTGCGGTATGTGCGTCAGCGCAACGGGTTCGCTTCCGTCCAGCTTTCTCAGGAAGAAATTGGGCGGTTCGGTGACCGATTCACGTCTGGTCAACAAGTGTCCGGCTTTAGCATCCAGAACTTCTTGCACGCGCTCGTAATAAGGCGCCTGGCTTTGCCACAAGCGTTCGGTCTTGCCCGTGACCAGATTGCGTTTGTCCAGAAAGGGGATATTGCCCTTGGGCGAAGCGCCGGTGCCGGTATACAACAGGGACGCGCCGCCGTCCACGACGGTCAGTACGTTGCGACCGAATTCGCCCATGTGCATCACGGGCCGACCCGGATCGGAGTAGCGGTCTTCCGAGGAGCGGTCGAACAGCAGCTTGGGCGGCGCCTGCGGCATATCCGGCTGGATGATCCAGGTCCTGGTTGCCCGGTTCTTGCGCCAGCGCTCGGAAACCAGGGCCAGTTTGCCGTTGCCCCAATCCAAACCGGAAGCGCGCAGGGCAAGCGCGGCCATTTGCACGGGCTTACCCTTGAAGGGAGCTTCCAAAGCGAAGATTCGATCGCGAACGTCGGTCTTGGTTCTGGGGTTGCCGCCGTCGGCAGCTTCCACCCAAACCAGGGTGGCCGGGGCGTCGGCTCGCCAGGACACGTTGCGCGGTCCTGTCTGTACCGCATCGAAACCCTTGGGCACCGATTCACCCGCGGGCAATTGAGCCAGGGTGTGGATCTTACGGCCGGCGCCGGTCCAAATCTCGATGTCTCGGGGGAATCGCCAGGCGGGAACCAAATAGGAAAAGGGCTTGCGCAACGTGGTGGTTACCACGAAACGGTTGTCGGGCGAGGGGGCAAAATCGGCGATGGAATCCGGTTCGCCGATACGGATCATGCTGCCGTTTAGCATGATCCTACCCACCTGGCCGCGAATGTAGTGGGCAAAAACCTCGGCATCGTGTTCGCTGGAGAGCATGTCCTGATAGGTGCGCACCGCCGCCTTTTGGCCGGCGGTCTGCTGAATATTGGGACCGGACGGGACGACCTGGGCGCGAGGACGCATGCCGGGGTTGGGAGGACGCACCAGGCAGTAGATGGAGCCGCTGTCGCCGGCCCAAACCAGCCTGCGATTGAGCACCAGGTTGAGAACCGGCGGCGTCAGGGCTCGTGCTTGCGCGGTCGCGGCGTCGATCACCCACAGGGTAGCGCCATCATCGCTCGCGTTCACGAAGGCGATGTGCTTGCCGTCCGGGGACCAGGAAACGATGCCCGGCATTCCCTTGGGCATGCCCTGGATCGGCCGCTCTTCACCGGTTTCGATATCCAGGATACTGAGTCCCGCGTAGGTTCGGACGCGGCTGTTCAACATGCGCGCGGCGTCGAAACGAATACCGGCCAGGCGCAGTTCGGGCCGGGCAACTTCGGATAACAGGGGGAGGGGGCGACGAGTCTTCAATAAAAGTCGTGTGCCGTCGGGCGAGGGGTCCACATCGGGTGGAAGCGGAGCGTCCAGCAGGGCAACCAGTTCGGCCGGGGGCGTTTGGTAGCCGTTGGTAATTGAAGATGTGGCAAATAGGGGCAGCGTGCCGAGCAACAGGCACAAGGAGACAATGTTTTTCATAAGCACCTCAGTAAGTATGACGGGATATATTCAAACCGAATGGGGCGGTCGATAGATAGTTTGTAGCAGTCAGCCTTAGACCCAAAGGATCGCCGAAAATCCATGAGATAAGCTTTGAATCCTAAGTATAAGACCTGCATCCTTGATATAGTCAGAGAAAATTACAGTTTCGGCTCAATAAAACCGCATGGGCGGTCTCTCGAAACCCCTCTTTTTCAAAAGAGCAATCAAACCCCTCAAAAGAAACCGTCGGAATGCCGTAACATACATAGGAGTTGCAGATGAATTGCCTCCGGAGCTTGGAAAGGGTACATCCTAAATGGCTTTCAAACTTCATGTGGTCCCCAACAACCAGGATGAGTTCGACATGATGTTGGAAGACGAGCCGATCGTGATCGGACGTAGCGCCAACGTGGATCTGGTTCTGCGCGATCAGGCGGTTTCTCGTTGCCATACCCGCCTGTACATTGAAAACGGTCGCCTGTTCGTTGAAGACCTGAAGTCTGCCAACGGCACGCTGCTCAACGGCCACGTGGTCAAAGAACCCACGGAAGCCGGCCCGGGCGATGTCCTGCAACTCTCCGGTAACGTGATCACCATCCATCGCGAGTATCAGAAACCCATGTCCACAACCGCCATGGAGCGGACCGAGATCGGAGAGCACACACTTTTTCGCGACGCCGCCGAGTTACTGCACAAGAAGCTGAGTCCGGAAGAAGCTCAAGATAGCTACGTCTTAGGTCGCTATGCCGCCCGCCTGCGCGTGCTCAACGACCTGCACGGCAAGCTGAGCAAGCAGAGCAGCAAGAACGAGGTGATTCGGCTGGTCATGGACATGGCCTTTGCCAACCTGGAGCCCGAGGAAGGCTCGGTCTTTTTGAAAAGCGATAACGGCGAATTGGAAATGGCGGCCTCCCGCGCCGTCCCCGGCCTGCATGAGAATTTTCTCTACTCCAAGAGCCTGATCGCCGAGGTTACCGAAAAAGGCAAGGCCGCGCTGGTGCTGGACGCCCGTAGCGATATTCGCTTCCAAGCCTCGGTCAGTATCCATTCGGCGGGCGTACGCTCGTTGATTGCGGCGCCCATTTTCGATGCGGAAGGCATTATGGGCATGATTGCCCTGAATTCCCGTTCCGGCGTTCGCTGGTTCACCGAGGAAGACCTGGCCTTTCTGGTATCCCTGGCTTCCGTCGCCGCCCTGAAGACGCGTAACCTGGCCGCCACCGAGCAATTGCGCGAACTGAACCGCACCCTGGAGCACAAGGTCGAGGAACGCACCCGCGAACTTGCCGCGGCCAATGAGGAACTGCGCGCCTATAACGAAATGCTGGAGCGGACCCGCGATCAGTTGGTTCGCCAGGAGAAGATGGCCTCGCTGGGCACGCTGACATCGGGCATTGCGCACGAATTGAAGAACCCGCTGAACTTCGTCAATAACTTCGCCTCGGTCGCCCGCGATCACGCCGGAGAGCTGAAAGAGGGGCTGAATAAATTATCGCGGGGGTTCGATCAGGAGACCTGGGACGATGTCATCGACCTGTTGGACGATCTCCAACAAACCACCGAACTGATCGATAATCACGGTCAGCGGGCCGACAAAATCGTGGGTCGCATGATGAAGTTCACCCAGCACGAGTCGGGCACGGAGAACCTGTACCTGATCAACCCGCTGGTGGAGGAATTCTCGGGCATTGCGCACAAGGGTAAACAGTCCATCGACGATCACACGGAGGTTCCCCTGATCCTGGAGTTGGACCCCGCCGCGGGCGAGGTGCTGGGGGTTGCCCGAGATATGGGTCGCGTCATCTTGAATCTGGTCAGCAATGCCCTGGACGCCATACGCGCCCGTGACATGCAAAAGGAATCGGGTTACGAACCCAATTTGCTCGTGCGCACCGCCCGCGATAAAGACGGAGTCACCATTACCATTCAAGATAACGGCGAGGGGATCGATCCCCGCAACCTGGAACGCATCTTCACGCCCTTTTTCACCACGCGCCCCACCAACAGCGAGCATATCGGGTTGGGCCTCTCCATCTCCTACGACCTGGTGATCAAAACCGGCGGGGACCTGTCGGTGGATTCTACGCAAGGCGAGGGCAGCACGTTCACCATCACCCTACCCGATTAGGAGTTATCCCATGTCGTTCAACCTGCCGATGTGGCGGTTTGACGCCGCCCTCGATGAATGGGTTCCCAACAGGGAATCCTCGGCCGAGCAAAGAGCAACCTTATCCCCGGCCACTTTCAACGCCTGGTTCGGCAATTATTATTTAGAGGAGCGGGCGGCCGCCTTGCTGGACTTGTTGTTGGAGCTGAAACCGGATATTGTGGGCCTGCAAGAGGTTACCGACCCTCTACTTGAAATCATCCGCAATGACCCGAGAATTCGCAAACAGTACTACCTCTCAGACAAGCACGGACTGAGCTACGACCGTTACGGAACCCTGCTGATGAGCAGAAGCCCGTTCCAGGTCTTGACTCAATACGAACTGCCCAGTTTGATGGATCGCCGTTTGTTGGTCGGCGAGTTGACAATCAACGGCGAGGTCCTGGCTGTCGCCACGGTGCATTTGGAAAGCACCCGGCCGACGGGCTCCTTTCGACAGCAACAACTCGGACATATCTTCTCCATTCTGGACCGCTACGACCACGCGATTCTGATGGGTGACTTCAACTTCGATCCGGCAGACCCGGAACAGGCATCGTTAAATGACCGTTACGTCGATATCTGGCCGTTTTTGTACCCCGACGATCCCGGCTTTACGGAAAATACCGATATCAACAGCATGCGCTTTCGCTTGAAAGGCAAACCCAAACACGTGCGCTATGACCGCATCTTGATACGTTCCGGGCGGAATCGTTGGCGTCCTCGCGACATGAAGATTCTGGGCACCGAACCGCTGATGACCGGGCCGGAGGAGGTCTTCATCTCGGATCACTTCGGTTTGTTCGCGACTCTTGATTACCACGGGGCGGATTGAATCGCCGCCCCGGACGGACGGCGCCATGGGTGTTTCATCAGGGTGTTTGAATGTCGATGCTGTCGTAGAACACCGGGGTATAGTGGGAAGTCAGGTCCAATCTTCCGGCGCTGATAGGATTGGTGTCGTTCACCTGAATCACCTGATTACCGTCGACGCTGATGGTGATCAGCATATCCCCCGGATTGGCGCCGGCTTCACAGCGGATGGTCAAGACCACTTCACCGCAGGTATAGGTGCCCATACTGGGCGATGCCTCGGTTTGCCAGTCATAAGTCATCACGCCGTTGTCGCGGCGACTGAGCACCCAACGTCCGTCCCAGAAGAAGACCTGGTAATAACTCAAATCGGCGTCGGCGTCGTCGTGGTTGTCGGCCACGTCGATAATGCCGTCGGGATCGTCGTCATAAGCCAGGTGAAATAACACCACCGGCGTGTCGTAACCGTAATCGCATTGCAGGTAACGGTAGGTAATCGCCGCCTGAAAATACTGCGGCAGGTCTTGTGCCGAAATCATACCGTGTTTCCAATACCACAGCTCGGGCATGGTGACTACTTCGTTGGTACCGTTCCAGGCGGCGCCGGTGAAGTTGAGACCGTACCATTCAGTTCCGGGATCGGTGGTAAAGCTCCGGTAATAGGGCAGGGTCAGGGACTGTGAAAGGGCGGGCGCTCCGATCAGAAAAAGCAATACCAGGGCAATCAAGGGACGCATGTTCATGGAAACACTCCTGACGAATGATGGATACCGGGCGGCGCGGAGGCGCTGCCGGGTTTTCCAGACTGATCGGTTTCGGACTTTCACACTGTGAGGTAAACATGATCACGTTTTTTTAAATAATGACGAAAGCCGGGTCATTGTCGCTCATCCTATCGACATCCCGCCGGGAAGCGGAACCTGCTATGATAGCGGCTATAAAGGTTGCAATTCCATAGGAGGTTTCGCCATGCGGTTCCTATTCCCTCTCTTCTCGGTTTTCGTGCTGCTGTCGGTCGGCTGCGCCAAAAAGCCCTGTCCCCTGGTTGCCGATGACGCGGCGCCGGTTGCCGCCGCCGATATCGATTCGGTGTTGTTCCTGACGGGCGACGCCGGTGAGCCCGAATCACAGGACGACCGGGTGTTGGCCTCTTTGCGCCGGGCGGTCAATGAAGCGGTTGCCTCACAGGGGGCGGATCGGGTACGCGTGGTCTTCCTGGGCGACAATCTCTATCCGGACGGCCTGCCCGATACCGATCACCCCAGGTACGAAAGGTACCGGGCCAAACTGGACCCGCAAATCGCCGTCTTCAGAGATCAGCCCGCCGGTTCGGAACCCATGGGCATCTTCGTCCCCGGCAACCATGACTGGAAACACGACGCCAAAGACGGCACGCAGCGTATCCTCAATCAACAGAAATACCTGGCTGATAAAAGCGAAGGACGGGTTGCCCTCTGGCCGGGTGAAGGCTGCCCGGGCCCGCGCAAACTGGACGTGGGCAATCGCTTGCGGTTGATCGCCGTGGATACGCATTGGTGGATTCGCAAAGCGGACAAACCGGGTAGCGAATGCGACGCCGCAACCCAAGAAGAAGTGAAGGCTCGAATCGCCGAAATGCTGGCGGATGCGGGCGATCGCCGCGTGGTTTTGGCCGGTCACCATCCTTTCCAATCCGGAGGACCGCACGGCACCAATCGAGCCTTGGGCCTGATTCCCCAGGATGTCACTCACAAACGTTACCGCAACCTGATCGACGGTTTCACGGAAGCCTTTGCCGACCATCCCCCCTTGATCTACGCGGCGGGTCACGATCACAACTTGCAGGTAATCCGCGGGAAAGGTTACGGCTTTCAAGTGATCAGCGGAGCGGGCAACTTCGATCACGAAACCGGCGTCGGCGCCCTGGACGAAACCCTGTTCTGTCAGAAAACGGGAGGTTTCATCCGCATAGACATAGACAAAAAGGGCGGCGTGCGCCTGTCGGCCCATGCGGTAGGCAAAACCGAAACCGGCACGGTATACTCAACCTGGCTGATAAACCCCTGAGCTTTTGCGATGGCGCGAATAGACAGGTTGGATGCCTTTTTGCGAAGGCCCGACCGCGGTCACTTCAAGGTGAACGAAGAATCCCGGGCCGAAGAAACCGCTCTGCTTATGGCAACGGCTTTCAACAACCCAAGTCAAGGTCTTTTGCCGTGAACCGTTTCCCACCCGAAATACGTTGGTATTATAAAGGCCGCATGCCTGCTCGATGATTTACGGAGGATCTATGAAACGCCGCTTACTCCTTCTCGGCCTCGTTTCCTGCCTACTTCCCATTTATGCCGAAACGCCCGTCGCGCAACAGGTAGAAAACCTTCGCGCCTTTGTCAAACTCTACGGATATGTCCGCTGGTTCCACCCCGGCGACGAGGCTGCCGACATCGATTGGGAGGCCATGGCCGTTCACGGAGCCGCGCAAGTGGTTCAAGCACCCGACGACGCCGCCCTGAAAAAGGCCCTTGAAGCCGTCTTTATGCCGGTTGCCCCCACCCTCGTCATTTTCGAGGAAGGACGGGAGCCCGCCAAGCCGGACCTGACCGGCGGTAATGACATTGCCAACCTGAAACCCGTTGCCTGGCAACACTTCGGGGTTGGGCTTTCCAACCAGGGCTCCATCTATGAAAGCGGCCGAACCAACCGCGGCCGCATGGTCGGCAATCCGACGGCACTCTTCGGCAATGTGATGCAAGGCGTGGAGGCAAAACCACTCCGAGGCGCCCGGATCAAATTCGAAGCCCAGGTCCGCGCCCGCGTTAGCGGGGCGGGCAACCAGGCCCAACTCTGGTTCCGGGTGGACAACGCGACGAGGACCGGTTTTTTCGACAATATGGGCGACCGTCCAATTGTGGAAGATACTTGGAAAACCTACAGCATCGAGGGTGAGGTGGCGGACGATGCCGAAGGTGTCGTCTTCGGCGCGTTTCTCAAGGGCAAGGGCGCCATGTGGGTGGACAACTTCCGCCTTTGGGCCAAACACGGCGACGGTCCCTGGGAACCGGTCGAACTGAAAAACCCCTCTTTTGAAGACAGCGACTCGGAAGCAAGCGGGTGGAGAACCCTGATGAAGGGCTACGAACACCAGGTCCAAAAAGGCGAAGCGCCCGACGGCAAGATCCTGTTCAAGGCCGTGAGCGCAGAGAAAACGGTCATGGAACCCCTCTTCGAGGAAATGCCCGAGCCCGGTGAATTGATGGTTAAGGACCTTTCCCGCGGTCTGCGTTGCCGATTCCCGCTGATGCTCTACAGCCTTGAAGGGAAAACCCTCGGCGGTGAAGCCCGGGGATTGGATGCTTTGAAAGAGGCGCTGAAAAAAGCAGAGGTAAGAGCCTCCGCGGAGAACCTGTCCGTGCGTCTTGCCGCGGTGACCATCAGCTGGAATGTCTTTCAGCATTTCTACCCCTATTTCGATGTGGTGGAGACCGATTGGGACCAGGCGCTCACCGATACCTTGAAAGCCGCGCTACCCCCACAAGATACCGCCGCCTTCCGGGATGTCTTGCGCAAAATGGTGGCAGGCTTGCACGACGGCCACGGCAATGTGTTTCATCTCAAGGGTCGCAGTAACCTCGCCCGGCCGCCCGTTACCCTGGTCTGGCTGGAAAATAAGCCCGTGGTATGGCGTTCCAATCACGACGATTTCCAGAAAGGAGACGTCCTTCTTTCGATAGACGGTAAAGATGCCCGGACCCTCACGGATGAGCAGTTTCGGCTCCTTTCAGGGTCGCCGCGTTGGCGCCGTCACAGCGCCGTCAATTCCCTGTTGCGAGGTCCAAGGGATACAACGATCACGGTGCGGATCAAACGCGGTAACGAAGAGGTCACGGTTAAAACGTTACTCAACTCCCGAAAGAGAACGGTCGTCGAGGGTGACTCCATTCGCATGCTCGAGGAAGGTGTCCACTATGTGGACCTGAGCCGTGCCGATATGGAAGAGATTAAACTCAAACTGGAGCAACTGGCCGAAGCGAGAGGCGTTGTTTTCGATCTCAGGGGTTACCCCAACGGCAACCACGCGATCTTACAACACCTTACCGATCAGAACATTCATTCGGCCTGGTGGCGCATACCGCGGGTCATCCGACCGGATCAAGACCCTTCCCGGACTTTCACGGAAAGACACTGGGACCTGCCGCCGTTGAAACCCCGCTTCAAGGGAAAGATCGTATTTCTGACCTTCGGCGGCGCCATCAGTTATGCCGAAAGCGTCATGGGAATCGTGGAGCATTACAAAATGGGTGAGATCATCGGTTCCCCTACCGCGGGAGCCAATGGTAATGTCAACCCTTTCAGCGTTCCCGGGGACTATAGATTGTACTGGACCGGCATGCGGGTGGAGAAACAAGACCGCAGCCGGCATCATCTGGTGGGTATCCTGCCCACCATCCCCATGGAGCCCACCATTTCGGGTCTTCGGGCCGGTCGTGATGAGTTACTGGAAAAGGCCGTGGAAGTCATTAACGAAACAACCGATTGAGGTGTGTCATGAAGGTCACCGGGACAGAGCTAAAACACGCCGCGCGGCGATTCCTTCCCTTTACGTTGTGGCAAAGTGGGTGGAACCGATCTTGCTGGATATTTCGCATCAACGGCATACTTGCCCCGGGTTATGGCTCCATGAATCGGTTTCTCTTCATCGTGGTATTCCCGCTGATCCTGCTCCCTGGCTACACTTATGACGAATCCGGGGTTCCTGAGCAGGGGCTTCTAGATGTGATGATTTCCGTCTTCGACCCCGGCTTACCGGAGGGGGATGAGAACGCAAAAGAGGACAAAGGTGTCTTCGCCTGGGTACGCCGATCGGAAGCGCGCACCATACCGGTTGAACTGATGGAAACGCTTCAGGCAACCGGTCGCTGGGGCATGGTCAGGATCGTTCCGGGCAACCATGCGTATAGTGAGGTCAAGGTAACGGGAAAGATCCGCTATGCCAGCGGTTTTCGAATTTTCCTGAGCATTCGCGCGGTCGATGCCACGGGTAAGCTTTGGTTGGCCGGGAGCTACCGAAGCAAAGCGGACCCGAAGGTTTTCGGGGGCGGTAAGGATGGGTCTCCTTATCAGATTTTGTATGACCGCATTGCCCGAGACTTGGGTAACGCCCTGCAAAATCAGTCCGCCAAACACCTGGAACGCATCCGTCGGGTGAGTCGTCTGCGCTTCGCCGCGGAGTTGGCGCCGGAAGTGTTCGAGCCCTATTTGAAGATCCGTAAGCGAGGCAAGCGTACGGTCTACCGTGTCGCCAGGCTGCCCGCCGAAAACGACCCTTTCTTCGACCGTGTCCTTGAAATGCAAGATCGAGACAAGATGTTTTTGGATACCTTGACAAACTGGTACAAGGTCTATCGAGTACGTGCGGAACCCTACTATACGGAGTGGTTGTGGCAAAGCCGCTATGAGGAGATGAACAGGTTCCGAGGCGGGAGATTGGCTTCCCTCCCCAGCCCCCCCAAGGTCGATTCACCTAAAATCGGCTCCCGGGATATGTACTGGATGCCCCGGAATGTGGTGAGTCACGACGGGTTGATCAGGCGTTGGGAGATCGAGAAACAAGCCCTGGCCAATTTAAAGGACCTGGCCCGTGCCCTGTCTGTCCAGATGGAGCCCATGCAAATCGAATTGGAGGGCAGGACCGTGAAACTCATCGGCACGGCCGAGGCGCGTTATGCTGCCTGGCGCAAGCTTTTAACCGAAATGTTTTACCTGCAAACCGGGTTGGAGCCGGTACCGTGACGACGTATCCCGGCGCATGCCCTCTGCCTTCAAACGTCCGTCGCGAGGCATCAACTGTCGCAGCAGCACGCCCAAAACCTATGGGCGACTGAAAAAGCCATCCGACAACGCGCCCAAACAAAAAAAGAACAACCTCATGAAGTCGTCGCAAGCCAGGTTCCATGATGCCCGTCTTACGGGTCTTGGGAAGATCGATAGGAGCGGTAAAGCTGATCGGTCAGGCATCCGGGCCGACTCAGATAGCGGTGAATACGTTCTTTATTGTTATAGCGGTAAATCTTTTCCACCAAAGGTCGGTAATAGCGGCCAAATGTTTGGAAGTAAAGCCGGTTTAACCAGCGAAGGTATTTTTCCCAGTTCTGGCCGTTGCTTCGGAAGGTAAGCCGGATCACCTTATCCAGATCCATATCGAAGAAAGGCTCCGGCAGCCTGGCCGGCGCACCGGGGATAGGCCAATATTCCTGGAAGAAAGGCACCAACTTAAGTCGCTGCAGCATCCGCCATCGGACATAATCCTGACTCAAACTGGTGTCGAACCCATACAGGGAAACCACGCTGACATGATCGGGGCCGAATCCCGCAAGCATTTCCCGTCGCATTTCGAACTGACGAATGGTACCAGGGTAGTTAAGGCTGAAGTAAATTCGATTTCTTGTGAAGCGAGCGTTTTGATAATCGATCTTGCGCAGAAGCCGGTACTTCTCCTCATCCAAATAAGCAATATCCAAAGTTTGGCTGAAATTCACCCGGTATCGACGTACGATCATCTCTTCTAACAGATCATGCACAGCATCGAATCCCAAGAGGTTGTCATCCAATAACATGACGTTTTGCCAACCCTTGGGAACGAAAGCAGAGAAGGAACCGCTCTGTCTCTTGACCCGACCTTCCTTGGCGGGAACCACACAAAAGGGGCACCGCTTGGGACAACCTCGGGTGAGAAAGCCAAGAGCGTAGTGGGTATGACCATAGAGGGTGTAATCAGGAACACACGCTTCTACCTCGTCAGGTAACCGTGTTTTGAGATCGACCGCGGTTCCACCGATGACAAGATCCTCTCCATAAATGTCCCGTAGCCGATCCAATTTCTTATGGGTGGAAGGGGTATCGAAAACGGCGCCGGCAAAGTATCGGTCAGCCTTCAGCTTCGTTACCTTCTTGCAGAGGGTTACCCGGTGGCCGTTGCGCTTGTAATAGGAGCTCAACTTCATCAAAGCCAGATTTGGTAATCTGCTGTCTATATCGAATAAAACAACTTCCAAGCGCCGTGTGCCTCCCAATGGATTTTGATCATAACAACTCCCGGTTCTCTTTTCCAGGGGTGAATGCTGCCCGAAAAAAGGTTTATAACAATTGGTAATCCAGATTGAGAGGGTTTGCACAACAACGTTATTACACATCAAGTAACGGTAAGTATTACACGCGGCAAGTAGCGACAAGGGACTGACTTTATTTGTTTTGTGATTTGCCGGCGCCCACATGTGGTTTTTCGGGCCTTTCTCCCAATTACCCATTCCTTTCGTAAACCGTCCCATTGAATAGTGGGTTTCCGACCGGAGTAGCCGGTCTTCGCCCCCGCCTCCAAGCAATTCCCGTCAAACCTTCAATCGGTTCGTTTGAAGCCACAGTAGGGCCACGCCTCCCATGCCCGCTGTTCCTGCCTGAGCGGGTCATAGAGGTTGAACCCGCTAGGGGCCGAGCCGGGCCTTGAAGAAGGTCAATAGTTGGCGCTGGGTGTCTTTCTGGGCCTGGAGGTTGGCCTCGGACGTGCCGCCGTTGCGCCGGCTGGGGTCGGCCCCAACGGAGGACAGGGAATGGCCCGCGTTGGGGTAGCTGATGTGCTCCACCTCGTGGGTGAACCCCTTGCGCTCGAGCCGCTTGACCACCCTGTCACTCATCTCCTTGCTGGGCCAGATCTTGTCGGCGCCGCCCGAGATCAGGAGGATGGAACCGTTGATTTTTTCCACGGGAATGGCCGCGGCCGCCAGGTAGCGTTCCTGACCAATGCTCTCGCGATACATGATGCTGAGATTGTTGCGATCGAAGTTCTGGGTAATGAGATAGGGTACGAAGGGCAGTTCCCGGCCGCGATACTGCCAGGAAGAGGTAACCGGCCAACCCGTGGCCACGCTCTGAAACACATAGGCGCCGGGTACCAGGGCCGCGACCGCATGGACCCGGCTGTCATAAGCGGCCAGCAGAAGCACCAGCTCGCCTCCCTTGGACACACCGCATAAACCAATGCGATCGGTATCCACCCCGGGCTGCCCGGCAAGCCAGGTAATGGCGCGTTGGAAGTATTCCAGGGGAATGCGTTCCAAATCGGAAGGCAGGCCTTCCATGCCGAAATAAGCCAGGGCCAGGGCGGCGAACCCGTTTTTGGCAAAGGTTTCCGCCTGTTGGTCCTGCCACTTGATCCCACCGGAGGAACCGCCTATCACTACGATCACCGGTCGCGGCTCTGCCGGTTGCGCGGTGTAGAAATTGGCGACCAGGCCTTGACCGGTCACTTCGGTCTTGTGGACGTTTTGGGCCCAGGTCTGCGAGCAGCAAAGTATGACGGCCGGGATGAGCAAAACTTTCATGGTTTCTCCTTTTCCTATCAGGTAAGCGCAAGGCAAAGGCCGCCCCGCGGTTGTTTTACAAGCTAGGGATTAGGGGAACGAGGTTCAAGCAGAAGCGATCATCTCGCACTTCCGTTTTTCCGGAACTTTTCCGGAACATCGCCAGGCTGCAGTCTTGAAACAAGTTACGCCAGGTACGGGTAGGACGTTTAAGCGGCCCCACCTGGGCAGCGGGCCGCTCGTGCGAGAGACTTCTTCCCGTTCCCAGATCAACGGGGCTCACTGAATAGTTACGACCGGGTGTAACTCTTCAGTGAGCCCCGTCCAGGGATCATGCAGGCCGGGTGATCACCGGGCCGAAGGGTTTTCTACGGTGAATGACGCGAATAACCCGAATGGGATTTCAAGGAACGGGTACAATAACATACTGTGATTATGGAGCGTGTCAATGGTATCCCCTACCCAGGAGACAGAGCATGTAGAGCCCGGCTACCGCTTGGGCCGCTGGGAAGTATGGCCCCGGCGTAACCAGTTGGCAGGACCCCGGGGCACCGTCCACATGGAGCCCAAGCTCATGAAGATCCTGCTGTGCCTGATTGCGGGTAAGGGCAAGGTGGTTGCCAAACAGGCCATTCTCAATGAGGTCTGGCCCTCGGTTCACGTGGAGGACCGGGTATTGGCGCGCCGTATTTCCGAGCTGCGCAAGCTTCTGGGAGACAACTCGCGCGAGCCCATTTACATTGAAACCGTGCGTAAGGGCGGTTACCGGTTGCTGATGCCCGCGGAACCCGGCTTAAATTCGCCGGTAGTGGAGGACCGTTCCCAAAAACCCGCGCCGCTTCGGTGGCTCGGGCTTGCGGCGGTTGTGGTGGTGGCGGCCTGGGTGCTGGTTTCCGTCCTGCGCCCGCCTGCCCCCGCCGCGCCCCTGGATCACCTCACGCAACGTTTGCCGCTGACCTCGTTCCCCGGTTTGGAATACGATCCGGCCTTCTCTCCCGATAGCCGACAGCTCGCTTTCAGCTGGCGACAGGAAGAAAACCCCTCGTTCGACCTCTTCATCAAGAACCTGGCCACGGGAAAGCTGCGCCAGGTCACCAGCGACCCGGGCGATGACCGCAACCCTGTTTTCTCGCCCGACGGCCGTTTTCTTGCCTTTACGCGAAACCATCCCAATGATCGGGGCATCTACCTGCTGGAGCTACAGGGCGACAAAACCCAAAAGGTGGCGGAGAGCCGCTTGGACCGCATCGAGGGCCTTGCCTGGTCGCCGGATGGAAAATACCTGGCCTATCCGGGAAAAAACCGCGTATTTGGAGGGCAATGCATCATGCTGCTCCACCTGGCGACCCGGGTGGAGAAGCAGCTTACCTTTCCCCATGGCGGCGGCGAGCACGACAGCTTGCCCGTCTTCTCACCGGATGGACACCAACTGGCCTTCCGCCGCTCGGGTGTATTGCTGGGCCAGGTGATTCATACCGTTGCCACGGCCGGCGGCCCTTCCCGACAGGTGGCGGGCAGCGGCGCCTCGGTCGTTGGCGGCATGGATTGGGCGGCAGACGGCAAAAGCCTGATCTACTCCAGATTTGGGAGAACCCATTTCAACCTGTGGACCTTGCCCCTGCAAGGCGACGCGCCCCAACAATTGCCCGGAGGGGATATTCACGCCTACCGGCCCAGATACTCTCCCGACGGCGGCATGCTGGCCTATATGCGGTGGACCGGGCAATCCAATATCTGGCAGGTAGACCTGGATGGGCAGACGGGCATAGCCGGCCACGAGCCGTTCTGTGCATCTACCCTGTGGGACATGGCGCCCACCTGGTCGCCGGAGGGCGACAGGGTGGCCTTCCATTCCAATCGTGGCGGCAGCTGGCAGATCTGGGTAGCCGATGAGGTATGCGCCGAAGCCCGGCCCATCACGGTTTTCCAGGACAGCTCCTGCGGGAATCCGTCCTGGTCGCCCACGGGCCGCATGCTGGCCTTCGACGTTCGCGGCGAAGGATCGGGCATCTATACCATTCCGGCCGACGGCGGCTACCCGCGCCGGATCACCCGGGATGAGCACCTCAATCTACTGCCCCGTTGGTCGCGAGACGGCCTCACTATCTACTACACCTCTCTTCGCGAGAAGCGCTGGCAGTTGTTCCGCATTCCGGCCGGCGGCGGAGACCCCGTTCCCGTCACGGAAAACGGCGGTCTGGCCGCACTGGAATCACGGGACGGCCGCACCCTGTACTACACCAAGGCAGACGAACCCGGTCTTTGGCAAAAAGGGGTTGCCGGCGGTAGGGAAACGCTGCTTTTGCCCCATTTCGACCCCCTGTTCTGGCGCAACTGGGCCGTCGCGGATCAGGGTATCTATTTCCTGGCTCCCAAAGGGTTCAGCGACGCGGCACTGGCTTTCTACATTTTCGAGACCGGTCGCGTGAGGACGATGCTGCCCGTTCCCTTCCCGTTGAAGAACAACGGGCTCAGCTTTTCCCCAAGCCGGAACAGCTTGATGTACGTTCGTGTAGACCAGGCCCGCAGCGACATTGTCGCCCTGGCCCCGAACACCCCATAAAAACGGCCTGATCATCCCTGGATTGTCCAACAATTCCGCGGGAATTGGATGGGAAATTCTTGCGAGTAACCCCAGGTAGGCAGTCAAGACGGAGTCTTGTCCGCCTACCTGGGGCTGGTAATACATAACCCCTTCGGAGTATTGGTGTTGCTACTAGAGCTTCCATCCTGATTACCCATACGTTTTTCGAACCTTCCCATCAATGGGTCCCCTTTTTGCGACCGGTAAAGCGCCGGACCTGGCGGACGCTCGGAAATCGTCCCGGCTGGACATACTATACTCGTCCTTGGACAGCCTTTATCCGTCAGTGTTAGAGGAGCGGGCAAAAACCGCAAAAATGGAAGGGCTTTTGATTTCATTCGAAGATCGATTACGAGGGACCTTTATCGGTACGGCGGTAGGTGATGCGCTTGGCTTACCAGCCGAGGGTCTGTCGCGCAAGCGGGTTGCTCGCCTGTATCCGGGGCCATGGCGGCATCGTTTCGTTTTTGGTCTAGGCATGATCAGCGATGATACAGAGCATACGATCCTTGTGGCCCAGGCCTTGCTCCGCAGGGGCAGCAAGCCGGAAGCTTTCGCTCACTGCCTGGCTTGGAAGCTCCGCTGGTGGTTGCCGGGTCTTCCCGCTGGAATCGGCCTGGCAACTTTGAGATCGATCCTCAAGCTATGGCTCGGCTTTCCACCTTCACGCAGCGGTGTCTATTCGGCCGGAAATGGCCCGGCCATGCGGTCTGCAATCCTGGGAGCCTGCTTTGCAACCGATCCTGAGTCACGTAAGCCCGCCGAAATCAGCCATACCCGGGAGGTCAAATCCTGAAATAAAGTTCCCGTGCCCC
>JAAUYB010226812.1_pt1 | contig 17734 bp, 16 predicted proteins | sample 7278071 | NCBI WGS metagenome assembly JAAUYB01 (sample SAMN14350121, study PRJNA611818) | marine sediment metagenome | isolation source: surface marine sediment (1.8m) | place: French Polynesia: Moorea | collected 2018-08
CCATTGCACACATGCCTTTTCAACCCGGAATTTTGCATTTTTTTACTTGCAAACTATTCTTATATAGCGGCCTACCTGGGTACATCATAGAATTTTTAAACGTAATCCTCACAAAATTTTTGGCATAATTTGCATGAAAGTCAATCAAAATGCGGTTAGCTCGCCCGAAATATGCAATCATCCGTGTCGATCAATCAGTTTGCAACTCATTTTTTCCACGATCGCGGAAAAGACACTGTTAAATCCCAAAATTTAATACTCTGTTAATCCACAGGATGCAGGCCCGATTTCTCATTTTTCCACGATCGTGGAAAATGTTGGCGAATTTTTCCACGATCGTGGAAAAATCAGACCCCCTTGGAGCACCTGCATAAAGACACCGAAGCATGCATATTCCCTTAAGCCGAACCACTGACGCCCGTTTGACCGGGAAATCTATTCGGCATCGGGAAACTGGGGTGTATGTGGAACATGTTTTCCACTTTCGCCGATTAGAGAGGCGATCACGGAAGCAGAACCGGGATGCCGGTTTCTTTGGAATCGACACGCGACTTTGACGAGTTCCCCTGTTTTTGGGAGGAAAGAATCGCTCATGATTCATCCGTGCTATTCTTTTGCCCTGGGGGCCGATTTGCTTACCACCATGATTGCCGCCGTACTATGGAGCCAGGCTTCGTTTGTCGCCGATGATTTCGTGGTTCCCGAGGGCATGCGGAACGCCGTGTTCAAGCTTGAACCCTTGACGCTGCAACACGCGGTAATGGACTTTGAAGCTGTCAAGCAAAACGCGGCTTTCTTACGCGATACCCTGCAATGGGACGGTTGGCCGGCCGACGACTTGACGCCGGAGCAAAACCAACGAGACATCGGTCTGCACATGCGCGAACACAGGGCACGGCGCGCGTTTACCTACACCATGCTGTCTACAGACGGGACCCGCGTTTTGGGGTGTGTCTACATCGTCCCTGCCGAGAAGCCCGGTGCGGAAGCATGGGTTTATTTCTGGACGATCCGAGAACTCCACGATGCGGGCAAAACACCGCTGGTGCGTCGGGCCTTGCAGCGTTGGCTCAACGAGTCCTGGCCGTTCAGTAGAGTAGCCTTTCCCGGTCGCGGCGGATCCAAGAGTACCCAAAGGTGAGAATAAGGGATACCAATCGGTATCCCCGGCTGTCGACATTATTGGGGTTTGACTTCAGGTTGATCCGATTCATTATAGCTTCGATGGTCTTGACCCGGTTTCTTCGGGGGTTTTCTGGAAGCTTTTTCCTCAGGGATGTTGGTATTCTCAGTGCTCATAGCAGCGCTCCTTGCAGCGAATGGGGACCTATTCGGGTGAGCCTCGGGAGAGAAGAGATTGTAGGCAATCATACATGCACGATTATGTATGAGTTGAATCTCGCCCGAGTCATCACCAGTGATTGTGGGATGGTGAATGGAATTTACATTCCTCACCGCCTCACGGCTAAGGTGAAAAATGTCTCAACTGTGACCGTCAGAGTTAAAAACCTTGACTCAGTCAGCGGATGGTCAGCTCTTCAACAAGAGCCTTAAATGGGCAACCCACTTCCGGGACCGAGAGATACAACCGCTTCAGTATTAAGTCCCTTGCCTGTCCCCTGAATTAGATCTACGCAATTTACGGCCTGATGTTTCAGATCAGACAGTGACGTCAATAGTGTCAAGTCAAATATCCAAATGCGGCGTTCACTAACCGAAAACCAAACCCAGAGGCTCTTGACAGTTGAATCCCACGGCGTTATGGTTGGTGAAATTTTTTCCAGGGGGGTCCCTCCATGGACATGGACAATCTGCGCAGAACCTCCAGACCGACCTTGATGTTGGACCGTCGCAAAGTATTGAGCAATATTCGTGAAATGGCCAATAAGGCCGGTCGGGCCGGGGTACATTTCAGGCCCCATTTCAAAACGCATCAATCGGCAGAGATCGGCGATTGGTTTCGGACCCGCGGGATCGAGAAGATAACGGTGTCCTCGTTGGCCATGGCGAATTATTTTGCCGAGCATGGTTGGGACGACATCACGGTAGCCTTTCCCGCCAATCGCCTGGAAACCCACCTGATCAACGATTTGTCCGGCCGAATCAAGTTGAACCTGCTGGTGGACCATAACGACACCATCAAATACCTGGACGAACGCCTGCAACACCCGGTGGCCCTGTGGATCAAAATCGACGTGGGTTACGGTCGCGCGGGCATCCCTTGGGACCAACCTGCAGCGGTGCTGGATACCGCGCGTCGCATTGCCCTTTCATCCAAATTCAATTTTAAGGGGCTTTTGACCCATGCCGGTCACAGTTACCACGCAGCATCCGCCGAAGAAGTGCTGTCAATCCATCGGGAGACCAAACGGCGCATGATCGGGCTTCGTAATGCTCTTGAAGCAGATGGTTTTCAAGCCGAAATTTCGGTCGGAGACACGCCTACGGCTTCGTTGGCCGACGACTTCGAAGGCATCGACGAAATAAGGCCCGGCAACTTCGTCTTCTATGATTTGGACCAATGCCGTATCGGCTCCTGCACCCCGGAACAGGTGGCCGTGGCCCTGGCTTGTCCCGTGGTGAGCAAATACCCCCGTCGGGGCGATATCCTGATCTACGGCGGTTCCGTGCACTTCTCCAAGGAATTCATCACCACTGCCGACGGTGGACGCTGCTACGGACAATTAGTCACGCGGGAGGAGCACGGTTGGGGGAAGCCGGTGGAGGGCGCCGAGCTGTATTCTCTATCTCAAGAGCATGGCAAACTACGGGTAACCCCCGAGCTCTTCGATAAGATCGAGATCGGCGAAGTGTTGTATTTCCTGCCGGTACACTCCTGCCTCACGGGTAACCTACATCGTTGTTACGTCACCCTGGAAGGGGAGCCGGTCTACCGGTTTAACAGCATGCCGTAGCCCCGAAGCGTTTCGGTCCTACGGCATGCCGGCCACACAAGATCAGTTATCGCCGTTGATAAGCTCTTTGAGCTGCTTACCAACTTTGAAATACGGAACCTTTTTCGGACTCACCTCAACTCGCTCACCCGTACGTGGGTTGCGACCAATCCGGGATCCACGCTCCCTGATCCGGAAACTACCGAACCCGCGAAGCTCAACCCCTTCATTTCGGTTGAGTGAATCGATGATACATTCCAGAAATGTATTCACCGTAACTTCCGCATCTTTTTTGCTGATTTCGCATGATTGTGCGACGGCCTCTATCAAGTCAGCTTTTGTGGTTGCCACTTTGTCACGCTCCCTCAATCCAGAAACGGGCCTACCTCTGGCCAATGCTCGTATTTGCAAGGATTTGCAAACACCAACATAGTAATCTTAGCGCAAAATGTCAACACTTAAAACAAGGAAACTCTTCTTTTCTTATGAAGATCACCCATCTGACCATTAATGACTTACTCTCCACGGCGGCGTCAAACTGCTAATAGGCGGGGTCTGAAATCACCCCTCCAAGGTGAGATCGCGGATGCCCGGGTATACCTCGCGAGCCTTTACCAGCAGCCGGATTTTGTGTTTTGCAAGCTCCTTGCGCCAGGTCGAATCGGGGACCTTCATTATCAGGGTTTTACCCTCTAGACGGACCGCCTCGATGTGGTCCGCGACCGTCTTGCCGAAAAGTGAGGCCGGAAGACCCGCCAGAAGCGCTTCACGGTATTCGGGTTGTGGATGTTCCCGTGTAAAACGTTCGGTCAGGTCCGCCAGAGAGACCATGCGACGGTTCCTCCGGTTGGGTCGCGCGTAGGGTTTCAAACTTACCTCCCCGTTAGGAGAAAACGATTGGGAACGAAGTCCATTGTCGGCAAGACGCTCTGTTTATTGGATACTGACCTGCAATCTTGACTTGATCACCATCAGGTCGCGCACCAGGTTGACCCAGGCCATGTCCAGGGCCGAGAACTCACGAGCGGAGCCGGTATCGTCAAAAGCCACCAACCAGACGCGACCGTCATCCAACGGCAGCGAGAAGGCCATGTCGGCGCCTTCACCCTCGACAGGAGCCGCGATCAATTCATCGCCTTCCAGGGCTTTTTGCAGAACCTCATCGTTTTCCAGGGGCACGTAGTGGTCGTCCCAGTCCTGCAAACGCACGATGTTCTTGCCCTTGTTCCATCCGGCCGCCACCTCGCCGCTACGCATGTCGCAGACGAAGATCCGGTCCACGTCGAGATAACGATTCCAAAAGGCAATCGCCTTCTCGGTAAAGGTCGGCAGGTCCACCGCGGGATCGTCCACGGCGTGAATAAGATCGGTCCGCAGGGCATTCAGGTCATGGGCGATCAGGGTTTCCAGGGACTCCGTTACCCGGGCCGCCAGACGGTTTGGCTTTTCCAACTCCATTGTCTTCACCTCACGAGGTCATCCACCAGATCAGTCCATAACCTAACATAAAAAGCAAGCCGACGCGTCGGGGAACCTCCGCTTTGGCCGAGGCGGCCAGAAGCGTTAAGGCCGCCATGCAAACACCCAGAATCAGGTAGGGGCGCGTCGAAGCATCGAACAAACCGAGCGGCGCCGGGGTTTCAAAGGGCGTCAGCATGGCCGAGAGACCGATCACGAGGGGAACGCTGACCAGGCAATCGCCCACCAGGCCGCTCAGCCCCAGGCTGCCCTTGCTCCAAGCAAGTCGAAGGAGAAGGAAACTTTCCGGCAAAACGGTCAATAAACCGAGAAACAGGCCCAATTGCATGCCCGGCAGCAAGCCGCCCGCTTTGTCCAAGGCACCGGCAATGGCATCGATACTTTGTTGAATCAGCCAGGCGGCGATACCCAACAGCAGCAACATCAGCAGACCCAGTGGGAAGCCGAGGCGCTTTTTCTTGGACACCTTACCGCGTCCCCGTAAGGCGATCACCTGGTACAACACATAGACGACCGTCAGGTACAAGCCGTCAATTCGGTCGATGCGCCCGTCCAAAGCCAGGAAGAATAAAAGCAGGGCGCCCAGCCATAGGAAGGCAAAGGCCAGGGCCTGGGTCTGATTGGCTTTGCGGGCCTTCTTGCTTTTGCCCTTGCCCGCACGAACCGAAATGGGTCCTGCCGCAAATAGAATCAAGCCCACCACCAGGCTCGCGTTGGCAATATTGTTGCCCAGATTCAATTGCAGTACCAAATCGCCCTGCAAGCGCTCCTGGCCGAAGAGTCCCAGCATGAGGTTGGGATAACCCGTGCACAACGGAGTGACCAGGGTGCCCAGTTGGACCGTGCCGAAATCGCGTTTTTCCAAGGTATTCAGCACTGCCACCACAAGTTGGGTGGCGATCAAAAGGAGGCCGCAGCCCGCAAGCAGCATGTAGGGTGCATCCAATCCATCGATGAAATCCACGGTCCGCCCTCCGCAACGCCCATCATTCTGGCATTTCTGGAGATCAGGTGCAAGCCCGCCGTCGGGCTCATGCGATGGTCGCCGATTGCCGAAAAAACCTTGAGGGAATACGGTCGTCCGTACGGAGTAAACTATATGGAAAAGGTTCTCGTGGTAGAGGACAGCAGGCTGGTTTGTCAATTACTGAAGAAATCGATCGAAGACAGCTTGAGCATACCGGTTGTCATCGCACATGACCTGGCAACGGCTCGGGAAATCCTGGAAACCGGCAGGAACAGCTTCTTCCTTGCACTGCTTGACTTGGGCCTACCCGATGCCCCCAAGGGCGAAATCGTGGATCTGGTCAAGAGTTACGGTATCCCCATGGTTGTGTTTACCTCGGCCCTGGCCGATGATGCCCGCAACCTGGTAATGCAGAAGGGTGTGGTCGATTATGTCTACAAGCACAACCAAACCGATGTCGATTATATCCTCCGCCTGGTCAAACGCATGCACCGCAACCCGGGCATCGAGGTGCTGGTGGTTGACGATTCGCCGGTTACCCGTCAACTGTTGCGTCGGCTGTTGGAGTTACAACGGCTGAAGGTCATTGAATCGGGAGGCGGCGAGGAGGCCGTTGCCATCCTCAAGGAGAATCGCAATATCAAACTGGCCCTGATTGACTTTCGCATGCCGGAAATGGACGGGAATGAAATGATCGGTCGGATTCGCGCCTTTCGCGGACGCGATCAACTGGCGATTATCGGCATGAGTGCGCACGGGAAGGGCAGCCTGTCGGCAAAGCTGCTGAAGTCGGGCGCCAATGACTTTTTGCGCAAGCCGTTCGTCAACGAGGAGTTTCAGTGCCGGGTGATGCAGAACCTGGAGACGATCGAGCACATTGCCGAGATTCGCGAGGCTTCACTGCGCGATTGCTTGACCGGTTTGTGCAACCGGGGATTCTTCTTCCGGGTGGGCAGCCGGTTTCATGAAATCGCGCGCCGGCGGGACACCGGCATGGTGGTAGCCATGATCGACGGCGACTATTTCAAACGCATCAACGACACCTACGGCCACCGGGCGGGCGACATGGTTTTGAAGCACCTGGCCGCTCTTTTGAAAAAGAATTTGCGCGGCGGCGACATCGTGGCCAGATACGGCGGCGAGGAATTCGGGGTGGTCGCGTCGCACGTGGATGGGGACAAGATTCACGAAACCTTCGATCGCCTGCGTCAAACCGTACAGGACACGCCCTGTGAAACGGACGGAGAAACCATTTTCCTGACAGTGAGTATCGGCATTGCCGTGGAGTTGGGCTCCAACTTCGAGGAGATGGTCGACCGCGCGGATAAAATGCTATACCTGGCCAAGGAGGCAGGGCGGAACCAGGTCGTCGTAGAAAAACCCAGAACCGCCTGGTTGGCCGCCATGACCCGATCCAATCAACGGGTAGGACCCGCCGACTCATGACGGCCGACGGCCGGGGAATTCCTGTTCAATTTTACATCGAGTCCTGCTCGTGATACTTGCGCTCACCGGCTTCCAAGGACACGGGCAGCCAGTTATCGGAGGGCGGTAAGGGGCAGGTAGAATAGGGCGTGTAGGAGCAGGGCATGTTGTAGATACGGTTGAAGTTCAGGATCATTTTGTTGTTTTCGTCCGGTCTCGAAGCGTAGAGGAAGCGACCGGCGCCGTAAGTGCTTTTGCCCGAGGTCTGGTCTTTCAGCATGATCCAGAAGCGTTCATCTTCCAGATTGGCCAGGGTCGGCACTAAGGTCAGATCTTGACCGTCCAGCTTGAATTTGATGACGCCGGGCACCCAATACTCGACCTCGGTGTTGATTACCGTGCCGACGGTAATCTTCTCGGGTTCTTCATACGGTTCGAAGGTTGCCTTGACGAAATACTTGCGACGAGGCGCAAAGAAGTTCAAATTTTCGAACTTGCGAAAGGTCTTGGTGCGCAGGTCGCGCAAGCGAATGACCAGTTTTCCGCCGCGTTCCATCAGGACAAACCGCAGGTTGTTATGCGCCAGGGTCTGGTTAACCTCCAGAATGCCCTCGTTGGCGGTTTTGTCACCGATGACAGCGCGCTGACCGCGACTCATCTTGTAGGTGACCTCCTTGCCCTTGACGAAGAAACTTCCGGTTTTGGGAACCGTGGTATGAGGTGGCAAGACGATATCGCGATCTTCGCCGGCGCCGAATGTGTTTTCCCCTTCTTTCAGCCAATACAGGCCGGCCAGGTTCAACCAACTGTCTTCGGCGCGCATGGATTCCTCACGGGCCGTGCGCCAGGCAGTCTCTGCTTTCTTGTCATACTTACTATCGGTCATCAAGACCGCCATCAACAATAAGACCATGTGTAAAACCTCCCGGTGATGATCTCAAAGATGCATACGACACGAAGCGCCCAAGTCATTCCAAGGGCCGGGAGAAATATTTTGCCCATAAAAAGGACCGATTGTCTACCGCTTGACCGAAATGAGATATTTCCGGGCATCGCACCATGCTTGACCGGCCCTACGCTTGTGCTATGCCGGTCGCAAAGTTGACCGACGGTCCCAAGCCGGCTTAAACGAAAGCCGGCTGCATTTTAATGGTTGGGATCGAGAGTCGGCCAACGCCGGCGGGCTCTTGGAAACCAAATGATTGGGCGCTATATCGAACGGCTCTTCATAACTTTTCAATCGGCTCTCCAACCAATTGTAGAATGGCTTTACACAATTGCCGAAACGAGGCGGATCGATTGGCTTTGGGAACGGGCTTCTCTGAACTGACGGCGCTTGCCATGGCCCGCGCCCAAGCAACCTTGTCTTCCGATCCGTCGCCGATGATTTCGGCAAACAACTCCCAAGTTCCTGCCTCAGGCTCTTTGGAAGCGTGATATCGATCCAGCTTCCGACCGTTCATTGCCGGGAAGGCTTGACGCATTGCTTTCTTTTCCCCCATATAGAATGCCTCGGTCTCTCTGGTGGCAATGCGAATCATAGTCATGGGGGCGGGGTTGGTTTGACCGAGAGCGGCCTGAATTCGTTGTTTCAATTCCCGGCAGTCATCATGATCCTGATCAACCAGAACGAGGACGCGAGCAACCTCCGGGTCCAAGGTCTTGCCAAAGGCGCGAAGCTTCATCGGCAGTTGGTCGAGTAAACCTCGATGATGAGATTTCGACGGCGCATTCAGATCCCGAGGCAGTTTTCCTTTGCCCTGGTGAGGAATAATTTGGAAAGTATGTTGGGGAATGAATCGAGGTAACCAGCCGGCCAAAAAGGCCTCTTCAGATTTACCCTCCACAAGGATGTACAGTTTCATCCCCTGAACCTCTCCTCGAAGTGGTTGCTGTACCACAAGCTTCCTAGAGGTATCCCTTCTGCCTTCAATGCCTCGATCGTGGGAATATCGGCCGTTCTGCGCGCTTGAGTTTCGCCATTGTCATCTTTTTCCAATAACCAGACCTGATCCGGCTTCAATGCATCCACAAAATACGGTGAGTGGGTCGTTATCAGCAGCTGGGTTTTGTTGGCGGATTGCTCGGCGTGCCGGCGGAATTCCCGGGCTAATTGCTCCAGCAGTTTATGGTATAAACCGTTTTCGGGTTCTTCAATGCCGATGAATGAATGCGGCTCGGGATCTTCCAGCAGTAACAAGTAGGCAAACATCTTCAAAGTGCCGTCCGACATGCTTTGTTGATAGAAGGGATCTGTATAACCCCTTTCGTTGAAACGAAGCAAGATACGATTGTCTTCGCTTTTGTGGAAGCCGATCGTTTGGATACCTGGAATGCGTTTGGAGATTTTTTCCAGGATGGTCTGGAAACGATCCGGGTGTGATCGTTGAAGGTATTGAATAACGTTACCCAGATTGTCTCCGCTTCGATTGAGGTGCTTCTGGGCTCCGGCAATCGGTAGTTGACGAGCGGCGTCCGGCACGAAATAGCTGAGATACCAATTCTCCATATATGCTCTTAGTCCCAGAATCCGCTCGTGCTCCTTGAATTGTCCCAGCGAGGTAATACCCAAACGACCGGGATCATCCAAACTGACTTCATGTTTTTCATTGCCCTCTTCCCGATCCGTGGATTGGCCGCTCCATACTTCTCCCTTTCCGTGGTTCAGATTTACAAAGGAAAACGGACGGCCGTGCTTTTGCCCTTTTCTTCTCTGCTGTAATCGTTCACTGACTACAATGGGGACGCCGTTACTTTCTTCGATTTCGAAAGCATAGGTGATCGGTCGAGACTGAGTCCGTTGCTTGAAATAGATTTCGAATTTAATCGGTTCGGTGCTGGATTGTGTCCGTAGCCGGCTGAACCCACCACGATGCGGTTTGTCGCAAGCAGCCTCCACCCCCTCGGCCAAACAATCCGCCATGAAGGCAAAGCTGTCTAAAAGACTGGATTTTCCGCTTCCGTTTGGACCGATGAAGCACATGATAGGCGGCAGGGGCTGCCCTTTTCCATAACCGATCCTGCCTAGAGTCAAGTCTTTCAGGGAGCGATAGTTTTGAATTCGAATTCCAAGCAAATGGGCCATTTCAGGGCTCCCGGTATACCTTAGGTTGGAAAGGAACACTCAGCGGTGAAGCATAGAACGCCATAGACTAGATGTCAATCATTAACAAATGATCTCTAATCTTGACTTAGAGACAGAACCCACTTCATTTAAACAGCTTAATCTAATTGCTTAATGGTCTTTCGTCATCGAGGTCAAAAGACATAGGAACCCTGTCGATGAAACCGTCGTTACCATCAGGGCTAAACACGTAACGATCATCTACATGTTTCGCCGGAGGGCTACAGACGCCTAAAAAGCCGGTCGGTTGACACAGGACTAACCGGGTTTATTCCGATGGGGACAAGACGCCGGCCGCCCGACGCCTCGATCCGAAATAAGGATTTAATGCCTGTGGAAGTGTCCTCTCTTTTCTCTCAGAAAGGCGGCAATTTCCAAGGCGACCAAACGGGGCCGTTGCCACTGGATACTGTGGTTCAAGTTGGGGTAGATCTGTAGCCTGGCTTTGGGTATGTTCTCGGCCAGGAATTGTTGGTCATCGAATAGGAAGATGTCGTCACGATCACCCCAAAGAATGAGGGTCGGGGCCTCGATCAGACTGAGTTCGTCGCTGTAGTCGGCTTGCAACAACCCGTCCAGGGCGTCGCGCCAAACGCGGGCAGGCACCTTCTGACTCTCGGTAACAATGTTCTCGATGAATTCATCCGAAATGGGATCGGGCGCCGTACCGGACTGGAACTCGAAAACGAATTCGCGGTCGATGGGATCTTCCAGGTCGGCAACCGCATCGGCGACAAAAAGCAGCACTTCATTGCCGACCGCTTGGGCTGTCGTAGCGATCAATACCAGTTTCTTCACTCGCTCGGGATGGTCAATCGCCACCCTTTGCGCAATCGCGCCGCCCATGGAGTGGCCCACGATATGCGCCTTGCGATAGCCGAAATGGTCCATGAAGGCAACCACGTCCTCACTGAAATCGGTCATGGCATAGCCTTCCAGGGGCTTTTCAGAATCGCCGTGACCCCGTTGCGTCAGGGCAATTGCATGGAACGAAGCAGGCAGGTTGTTTAAAACCTCGCTGTAGGAAAACCAGGAATCCAGGTAACCCGGGATCATAATGATGACATTCCTTTTACCTCGGCCGCGTTCAGCGTACTGAAGCGTCACCCCGGTGCTTAACGAGGCGGTGCCGAAGGTAATCGAGGTGTCTCCCGACCCGGGGCCGGTCGAAAAGGCGGGCAAGAAACAAAAGGAAAGTAACAGGGTGCAGAGTATGGTCTTCGTCTGGTTCAACATCGGAAACCTCCTAACGGTTCGATGTATGTTCAAGGCCGATTCATGATTGCGGCGTCCGGTACGGCCTTGAATTCGAAGCGACTTTATCCTGTCGATTCTGGGTTTTGCTCGGTTGGGGCACCCGTATGGAAAAAAGGCAAAAGAATCATTCAAGTATGGATTTGGGAAACCCCCATGTCAAGCCGCAAAACAACAAAACAACCCGGGAAATGTCAAAGCCGTAATTTGACCCGGTGACAACCTCGAATCGGCCGTAAATTACGCCCGGAAAGACACGATTAGCCGGCGTTTGATACTCGATTCTTCCCGGGGAGAATCGAAGATCTTATGCAGAATGTTCATGTCATCCCGGGAAGAATCGAACATCAAAAGGCGGATCTTTAGGCCTTCTCCCAGTAAGAATCGAGCAAATCGGGGCTGTCAACGGCTCATGTTTGACTTTGACGGAGCCCTGAGGTTTCCATATACCCGCTTCCGGTTTTCAACCGCCTTGGGGTACAATGGGCGCGTGCCGTCATTTCTCCCAGAGGTTTGCTCATGCAAGAGTTCGGTCCACAGGTTGTCCTGGATAAGGTCGCATATATCCATCCCAACGTGCAGATTTACGGGAAGGTATCGATCGGCGAGGGTTCCAGTGTCTGGCCCAACACGGTCATGCGTTCCGAGATGTTGGAAATTACCATCGGCGAATATACCAATATCCAAGACTTCACCATGATTCACGTGGGCGATCGCACTCCCACTCACATCGGCAGCTATTGTTCCATCACCCATCACTGCACCATTCACGGCTGCACCATCGGTGACAACTGCCTGATCGGCATCAACGCCACCATTATGGACGGTTGCGTCATCGGCGATAACTGCATCATTGCCGGCGGCTCCTTTTTGAAGGAGAACACGCGGGTCCCGGACAACTCCATCGTGATGGGGGTTCCCGGCAAGGTGAAGCGGACCCAAAACAACTGGCTGCAAAACCGCTTCAACGCCTTTATGTACAATCACAACGCTCAGTGTTATGCTCGTGGCGAGCATCGCGGCTGGAGCGGGCCGGAGTTCGAGGAAAAGGCCCGCAAGCACTACGCCCGCTTGAAGGGCGAGTTCGAAATGCTCTATGGAACGGTAATGGATTAGGGCAAAGGACACGATTTGATCAAGGTGGACAACCTGACCATGACCTTCCGGCACAACCGGGGCATGATGACCGTGTTGGAAGACCTGCACTTCCACCTGGAAGCGTCGGAGTTCGTGACCATCCTGGGCCGTTCGGGTTCGGGAAAATCGACCCTGCTGGACCTGATCATGGGTCTCATCAAGCCGACCGCCGGCACCATTGTGCGGCGACCCGGTTTGACCATCGGTTATGTCTTCCAAAAGCCCGCGCTCCTGCCCTGGCGAACCGTTCTTCACAATGTCAGCCTGCCCCTGGAGATTGCCGGCCGACCCCGCAAGGAGTGCAATGAGCGCGCTCAAGAGGCCCTTCGCCAGGTTGGTATGGACCACGCCAATTACGGCTATCCCTTTCAACTTTCCGGCGGCATGGCGCAACGGGTGGCCATTGCCCGCGCCCTGGTGCAGAACCCGGATATACTGCTGATGGACGAACCCTTTGCCGCGCTGGACCCCATGCTGCGCGACAACCTCAATGTGAACCTGCTGAAGCTGTGGCACCGCACCGGTAAAACCATTCTCTTCGTGACCCACAGCATCAACGAGGCCGTGTTCCTTTCCGATCGCATCGTGATCCTGGAAGAGGGCCGCATGATCACCGAACGCAAGATTCCCATTCCCAGGCCGCGTGATTTCGACACGTTCGGTTCCGAACTGTTCGTCCATACTGTCGGCGAGATTCGCAAGGTCATGCCCATTCAACCCAACCTGCCCAGGGAGCCGCTGTGACCATCCCGAGAATTCTGCGCAATCTGGCCGCGGCGATCGGCCTGGTGTTGTCCATCCTGGTGGTTTGGCAACTCATCATTTGGGTCTTTGCACCGGAGGAGTGGCTCTTTCCCTCCCCGAGGGCCGTGTGGCTGCGTTTCTGGGAACTGGTCGAGGTGGACGCGCTCCAACACCATGTCAAGGTCACCGCGATCGAGGTGCTGGCCGGTTATGCGTTGGGACTGGTCTTGGGCGTGCTCACGGGTTACCCCATCTCTCAATTGCGCATCGTCGAAAAGATCGCCACGCCCTACCTGGTCGCCGCCAATTCGGTGCCGCTGGTGGCGTTCGCGCCCCTGTTGCTGCTGTGGTTCGGTAACGGCATCGGCACCAAGATCATCGTGGCCGGCCTGATCGTCTACTTCCCCATGACCATGAGCACCATCGCGGGTTTCCACGGTGTTTCGCCCATGCACGCCCGCTTGTTGCACAGCATGCGCGCCAATAAATGGCAGCGCTTTCGCTACCTTGAACTGCCCAGCGCGGTGCCCGGCCTGCTGGCAGGTATGAAGATCGGTGCGCCTCTTGCCGTGGTGGGCGCCGTGGTCGGGGAATTCCTGGGTACCGGTGAAGGTTTGGGTCATCTTATTTTAGAGGCCAACGGGTTATTGGACACGGCGCAGCTTTTTGTTGCTATCATCATTTTGGCTTTTTTTGGAATCGGGTTTTATTTGATGACCCTTTCCCTTGAACTGATGATTATCGGGCCATGGCATAACAAAAGGAGAATGTAATGACGCTTGCATGGTTGCTGCTTCAGGTTCTGGCGGCCGAGAAACTGATCTATGCCGCCGGTTATATTCCCAACGTTCAGTTCACGCCCTTCTATGTGGCGGACCAACGCGGATACTATGCCGAGGAAGGCATCGAACTGAAAATGGACTACACCATGGGACCCGATATCTCCAAACTGGTCGCGCTCGGCAAGGTCCATATCGCCTCGGCCGACCCGGACGCCTTCATGCACGCGGCCGTGCGCAAACTGCCGCTGGTGAATGTGGCCACGCTTTACCAGACCTACCCTATCGCCATGATTGCCGCCGAGGACATCTTGAACGGCGAGGACCTGCGCGGGAAACGGATCGGCATCACGGGTACCTACGGCTCCTCGTACCTGGGTCTGAAATCCATGCTTGCCGAAATGAACCTCAAGCTGACCGATGTACGCGTGGTCTCCATCGGCTATACCCAGGTTGCCGCCTTGAAGCAGGGCTCGGTAGACGCGGTGGTCGGTTATATCAATAACGAACCCATTCGTTTGGAGGATCTTGGCATGAAGGTTTACACGCGTATGCCGGGCTCCGGCAGTCGCATCCCGGGCGTGGGTTTGATGACCTCGCGCAAGTTCCATAAGGAGAAACCCCAACTTGTGGAAGGTTTCCTGAGAGCCACCTTTCGCGGCATGAACGACGTGCTGAAAGACCCGCGCGCCTGCTATGAACTGGTAGTTCAGCACTACCTGCCGGAACTGAAGGCTAAAGACCGTTACGACAGCGAGTTCAAAATCCTCCAAGCTACCCTGCCGTACCTTACTTCCGACCAGGTCAAAACCTACGGTTTCGGTCAGTGTCCCGAGGCCGCCTGGCAGAACCTCAGCTCCCAGTTGCAACGGGAACGCGGCAAGGTAGATTACGCGCGCTGGCTGCTGTGGGTAGACCGTTCCTTCACCTGGAAACCCCAGTAAGAGCGCGGGAACCCGGCTTTTGAGCAACACGTCCTCGGCCCCCGAACTCATCTCCAACAAAGACAGCCGCGACGCCCGGCTGATGATGAGCCGCCAGATGATCACGCTCCCCTTTCGTTTCGGCAGGTCGCTGATTATCATTCCCCTGCTGACGCCGGAGATCATGTTCGTGGTGCGACTCATCGCCACCTGGTTCAGTTACCTGCCGCGTGTGACCATCGGCACCCTCTCGGTCCTGAATTTCTTCTACCCCGAAGCAGAGGCAAAAGGCGACGAGGTCAGCTGTCGCCGCTATCGTCAGTTGGCCTGGCGATTCACCCTGGCCGGTTCCCTCGCCGGGATTCTGGTAGGTTCCTTCATCTCTTTTCGCTTTTTGGAAGGGGCCCTGCTGCTTCCCCTGGTTTTATGGGGACTGATCACGGTTCCCAATGAATACGCCCGAAATCACTTCCGGGCCACCGGCGGCTTCAGCGCAATCGCTCGTATCGACATCATCAATACCCTCCTGGCTTTCGGGCTCTCGCTGGCAGGCGTCATCTTCTACGGACTGTCCGGGTACGTTTGGGGACTCTTCCTGGCCACTGCCTCCGTCTTTGTCCTGGGTTTTTCAACTTACTTCCCGCCCCCTGAAAAGTTGCCCCTGGAGTTTGTACGCCATGCCGTAAGCAACGGCCTGCACCTGTGGGCCAACGGTTTCCTCCGCCAACTGTGCAACGGCTGGGAGTTGACCCTTTTCGCCTTCTCCGGCAAGGTGCCCCAGGGCATGGCCGGTCAGTACGCCGTGGCGCTGACGCTGACCAATGTCATGACCCAGGTACTCAATTCCATCAACTCCGTGTTCCAGCGCAAGGTCACCAAGAATCTGGCCGCCTCCGATCCCAAGGACCGCAACCACGATATGGTCTTCGACTTTGCAACCTTCAACCTGCTGATCTTCCTGGTGACCACGGTGCCCATCATCGCCGGGACGCAGGTTCTGCTTTACTTCCTGCCCAAATACGCCCGCGTGATCGACTTTCTGCCCCAACTGCTGCTGGGCGCTTTCATGGTTCGCTTGCGCTATTACCCGGGCGTGGTCTTCCGCGTCGAGCGCCGCATGATCCACACCACGGTTTCCGACCTGCTGCACCTGGTCCCGGCAGTCGCAGGTTTTATGGTCATCGTCCAATGGGAATTACCCCTGGTTTCCATTGCCTGGCTGCAAGTGGTCGCGGCGGTAACGGGCACCATCTACTGCTGGGCGCTCATGGCGAGGCGGTTGCCCAACCTCAGACGTCTGGGACAATTCGCGCTGCTGATCCTCGCGTTTGCCGGCTGGATCGTCGGCTGCTCGCTGTCACTGGGTAACCTGACATATCACGCGATCGTTCTTTTCGGCGGTGCGGCTATACTCTACCCGCTCACCCGGTATCTTTTCCCCGGCGGGCACCTACTTCTATTGCAGACGGCCCTGGGCCGGTTCCTGAAGCACAAATCAAAGCAATGACCCCTCCGCGCCTTATTTCCAGCGTGTTATGATGATTGCAAGTGAATGGGCCGTTAAGGTGTCTTACATGGAATGGAAACCGGCGCTGCAAGAAGAAATCGGAAATCCCGATTTATTTGTGGGCAGACAAAAGGAATTGGACTTTTTGCAGCTCTGGGTCGAACGCGTCAAGAAGAAGCTGGGCAAGTCAACAGCCCTCCTGGCGCGACGCAGAAAGGGTAAGACAGCCTTGCTTCAGCGCTTCTTCAACATCCTCTACAACCGCAACGATCCTCAGGTGATCCCGTTCTACTTTCGCATTCCCGAAAAAAAGACAACACTTCTTAGCTTTTCGGACCTATTTTACCGGTCACTTTTAAGCTTCTATTACGGGTACAAAAACCGGGAACCCGATTTCTTGAGAGAGCCCTTGGGAATGAGTGAGTTGAAGCAACTCGCCTCAGAAGATCCATTCATCCTCAGAGATATCGCCGCCATGGAGGACTATCTCGCCATGGGATCGCAGGATGCGGGTTGGTTGTATGCACATCGAGTCGGTCATCGCATATCCGATAAAAAGGATGAACGCATCGTCCAGATCCTCGATGAATTCCAATATTTGGATGACTTTATCTACAACAACGAGGCGGCCAAGGAGCCGGAGGTTCTGACCAGCTCCTACCAACACACCGGTTCCAGCAAAATTTCGCCCCAGATCATCGCGGGCAGTTACGTGGGTCGCCTGACACGCATTATCGATAAAATGGTGGATCGCTACAATGAGTACCATCTCGGCAGCCTGGCCCCGGAGGAAGCCCTGACCGCGGTTTACAGCTATGCCCGCGCCTACGGCGAGGAAGTCACGGACAAAAGCGCGGCCTGGTTGTCGGAAGCCTGTGATCGGGACCCTTATTCCATTGCCTGCATGTTCGAAAGCCCGCTCCAGCCCAAGGACCTTTCCACCATCGAGGGCGTGCGCAGGGTCCTGGACTACGAAACGACCATCCCTCAAGGACGCTTGGCCAAGCTGTGGTTCGAATATCTGGCCAACGTGATCGAACGAACCAACGATACCAACGCCAAACGGATCGTGCTCTACCTGGCCAAACACGGAACCGAGGAACGCAACCGCGAACAGATTACCCAAGATCTGGGTCTGGAGCTTACCGATCGGGAGTTGGACAACCTGCTGCAAAAGCTGGTTGCGGCGGACATCCTGGCTCAGGGCCAAACGCGCTGGGGATACAAAGGCCTGGGTGATCCCGTCTTCGAAATGGTCTTCCGCAAAGCATATGAACCGGAAATCGCCCGGGTGGATTTGTCAGTGGTGCGCAAGCATATCGAAGAAGAGCTGGAGGAACTGACACACAGCCTGAAAACCGAGAAAGGTCGCGTCGGCAACTACAAGGGGCAAACCGCCGAATACCGCATGCGTTACCGGTTGGCCATGGCCGGTCAAAAGCGCCTGTGCCTCGGTGATCTGGCCGACCATGCCCCGAACCCGGGCGCACGTCTCGAACCC
>JAAUYB010013175.1_pt1 | contig 17732 bp, 19 predicted proteins | sample 7278071 | NCBI WGS metagenome assembly JAAUYB01 (sample SAMN14350121, study PRJNA611818) | marine sediment metagenome | isolation source: surface marine sediment (1.8m) | place: French Polynesia: Moorea | collected 2018-08
CCGGGGATAACAGGCTTATAGCGCCCAATAGATCACATAGACGGCGCTGTTTGGCACCTCGATGTCGGCTCATCATATCCTGGGGGTGGAGCAGCTCCCAAGGGTTCGGCTGTTCGCCGATTAAAATGGTTCGCGAGCTGGGTTCAGAACGTCGTGAGACAGTTCGGTTTATATCCGATGTGGACGAAAAGAAACTTGAGGAGAGTTGCCCCTAGTACGAGAGGACCGGGGTGAACGATCCACTGGTGGACCTGTTGTTGCGCCAGCAGCAGTGCAGGGTAGCTATGATCGGACAGGATAACCGCTGAAGGCATCTAAGCGGGAAGCCCCCCTCAAAACAAGGTATCCCTGAGGGCCGTGGAAGACCACCACGTCGATAGGCCGGAGATGTAAGCGCAGCAATGCGTTCAGTTGACCGGTACTAATTGCCCGATAGGCTTGATTTGATCCAGTAGAAGCCAGGTTTGGCCGCTACGGACATTCAAAAGCATACACCGTACGTGTACGTGACTTGGATTTGGTTCTTTCTCGGTTTGGTGATCATAGCGCGAGCAAAACACCCGGCTCCATTCCGAACCCGGCCGTTAAGTGCCGTAGCGCCGATGGTACTGCATCTTAAGGTGTGGGAGAGTAGGTCGTCGCCAAACCTAGTAAGAACCAAATTGTATCTCTCTGACGATCCCCCCTTTCGCCTATAACAACGACCTGCGACGACGGGTGCTTTACTGCGTTTCACGCGCTGTTTTGCGTTTCGACAAACCGGCCGAGCGTTCTTCGGAACGCACCTGCGGGCTCGAACAAATCACTGTTGCCAAGCCTCTATTTAAGAGGTGATGGCCCATGAAGAACAACAGACTGCAAAGAAGCCTAGCCTTCGTCAAACCGGTTTGATGGCAAGAAAACGGTATTCAAACCAAGCCGTCCCACCGCCCGAAAACCCATTTGCGGGAAAATCTTCTCTAGGTCAGATGCGTCCGGCACGAACTCAAGGATCAAGATGGGTTTGCACCTGGCGACTATCTCCTTCGCACCAGACAAGGCCTCAAGTTCATGCCCCTCGATATCGAGTTGGATAATTGAAACATCGCGATCTTTCGGCACCACTTCGTCCAACGCGATGGATCTCATTTTTATTGAATCACCTGGTTTTGGAGCCTTCAAATTTCCAGAACCCTTTACATGCGATAATCCGCCGAGCGATCTGCCGGTGTCTTCTTCGACAACGAGATCCAGCTCGCCGGTTTCCTTTGACAAAATAGCGTTCTGCAATTTCACGTTGGTGATGCTGTTTAAGGCAATTGTTCGTTGCGCCAGAAAGTAGCTTCTTGGGTTGGGTTCAAATGCCCATATAATGCTGCCCTCGGGCAGGTTGGCCGACAAAGGCGGCAAGTGGTCTCCAAAAAGGCACCTGCTTGGATGATGTCTCCATCCCCACATCTGTTCCTGATGAATTCGACGACTCTTGGTTCGTGAACACCGCCATTCAGTGTGATCTGAACCGCTGGGCGATGTCTCATTTGATAGTCGATGGCAAAAATTCCAAAACGGTTCACCGCCGTGTGATAATCGCCTTGGTCGTAGATTTGGTGGGTGGAAGGCAGACTCGCCTTGATTGACTCGACCTCACTGACATCAGCTTTCGCCAATTCCTTTTTGGAATGCAATTTTGTCAATTGGGCACCCTCCACTAACCGCGAGTCAGGTCAATCACATGCAACCTTAGATATCTATTTCCAAATTTGACAAGCCTTCGTCTTGGCCATCGGCGATATTTCGTTCTGGGCGATACGAATTCTTTTTTGTATTGCCTAAGTGGTCTGATCTACGGCCCCTGAACCATGCCGTTCCTTTGCCAGAACAAAGGCAGTGGAGACGGGATCACCAGTGGCGCCGTAATCGGTGATTTGCTGTCCACAGTTGTACCAAAGCCTTGCACTTTGACGCCGACCGGCTCTTCCCCCCGCCCCAGGCACCTACGTAAGAATCCTCGTTTTTTGCATGAGCCAAGCGCCAGACCCCTTGCGCTCGCCGGGGGAAAGGCTTAATTCAACCAAACTTGGCGCGGGATGGAGCAGCCCGGTAGCTCGTCAGGCTCATAACCTGAAGGTCGCAGGTTCAAATCCTGCTCCCGCAACCAAATCAAAAACGCCCGGGCGCTCTCTGCTCGGGCGTTTTTGTTTGGTCAACATGGCGTCTGACACAGCGTCACCGGTTTGTGCGCGCCCCCTGTGAGCATGCGGCGACTGGCCCTGGTACGTACGTTTGGAAGCATGCGGCCGGTGCCTGTTCAGAAATCTTGGGACAGCGTTTGTCGCGACAGGTCTGACAGCTAGTTCTGCGGTATAGATTGCGATAACCGAGCCTGCGCCGCGGTGATGTTGAACCGGAACTTCCTCCTGATCCTGCTAGGCAACGTGATTCTCGGCGCGGCCTTGCCGATATTGATCATCCTCGGCGTTCTGGCCGGCGCGTGGTTGGCGCCGCAAAGCTGGCTGGCGACCGCGCCGCCTTCCGTTTCGATGCTGGCCGGGATCGCGGTGGCTTCGCCGATTTCGCGCTTCATGGGGCGCTTTGGCCGGCGTGCGGGGTTTATGCTGGGTGCGGCTGCTTTGGTTGTAGGGGCGGGGCTCGCCGTGCTTGCGCTTCTGATCCAGAGCTTTTTGCTTTTGTGTCTGGCCCATGTCGCCCTTGGGAGCGCATTGATCTGTGTGAACTTTTTCCGCTTTGCTGCGGCCGAGGCCGTCGCGGAAGACAAGCGGCCGCAGGCGATCTCGTACACGTTGGCCTCTGGGCTGGTGGCGGCGCTGATTGGGCCTGAGCTGTTTTCCTGGTCAAAGGACGCGCTTGCGCCGACCCCGTTGGCGGGCGCTTATGCCGCCATCGCGGGCCTTGGGGTCCTCGGCGCGCTCCCCGTGCTGGCTCTACGATTGGTGCAGGTCAGACCGCCGGTTGAAGGACCGGTTCACGCCACAGATCTGCGCGCCAACATCCTCGCAAATCCAAGAATCCTGGTCGCAATTGGCGTTGCTGCGCTCAGCCAGGCGATCATGGTCTTGCTAATGACCCCGACACCTCTGGCGATGATCGGATGCGGTTTTGTCGAGGATCAAGCCGCCGACGTCATCCGCTGGCACGTCGTGGCGATGTTCGCGCCTGGGTTTTTCACCGGGTCGCTCATCAAACGGTTCGGCGCCGAAGCGATTGCCGTCACCGGACTGGTGTTGATCCTCATTTCCGCCATGGTCGCCTTGTCGGGGTTGGAGCTGCAGAATTTCTACTCCGCGCTCATCATTCTAGGCATCGGCTGGAATTTTGGCTTTGTGAGCGGCACGTATATGCTGCAATCTGCTGTGAGCGCGCAGGACGCCGCGCAGCTACAAGGTGCGAATGACACCATCCTCGCCATCGCGTCGTCGGCCGCGTCGCTTCTTTCCGGCGCGCTTTATGCGGGGATTGGATGGGTGGGGCTGGCGGCCTTTTCCATTCCTGTTTCCGTGCTCTTCTGCGCGCTGCTCTTGCTGACAAACCGACGCGTACGGGTGTGACGCGAGTCGCCAACCCAATCGCGCGCTCACATATGGGGCATACGCAACCCCAGGATCTCGCGCGCCTCACGCCACGTGGCGACGGGGCGTTCGTATTTCTCACAAAGCGCGGCCGCCCGCGTGATCAGGGCGGCGTTTGACGGGGCCAGTGTATCGCGGTCGAGCCGTACGTTGTCTTCCAGCCCGGCGCGGGTATGACCGCCGGCGGCGATGGCCCATTCGTTGACAACCAGCTGGTTTGCCCCGATCCCGGCAGCGCACCAGGGGCTACCGGGTGCGCGGCTCCGCATGGTCTCGACGTAGAAATCGAACACCTGCTTGTCGGCTGGCATGGCGTTCTTCACACCCATGACAAACTGGACGTAGAGCGTGCCAAACAGCTTACCTTCGCCATGCATCCGGATCGCCTGCAGGATATGCGACAGGTCAAACGCCTCGACCTCGGGGGTGATCTCGTATGCCCGCATCTCGCTGGCCAGCCATTCCACCAGGTCCGGCGGATTTTCATAGACCCGCGTAGGAAAGTTGTTGGACCCGACCGACAGAGACGCCATATCGGGCCGCAACGGCAGCATCCCACCCCGCGCCTTGCCCGCGCCCGAGCGCCCGCCGGTGGAAAATTGGATGATCATCCCCGGGCAGTGCTTTTCGATCCCCTCTTTCAACAGGGCGAATTTCTCGGGGTCCGAGGTCGGCGTTTCATCGTCATTGCGCACATGGGCATGCATGATCGAGGCACCAGCCTCAAACGCCTCATGTGTGCTTTCGATCTGTTCGCTGACGGTGATCGGCAGGGCCGGGTTGTTGGCTTTGGTGGGTACGCTGCCGGTGATGGCGACGCAGAGGATGCAGGGGTCAGACATCGAAGAACACCGTTTCCTGTGGGCCTTGCAGATGGATGTCAAAGCGGTAGGCGCCGTCGCCAGTCTTTTCCGCGATCAGGGTTGGGACGCGGTTTTGGTGCTCGATCCGGGTCAACCAAGGATCGGCGCTGTTATCCTCATCGGGGAAATACATCCGCGTCTGCAGGCCGATATTGATCCCGCGGGCGACGATCCAGAAACTGATATGCGGCGCCATCATACGCCCGTCGGGGAAGGGCACCGCCCCGGGTTTGATGGTGTCGAACCGCCAGAGACCAGTTTCAAAATCCGCCGCCTTCCGGCCCCAGCCGGCAAAGGCCGGGTCGCCCGGTCCGCGCGGATCCCTCAGTGCGTAGATCCCAGCCGCATCCGCCTGCCAGATCTCGATCAAGGCGTCCTTCAGCGGCGTGCCGGTGCCGTCGAAAACAACGCCCTCGACCGAAATGCGCTCCCCTTGCGTCGCCTTTGTCACCATCTGCGCACCCGGATCGGCGGGATAAACCCCTGTGATCCCTGAGAAATTCGGCACGCAGCCGATATGCACATACGGCCCGGCGGTCTGGCTAGGGCTTTCCTTCAAAGGGTCGAGCCGTTGCATCAGTTACCCTCCATCCGGTTTTCGAACATCGTCGAACGCCGTCCGCGCAGCACGATGTCGAACTTGTAGGCACGCGCATCCATCGGGATCGTGTTGTTCGTATCGAGCGGCGCGATCAGGCTTTCGATTCCGTCGCGGTCGGGGATCGTGCCGACGATCGGACAGCGCCAGATCAGCGGATCCCCTTCGAAATACATCTGGGTGATCAGCCGCTGGGCAAAGCCGCTGCCAAAGATCGAAAAGTGGATATGCGCCGGGCGCCAGTCATTCACCCGGTTGGGCCAGGGATAGGCGCCGGGCTTGATGGTGCGAAACCGATAACCGCCCTGATCATCGGTGATGGTGCGCCCGCAGCCGCCGAAATTGTCGTCTAGCGGCGCCAGGTAGCTCTCTTTCTTGTGGCGATAACGCCCGCCGGCATTGGCCTGCCAGAACTCCAGCAAGACGCCCGGCACGCCGCGTCCGGTTTCATCCAGCACCCGCCCGTGCACGATCAGACGCTGGCCAATGGCCATCTCACCCGGTTTGGCGAAGTTTTGGATCAGGTCGTTGTCCAAAGGCCCCAGCATGTCATGGCCAAAGACCGGCCCGGTCTCTTCGCTCAGCGTGGTCGGCATCGAGATCAGCGCCTTTTGCGGCGACCTGACCACGCTGGTTTTGTAGTCCGGCGTATAGGCAGGCGGGTGGCGGCTGCGGTCGCGCGGGAAGAAAGCACCGTCGCTCATCTCTCGCCCTCCATCTCGGCATAGGTTTCCTTGGCCAGCTTCAACGCGTGATTGGCGCGCGGCACGCCGGCATAGATCGCCACGTGTTGGAACACTTCGGCGACGTCTTGCGGACTGGCGCCGGTGCGGGCGGTGGCGCGGATATGCATGGGGATTTCGTCGAAATTCCCGGTGGCGGCCAACAAGGCCAGGGTCAGCATCGACCGTTCGCGCAGCGTAATCGCGTCCGAGGCCCAGACCGTCCCCCAGGCTCCTTCGGTGATCAATTCCTGAAACGCCGCGTCCAGATCGGTCACGCCTGCTTGCGCCCGGTCCACATGGGCATCCCCCAGAACCGCGCGGCGCACCTGCATGCCTTTGTCGTGTTTGTCGGACATGTCTTTTCCTCACCAGCCCGTCGTTTCGGGCTCCCGTGACCCAGCATATCCAAAAGCCGCCGACTGGCCAGAGCGCAGAGCCGTCTTTGCGCGCCGCGCTGCCCGCCCGGCAAATTGTCCCCAGCGTCCGGCACCCCGTGGCACCAACTGGTCAATCTGTCTGACGGTGGCCGCGGCACGCGCGCTTTCGCAGAATCCGGGCGTTTTGCCCTGTTCGCTGCTTGGCGGATTTGGCAAAAGAGCTTGGGACTATGAGGGGGGATAGCGTCGCATGGGCGATCTGTGGAGCGGTCTGCTCCAGGCGTTCTGGCTGGTGATCACGTTCGACCCCGAGCTTGTGGAAATCGCGGGCCGGTCGCTGCGGATCACGTTGACGGCGCTTGTGATCGCGTCGCTGATCGCCTTGCCTTTGGCGGCGCTTTTGGCGGTGCGCCGCTTTCGTTGGCGCCGGACGGTTATCGCGCTCATGAACGCGCTGATGGGGCTGCCGCCCGTTGTCGTCGGGCTGGTTGTCTACGTGTTGCTGTCGCGTTCGGGGCCGTTTGGGGTGATGGGCCTCTTGTTCACACCAACCGCGATGATCATCGCACAGGTCATTATCATCGTGCCGCTGATCGCCTCGATCGCACATCAGTCTTTGCGTGAGCTTTGGACTGAATACCACGACCTGCTGATCTCGATAAACGTGACCCAAGGCCAAAAGATCCGCACGCTGTTGTGGGATGCGCGGCGGGCTTTGCTAACGGCAACGCTGGCCGGGTTCGGCCGCGCGATTGGCGAGGTGGGCGCGATCATGATCGTTGGCGGCAATATCGACCACGCCACAAGGGTGCTGACCACGGCCATCGCGCTAGAGACAGGGCGGGGGGATTTTGCGCTCGCACTTGGGCTTGGCTTTGTGCTGATCGCGCTGGCGGTGACGGTGAACCTCGCAATCCATTGGCTGGGCCGCACCGAGCGGGAGGGGCGGTGGTGAGCGATCTCTTTCCCATGACCGCGCGACAGGCGCAGACCACCCGCCGGGGCAAGGTTCTGGTCGGGCCGGTTGATCTGCGGCTGGACGGCGGCGGTGTGGCCATGGTGATCGGCCCCAATGGTGCCGGCAAGACGACCCTGTTGCACCTGCTGCATGGGACTGCGCGGCTCACTTCAGGCACGATTGAATGGGCCTGCCCGCTGGAGGCCGCGCGCAACCAGCAGAGCTTTGTCTTTCAGCGCCCGGTGATGCTGCGGCGCACGGTGCTCGAGAATATCGCCTACCCGCTGCGCATCCGCGGCCATCAACGGGCGGACGCGTACGAACAGGCGCGGGACTGGGCGGATCGTGTCGGGCTGGGCGCCATGATCGACCGCTCGGCCTTGGTGCTGTCGGGCGGCGAGCAGCAAAAGCTGGCCATCGCCCGCGCGCTGATCACCCGCCCGCGGTTGGTGTTCCTGGATGAGCCTTGCGCGTCGCTGGACGGCGCCGCCACGCGCGAGATTGAGCAGGTCCTGCAAGACACGCGCGAGGCCGGCACCGCCTTGGTCATGTCGACCCACGACATGGGCCAGGCGCGGCGGCTGGCCGACCGCGTGGTGTTCCTGTTGCATGGCCGCGTACATGAAGAGGCCGCCGCCAACACGTTTTTTGAGGCCCGGGTGACGACCAAGGCGGCCGCCTTTCTCAGAGGAGATATCGTGGAATGAAACAGCTTATGACCCTGCTGCTTGGCGCTCTCGTCGCCATAAGCCTGTCCGGCAAGGCGCAGGCGGCGGATGTGATGCGGATGGCGGTGACGACCTCGTTCCACAACTCGGGCCTGGCCGACATCCTGTTGCCGCAAATCGCCGAGGATCTGGATCTCGACGTGCAGCTTTTGGTGGTGGGCACCGGCCAGGCGCTGCGGCTGGGCCGGGCTGGGGATGTCGATGCCATCCTTGTGCATTCCCGCGCGGCCGAAGAGGCCTTTGTCGCCGAGGGGTTTGGCACCCACCGGCGTGAGATCATGTATAACGATTTTGTCTTTGTTGGGCCGGATACCGACCCGGCCGGTCTGCGTGAGGCAAGCTCGGCCGCCGACGCTTTGGCCCGGATCGCCGCCGCGGAACCGGCGTTTGTCAGCCGCGGGGATGATAGTGGCACCCATAAGAAAGAGCTCAGCCTGTGGGCCGAGGCCGGCCAGGACGCGGCGAGTTTCGGCAGGTGGTACAATGCCGTCGGCGCCGGCATGGGGGCGGCGCTGAACACAGCGGCGGGGCTGAATGCCTACGTGCTGTCGGACCGCGCCAGCTGGCTGAATTTCGGCAACAAAGCCGATCTCGCGCTGGTTTTTGCCGGCGATCCGGTGCTCTTCAACCAATACGCCTATCTGCCGGTGAACCCCGCCAAACACGCGCATGTAAAGCACGACCTGGCGCTGAAGCTGGAGGGATGGCTGACCTCGGACACCGCCAAGGGGCTGATCAACGGCTATACGATTGGTGGTGAAACGCTCTTTGTCTTTAACGCCACGCCAGAGGGCTAAGCAGGCGTGCTGCCACGGTCTCACCCGCGAGATCAGAGCCAGCGAAGCTCAGTGGCTGTGCCCGGGTTCGTCCAGCGACCCGTGGATGGCGAACTGCTCGATCCCGGCATCCTGCGGCGCGATAGAGCGATAGGTTTCCCGCACGCCGGCCTCTGACAGCTCGCGCGCGACGGTGAGCAGCGTGTTGGGCTCATGGTCTTCGCATAGCTCGACCATCTGGGCGATTTCCTCGGCCGCGACGGGGCGCGCGGCATCTTCCGAAGGGGCGCCATAATAGGTGACGAAATGCCGGGCGAGCAGGGCGGTCAGCGTCTCCATCTCACCCTTTTCGATCTGGGTGACGGCGACAAAAGTCACCCGCCCGCCGGTCTCGAGCCCGAACCAGCCATTGGCAAAGGCCTGGCGCTGCTTGCCGGTCAGGTCGCCCTCGGACCAGTTGGAAAACTCGAATCCGCCCGAGATGCACCATTCCCCGGTGCGCGCCGGGTTGTGAAAGATCCGCGTGTCGGATTCGTCGAAATGGATGGCGCGGGCAAGTTTCATGGCGTGTCCTCCAAGAGGGTGGTCAGCGGGATCAGGTGTGTGGTTTCGTCGTCGCGCAGCAGCATGCCAAAGCGTTCATCGACGCCCAGAAAGGTGCCGTCAAAGCCACCCTGCTGCGCGGGCTCCCCAATCCCATGCGCAAGGCCGCGCCATTCGCCGTGCAGCGGCTTGGCGCCCTCATCTTCCCAGCGGTTGATCCAGTGCAGCGTGTGGCGTGCCCAGCTTTCAACCAGACGTGGCGGTTCGACATCGGCGCAGCCCTCGGCAAACAGCGCGGTCTCATCGGGCGTGTCCCCGGGGCGGTCACTGTCGGGCCAGAGCGGCAGCGTCCAGCCGACCACCAGCCATTCCGGAACGGCGTCCGGATCGCTGGTCGAAGCCATTATCCGAAACCGCCCGCAGGACGCGCCATTGATGCGGATGCCGCCCGCCCATTCCAGATGCACGGCAACCTCGGGCGGAGCCAGCGCCCCAAGCGCGTTCTGAAACCCGACCCCGCAGAGCGGCAGCATCGTGACCGCGTCTGCCAAGGCCACCTCGGGCGCAAAGACCAGCGCGGCCTGCGCGGACTTATCGCTGAGCGCATAGCTGACCAGCCCGGCATCGCAGCCCAGGATGGCGCGCTGGCACGCGTGATCAAACGCATCGCCCTTGGCGTTTTCCCCCCACATCAGCGGGGGAAAGGTCAGGTCATTGGTTTCAAGCATGACGTCCCTGTTATGCCGTTCCGCTCTGCTTTCTTGCCGGATCGGCGCGGCCTAGGCCACCCCCTTGGCGACCAGCGCCGAGGCGATGGTGTGAAACGATTGCGCCTGTGCGCTGTCGGGCTGGCTAACAGCGATCGGCGCGCCGCCATCGGCGGCGAGACGAATGTCGAGATGCAAGGGCACCTCGGCCAGCAGCGGTACACCAATCTTGGCCGCCTCTGCCGCAACGCCGCCATGGCCAAAGACATGCTCTTCGTGGCCACATTGGCTGCAGATATGGGTGCTCATATTTTCGATCATCCCAAGGATCGGCACCTTGAGCTGCTGGAACATATCGATGCCCTTGCGTGCATCCAGAAGCGCCACATCCTGCGGGGTGCTGACCACGACGGCGCCATCGACGCGGAATTTCTGCGTGAGGGTCATCTGCACGTCGCCGGTGCCCGGCGGCAGATCGACCAGCAGCACATCCAGCGCGCCCCACTGCACCTGGGTCATCATCTGCTGCAAGGCGCCCATCAGCATCGGACCGCGCCAGACCACGGCCTGATCTTCGTTGGTCATCAAACCAATCGACATCATCGTCACGCCGTGATTGCGCATGGGCAGGATGATCTTGCCATCTGGTGAGGCCGGCCGGCCCGACACACCCAGCATGCGCGGCTGCGACGGTCCGTAGACATCCGCATCCAGCAGGCCAACGCGCCGGCCTTGCTGGGCCAAGGCACAGGCGAGGTTGGCCGACACGGTCGACTTGCCCACACCGCCCTTGCCCGAGGCAATGGCGATGATGTGATCGATTCCGGGAATTTTTTCCGGGCCCGCAGGCTCAGCCTTGCGCTGCGGCTTGAGATCGGGCGGCGGGGCCTTTTCGGTATGGCCGGTCAGCACAATCGCCACCTGACCAACGCCGTCGAGCTTCCCAAGCAGCTCTTCCGCTTGCGATTTCACCGCCTCATAGGCCTTGGCATGCGCCGGGGCGATCTCCATCACAAAGCGCACGGCGCCGTCGTCACCGACATTCAGCGCCCGCACCACGCCCGACGACACGATATCGGCATCGCCCACCGGGTCGGCGATCTGTTTCAGGGCGTCCAGGACGGCCTCTCTGCTGGTGGTCAAGATCAGTCTCCGCCCTTGATGTCGCCGGTCACTTCGTGGGTCATGCCCAGCTCTTCGATGGTGATGACGGCTTTGACCGCATAGCTTTTGCCGGCCGCCCCCTTTTCGCGCACCGCCTCTTCGATGGCTTGCTGCGAGGTCACACCGACCTGTTTCAGAAACTTGCGCATGGACATGTTGAAATCTTCGCTCATGGTCCCCTCCTCCTTGGCTCAAGATTGACGTGGCGCGGCATGGGCGCTTAGGCTGCGCTTATGCGGTGCCTCGTCGTGATACTGATATTGGGTCTTTTGTCGCCGCAACTGGCGCGCGCCGATGACCGCCTTGTGCGGCTGCACGCGCCTCAGGCGCTGATCGACACCGGATTGCTGCGCCACATCCTGCCGCGCTTTAAACTGAAAACTCAGGTGCGGGTTGAACCGGTCGGCGCTGGCGATTCGGCGGATATGGTTCTGGGCCCCGAGGGCCGCGCGCTGTTCGAAGGGGCGGGCGCCATCTGGCACATGGATGTGCGCAGACCCGATCACCCTGGCACCAAACGCTTTGCCGATTGGCTGACGTCGGAGGTGGGAAAGAACACGGTTCTGAGCTTTGCGCCCGAAGGTGTCGCGCTCTTCGCGCCGCCGCCGGTGCAGCAGGTCGTGGTGGCCGAGGTCGAGATGGATGGTGATGCGGAACTGGGGCGCGAGGTGTCGCACACCAAATGCGCCCGCTGCCATCTGACTGAACGGGGCCGCGGGCAGTGGGACATCGGCTCCACGCCCAGCTTCTTCGTGCTGCGCGCGATGGCGGATTGGGAAAGCCGCTTTTCCGCCTTCTACGCGCTGCGCCCGCATGGCGCTTTCACCCAGATCACCGACGTGACCGAGCCGTTCCCCGAGGACCGCCCGTCTCCCATCGTGCCCATCGAGCTGACGCTCGATGAGGTCGAGGCCGTGCTGGCCTATGTCGCCGGCATCAAGGCCGCCGATCTGGGACAACCCATCGAACATCAGTGATCACGCCGCTTGCTGAGGTAATCCTCTGTCGTGCGCACCCGCGGACGCTCACCGCCTGAAAACGGGTTATCCTCGGCATGGTACTGCGCGTTGACCCGGCAATTGTCGCACATCTGGATCATCTTGAGCTTGTCGCCGCCCTGGAACATCGAATGGGCCTGCAGCTTTTCGGTGATCTTCTCGATGGTTGATTTCACGCCAAAGAGCGTCCCGCATTCGATGCAGGCAAAGGGCTCTTCCTCGTTGACGATTTTCTGTGACAGCGCTGCGTCGGTCAGGTCCAGCTGTGGCTCCAGCGTGATCGCGTCCTCGGGGCAGATATTGACGCAGATCCCGCATTGCAGGCAGGCGTCCTCTTGGAAGCGCAGCTGCGGCAGGTCCGGGTTGTCGCCCAGGGCGCCAGACGGGCAGAGCGACACGCAAGACAGGCAGAGCGTACAGGCATCGGTGTCCACCAGCACGGCACCATAAGGGGCGCCTGCGGGCAGCGGCAGTGTTTCGGTCTCGGGATGCAGCGCCCGGGCGGCCTGGCGAGTGATCTGCCGCCGCGTGCCCATGGGGCGCACGGGCGTTGCGCAGGGGGCAGGCGCGGTTTCGGCATAAAGCGCGTCCGACATCGCGTCCGGGTCGGGTGTGTCGAGCATCTGCACCGAGCCTGTCCCGCCAATTGCCCCGGCCAACGCCACCTGCGCCTCAAGCGCGGGGCGATCTGCCCCGGGTCCTGGCAGCAGAGTGACCGAGGCGAACCCGGCGGCCAGGGCGGCAACCATCTCGGCATGGCCAAAGGCGCCGATAGCGTCCATCTCCAGCGGGATCACGTCGGCGGGCAGCCCGCGCCCGTGTCGGGCTGACAACCGGATCATCTCGGCGCCATGGGCGTCGTGTACCAGCAGGCGCGGCGTCGTGCCGCCAGCATCCAGATACGCCTTGGCCAGCGTCTGCACCCGGCGGAAGGTCAGATCGACCGGCGGCGCGTCATAGCTGACCGCGCCCGACGGGCAGACCGCCGAACAGGCGCCGCAGCCGGCGCAGATCATCGGGTCGATGGTCACGTGCTCGCCATTGGGCACGATGGCGCCGGTGGGGCAAAGGTCGAGACAGCGGGTACAGCCGGTCTGCTCGGCCCGCGAATGGGCGCAGAGCAGCGGCTCGACTTTGACGTAGAGCGGTTTCTCAAACGTCCCGGTCAGGTGCGACGCGGCCATGACAGCCGCCGCAACGGCAGGCGGGTAGGAGGGGTCGGCGCGCAGATAACCTTCGCGTTTTTCATGGGCCGGGAACAGCGGGGTGCTGCCGGTGAGGTCGAGGATAACGTCACAATGCGACACGCCACCGTCACGCGGCTCGGTCAGGGAAAAGCCGCCGCGCCCGCCGGGCTCAATCTGCTGTAGCGCGTCGATCACCACCTCGAACTGTCCCAGCGCGCCTTTCGCACGGCGCAATTGCCCGACGATCACGTCAAAATCGCGGCTGTCGGGGATGTCGTCTACGGTCTCCAGCAACACGGTCACACCCAGGTGGTTCTGCAGCTGCTGTGCCGCATCCAGGGTCACCTCAGCCGGGCCCAGGATCAGGCATAGCCCTTCGGACACCACATCGACGGTTTTTGCAGGTGCCGCGGGCAGTAACGCCTCGGCCGCGAGGGCGGACATTTTGGGTAGAATCGATGCGGTGTCCGCGGTCCACCCGGCACGATCGCGCAGGTCCAGCAGGGCGGGTGCCGTTACGTCAAGCTCGCCGGCCAGCGCCTCAAAAACCCGGGCCTCTTGGGTGCAGCAAATGATGTTGTCGCCACTGGTCAAGGCCTGCGCCGCCTGGTCGATATTGCGGGTGCAGAGCGCCTCGCACGGGGCGGTGACCTGCAGGCCAGTGGCCTCTGACAGGGCCTCAGCGTCGATCTGCTGACTGCCCAAACAGCTGCATGTTATCAATGACTTGACCATGGCTTTGTCCCTCTTGATCGCGCTGTTTTCACAGCGGTCACCGCATCTCCCATCCAAATCGTAGACATGATTCGGGGGCGTCTACAACCGCTTTTCGCGATCCGTCTATGCGGCAGGACGGGCCGTTGCGGGGGCTGATTCGATTGGTGATTCGTTCCTTCTCAGAGCAAGTCAAAACCAGAGTGTTTTTGTCGAAATAGACAATTCGTCCCTCCCGCTGCGCAGGGCGTTAACAAGATGCCCAATTTGTCCGCAGTCTGAAAAGAATGCCAATGTACACAAATTCGGGCTTTGTTGCGCGACCCTCTCCGTCCCATGCTGAGGCCTGGGAGGAAATGCGCGCGTGATCCACAATCCGGACATGTACAGAACCATGCCGCTGGGCGTTGTGCTGCGCCGGGCGCCGGGCGTGACCCGTTGGGTGCCGTGGTCGTGGACGGCGTCGGCCGTGTTGCCCGGGGCCGGTTCCGCGGAGTGGCGCGAGCTGCGGCGTGAGGGCGACGCGGTTGAATATCATGCCGCGACCCTGACGCTCGAACTGCACGGCGCCGAGACCGAGGCCTACCTGCACGGTCTGATGGCGGCAGTGCCCAGCATCTACGTGGTGATGCGCGAAGCCGAGGGTGACAGCGATTGCCCGCTCGATGTGGTTCTGGTCACCGCCTCACCCTACGAGGCGCAGGATTACACTGATAGCGGCGAAGAGATCGTGGAAAAGGTTCCGATGCCGGCAGGTCTGATGGCTTGGGTGCAAGACTTTGTCGACCGGTTCCACAGCGAAGAGGCGTTCGTGAAACGCCGGCGCGACAAAAAGCGGATCGACCTTGTCGAAGACGGCATCGGCGATCCGCGCATCGCGCAGGTGGCGGATGTCTATCGCTCTCCCGCGGCCAGAAAGGGACGCCTGCAATGAGCGATTTCTGGGCCCGCCGCAAAGCTGCCGTAGAGGCAGAAGCCCGCGCCGATGAGGCGGCGCTGGCAGCAGAGGAAAGGGCCCAGCGTGAGGCGGAATTGGCGGAAAAGCCAGACGCCGAAATCCTGCAAGAACTGGGGCTGCCCGATCCCGATGATCTGAACGAGGGCGATGATTTCCGCCAATTCCTGACCGAAGCCGTGCCCGCCCGTCTGAAAACCCGGGCATTGCGGCGGTTGTGGCGGGTGAACCCGGTGCTGGCCAATCTGGATGGGCTGCTGGACTACGGTGAGGATTTCACCGATAGCGCGCTGGTCGTGGAAAACCTGCAGACCGCCTATCAGGTGGGCAAAGGCATGCTCGCGCATGTCGAAGAGATGGCCCGCCAGGCCGAGGAAAAGCTGGCCGTGGCAGAGGATGACACCGCCGAACCCGAGGCCCCGGAGGGCGAAGAGGTCGAGGTAGTCGAAACCGCTGCAGCAGACCCCGTCGAGGCGCCGGAACCCCCCGCGCCTGTGACCTTTCAAACAACAAACCCCGAACCCGAAATTGCCCGCGCCCCGCGCCGGATGCGTTTTCACTTCGACGGGGCAACCGCGTGACCGAGGATACCGAGATGACCGCACAGGCCGCAGAAACGCCGACCCTTGCCGAAGAGGACCGGCTGCGCGCTGATCTTTACAACTTCCTCGGCGTGCTGCTTGCCGGCCCGCCGGATGAGATGCTGCTGGCGCAGACCGCGTCGCTGACCGGTGATGACAGCGCCCTGGGCCAAGGGATTGCGACGCTGTCGAAGATCGCCAAGATCACCAAACCCAAAGGTGTGGAAAGCGAGTTCAACAAGCTCTTCATCGGTCTCGGCCGGGGTGAGCTGCTGCCCTATGCCTCGTACTATCTGACCGGGTTCCTGAACGAAAAACCGCTGTCGATCCTGCGCAATGACATGGCCGCACAAGGCCTTGCCCGGGCCGAGAATGTCTTTGAGCCCGAGGACAACATTGCCAGCCTGATGGAGATGATGGGCGCGCTGATCGTCGGCCGCTTTGGCCAGCCGGCATCGCTCGAAGCTCAAAAGACGTTCTTCAACAAACACATCGCGCCTTGGGCCGGGCATTTCTTTGCTGACTTGGAAGGCGCCAAGAATTCTGTCTTCTACGCCTCGGTCGGCACGGTCGGCCGCGCGTTCATGGAGATCGAAACAGAGGCGTTCCGCATGAGCGCCTGAGTTGCGTGTCCGGGCCATGCCCGGGCGCCAAACCGCGGAGCAATCCGCATTCACCGGCGGGCAACCGCCATAACCAAAGAGGGAGACCCTCATGACCAAGAGAAACGAAGAGGCGGGCAACCGCCGCGACTTTCTCAAGCTGGCAGCGACAACAGCGCCGATTGCGGCGGTGGCAGTGGCGACCGGCGGGCAGGCCGAAGCGGCCCAGCCTGACCTGACATCGGAAACGATGCAGGACACGGTGCACACCCGCGCCTACTACGACAGCGCCCGTTTCTGACAGGGGTGCAAGACTGCGGCGCCCCATCCGGGACGCGGCGAGCCGGCAAAGAGCGACTGGTTGCGTGACGCCCGACTGCTCGATGCTCAACATCATGCCAAGCAAGCAACGCCACCTTAGGCTGCGCTAGCAAGGAGGGAACCAAATGCTTAGGAAAAAGACCAACGGGGTTGCGCGACGCCCCCAGCGGACAAGTATCCTGTCAGAGGTCGGAAATGCCTCTGTCGACCGCCGCGCGTTTCTGCGCGGGTCGGGTCTGGCCATCGGGGGTCTGACGGCGATTGCCGCGACAGGCGGTACCGTGACCCAGGCCACGGCTCAGACGGCTGCCAATGGCGCTGTAGAGCTCAAGAAATCCGTATGCACCCACTGCTCGGTCGGCTGTACAGTCGTGGCCGAGGTCAGCAACGGCGTCTGGATCGGGCAAGAGCCCGGCTGGGACAGCCCGTTCAACCTGGGGGCACATTGCGCCAAAGGCGCTGCGGTCCGTGAACACGCGCATGGCGAACGCCGCCTCAAGTACCCGATGAAGAAAGAGGGTGGCGAGTGGAAGCGCATCAGCTGGGAACAGGCGATCAACGAGATCGGCGACGGCATGATGCAGATCCGGGATGAAAGCGGCCCGGACAGCGTCTACTGGCTCGGCTCCGCCAAGCACAACAACGAACAGGCCTACCTGTTCCGCAAGTTCGCCGCCTATTGGGGCACGAACAACGTGGATCACCAGGCACGGATCTGTCACTCGACGACGGTTGCGGGTGTGGCGAACACATGGGGCTACGGCGCCATGACCAACAGCTACAACGACATCCACAACTCCAAGGCCATCTTCATCATCGGCGGCAACCCGGCCGAGGCGCACCCCGTCTCGCTGCTGCACGTCCTGCGCGCGAAAGAGCAGAACAACGCCCCGCTGATCGTCTGCGACCCGCGCTTTACGCGGACAGCGGCGCATGCAGATGAATACGTCCGGTTCCGTCCCGGTTCGGACGTGGCGTTGGTCTGGGGCATCCTGTGGCACATCTTTGAGAACGGCTGGGAGGACAAAGAGTTCATCCGCACCCGTGTCTGGGGTATGGACCAGATCAAGGAAGAAGTGGCCAAGTGGACACCTGAAGAAGTCGAGCGTGTGACCGGCACCCCCGGTTCGCAGCTGCGCCGCGTGGCCCGTACCATGGCCAACAACCGCCCCGGCACCGTGATCTGGTGCATGGGTGGTACCCAGCACACCAACGGCAACAACAACACGCGGGCTTACTGCGTCTTGCAGCTTGCCTTGGGCAACATGGGCACCACCGGTGGTGGCACCAATATCTTCCGCGGCCACGACAACGTGCAGGGGGCCACGGACCTTGGTGTTCTCAGCCACACGCTGCCGGGCTACTACGG
>JAAUYB010074923.1_pt1 | contig 17729 bp, 20 predicted proteins | sample 7278071 | NCBI WGS metagenome assembly JAAUYB01 (sample SAMN14350121, study PRJNA611818) | marine sediment metagenome | isolation source: surface marine sediment (1.8m) | place: French Polynesia: Moorea | collected 2018-08
ATCAAGACGACCTTCTACAAAAATCTTTATGAAAGTTGCAGATCCTAGTGAGAATGAATTCTGTGCAAAATTTAAGCCCAATATGACCAGTACTTTTGCCAAAAATGATTTCCCGGTTTTTCACATTTTTCTCGTTTTTGGCCTTTTTGACCTCTAAAATAACCTCCAAAATCTAATTTGACCTGATCCACCCAACATAATTTGGGGGTGCCCGTTCTTTTTGTTTTTATGATTTTTTTGTCAGGGCGCCCCTTATGCCTCAAAATATCATTTTAAATTTCTTTCTGCATTCATATCCATGCCGCACGTCTTCGAACAGAGTCTGTTTTTGTTTTGCCCTGAGCGCTCGTTCCTCTCTGGCGCGAAAGAGTTCGAAGATTTCCTGCTAGATGTCTCCCGCTCTAACAGTACAATTTTTTTTCGGCGCCATCTGACGGGGAAATCGTTTTCAACGTTGGCATTTGAAAAGAATGACAAAGAAGACTCGCGAACTCCCTTTCTGAATAACGAACAGCAGATGCCCGACAAAGACGATTTTGTGGCTGAGGGTTGGTTGACTAAGGGCGATGGCGCCACCGTTGCGCAGCCCGACGTCGGCTCCTTCTCGCTCTTTCTGCTGCGTGCGTGCCGCCACCGCACGCGGCGTGGCGTGGCCAAGCGGGCGGCGTCCCGGAGCGGGATTCCCGCTGTTCCTTTCTCTGCTTCCGCTGCCAACGCCTGCTCAGCGACGACGAACACAAACTAGTCTAGAATATCAAATTTGACTAATTCTAAATTTCTGGCGACATGTTTCCATTGAAATATAACGGAACACTCACATAGCGTATTTTTTCCTAAATAAAATGGTAGCCTTTCAACTTCAATTTGCCGAAATCTGAGGACTGCTTGCGAGGGGACGCGTAGGAATTTGGTTTAGGCCGTTCTCTCGTCTGCCCAGTGGTGACCAGCATCACTAAAAATTTGAAGGAAATCTGGGCCAAATGTTGTTTTCTTTTAATGTTAACAAGGAATAAAAGTAATATTATTGGAAGACTTAGAATTCGAAAGATTTTTTTAATGTTCAAAGCACCCTTAAAAAATTTGCCCTTCTCTCAATTAAATTTGCATTACTCAAAAATTGGTGTTTTGTTTTTTTCTTTCTGGTCACTCCAAGAATCTATAAATACTGGTCCGTTTAATTTTTTCGTCGTCAGAACAGTTTGTGGCGTCAGAGGGCGAAGTGTGCTGCGTGGATCCCCGGATTTTGACCCGATCCCCCGGGTTTACCCCCGTCTCCGGCCCCTTTCACCGGTTCTCCCGGTCCCCAGGATCGACGAGGACGCTTCGCGACCACGCAGGTACAGAGGAGTTGACTTCTTGACCGTGTTTCGCACCGATTTTCGGGCGGTGAAAGAGACCTGGCCCGATTTTTTTGGAGCACCACCCGTCCGCCCAGCCCAGCCGCCTCCATCCAAGGTCCCCTGCCAAGGAGCCGAGCCAGGAATCGCTGCTGCTGGCGGCCCACAGAAATTCTCTATCCTTGCTAGGCCTACTGGCTTGGCCTGGCTGCTATCCGCATCTCTGAGCGAGCTAGCGAGGGCCTGACGTCATCCCCCCTCGGATTGTGACTACGTCCATGTTCCCACGAAACGACGACGTTGGAGCGCCGCCGCCCTTCAACGATCCCAAATCCGATCCACTTCCCTTCCCAGCGTTCTCTTATCCTCTCGCCCTCCCTCACTCCAAAATGGTGGTTTCCTCCGCCCCCTCCATCCTATTCCCGCCGCTCTCGGACCCCGCCGGTAAGGGTAAGGGTGCGCCAGACGAGTCCTCCACCGCCGTTCCCTGGCGCCCTTCCACGCCTTCCCCGCTTCCCCACAGCCGCACGGAGACGCTCCTGTCCTGGATATCCCGGCTAGACTCCAGGCTGTTGGACCTGCGGAGCGCGCGGCGGAGGGATCTTAGGCTGGAAGTGCTCGTCTCCTGCGCGGAGGTGGCCGCGCAGGCGGAACTGGACCAGTCCAGGAGGTCACGACGGGCTAGGTTGTCGGCATTCCTCATGGAAGGAGGAGGCGCTACGTCTTCGTGTTCGTCCAGCTGGTCGTCATCGTCTCCTTCAACTTCCCCATTCCCGGACGAAGAGTCCTCTAGGCTGGATAGCTTCTTCGACGAGATGGACTGCGCCAACAACGACTCCTCCCACTCTGCCAAGATGAAGAAACGGACAATCCTAGCGGCCGAGAGCCAACAGGGGCCCATGTCCAAGCGAAGCAAAGCGGCGTGCGTCTCGTTATAGCGTTTTTACCCTAAGACAGTGCAATGCAAGTGGCCCTTGTGCGCTCTGCCCGTGAAAAGTGTTTCCATCATAGGTGCTCAAGTAGGGGGTCTGACTATAAAGACCCCCCCCCCCCTAGCCTTCCGATCCCATTATAGTAACGTACAAACTTTATTTACTAGACCCCCCCCCTAGCCCTCAATATTCGAGACCAACTTGAGCACCTATGGTTTCCATGCAAATCTTATGCGCGCGTCTTTTTCTGTGATACATTTCAGCACCCTTCTCGGCCCACTTCGAGCGAGTCAGCCTAGTCGCGACGAGGGAGAGGACCTGTAACTGCCGAACCACCACTTCACACACAAGTAAAGCAAAGTCAACATCGGACGACTCCCTGTTTGACTTGGTGGCAAGGCGGCGGCCTCCTACCCGAGTTACGGCCTGGTCTGCGCTCGAAGGCTTATCCCCTGCCTGCCCTGTGCGGTCCGGTAAGACTGACGCCACACATACTGTCCGCTGACCCCACCCCGTCCGCCGAACAAAAAAGAGGTACCTCTTTGTCCCCCTTTTTACACCTCCCCTACCATATTTTTTACTACATCATACACCCGGACTCTTATATTATTGCTTTGCCTGTTTACAATAAGGGCTGTGATCCTTAAATAGATCTGTTAATGGTAAACAAACGTACTTGTAGGTCCTTTTGTAAGTTATTTCGTAACCCCATTTGTTTTTGGGCTGGGAAAGCTAGAAACAATGTTGGGGGTCGTGTGTCTCTCTTTCTTTTGTCTTGCAGACTTTGGTTTTTGAGAACAGTTCGAGCAAGCGCAAGCTTCGCCAACTCCAACCTCAAGATAGAAATCGAATGTAGCGACAAAACTACTCTACCACAACTACTACTACCACCAAACTACATAAGCAACTCGACGCTTCCCTCGACAAGTTTAAGTTCTGCAAGGCAAACTGCGTCCATGTTCAAGCTAGAATTAAATCTGCGAACAACTCAACTACTACCACCACTACTCCTCTACTACTACCGCCTCTACCGCCGCTGCTACACATTTGTCACCTACCGCTCCTGCCTAAGCAACTTCACAGCAACCTACCTCCTAGCCTTGAGTTTTAAAGGTATATTTTCCAGTACTTTATACAGTCTTTTACTTATGGTATTACACCCCTACCACAAGGCCTAACGCCCTGTGACGTGTTGATTCAAAATCTGGGTATTTGTTCATACGTCAAGACTGGAGCCCCTCTATTTCCTATCTATCCACGGGCTTGTTTATCCTTGCATTTCACTCTACTGGTAGTGCTTTCGCAGCCAAGCAAAAGCAGAAGCTCTCTCTCTCTCTCCCACCCTCCTCGTCTTGAATCTATCGGAAACCTTTCTGATTGTGTAGAAAGAACTGTGATGCATCCGATCTAATTTATTTCTCCCCTTTCACTGATAAAAAGTGAGATGGTCACCAAAAAGGCATACCAAAGTGGGACACTAGCAGTCATCTGTGAAGTCAATACTTCAAATAGGAGTTGTGTTCAAGTATAAAAAGCTTTGTTTACACTTGCCCTGTGTTCATAGCACGAGAAATCGCTCTTGCTCAATGTTGTTTGACTAGTAACAACGTTCAAAGACACCGTTCCGACCATCTTCATCCTTTACCTCGGCCAACGTACTTTTTTTACTTTACTTTTTTGGACTTAACGTGACCTATTCTCAAGCTCTCCGCTTATTTTTTTCACCCCCCTCTATGCCCTTCTCTGTCGGGAACCAGCAACCACAAGTTTGAAGTAATCCCACGACAGTGCACCTTGTTGGTTTTGGGAGTTGGGCCAGGTTTTGGGGTGTCGTCAGTCCGACTACATAATTGCTATCACTTCTACGTGCATTCACTTATTCCCCCTCCTCCTATTATTATCCCCATATTTCCAATTAATGTGGTGGTCCTCTAAATATTTGCTGGAACGACCCCTATAGCCACTGCCTGGTTTTTGTCTGCTCTTCTCTTGCTGCTACAATTGTTGCCAACGCCTACTATCCTTCATTATACTCAAAAAAAATCTCACGTTGGTTGTGATCTGCTTTGAACCACACGAACAGCATGTTTTTATGGAATGTGGGTACCGTTCAACCGAGTCGGAAAAGTTTTTCCAGTACCTGAGAAGATATAAATCAAATCGCAAAGCTTCGGTCTATTACTATACCGTATTTCTACCAAATGTTACTAACAGCCCAAGTACTTTTATACTGCTATTAGTACTGCACATTATATTCTCCAGCCAAGAAGATAAAAATCTATGTTATACAGATGATGATGCAGTATAAATGCAGCCATACCTGCAGTTTCGGAAACATTCCTGGGCCGTACGTAGACGCTACTGCCGCTATTGCTGTTCCCCCCTCTCCCCCTTCTTTAGGGATGATTTACTCCGTTGGTAACATTTGAAGTGCACAATATTACACCCCACCAGTTCGACTATACATAAACTTTTCTGTAAACCAAACTAATTTTTAGTCATGTCGGAATTGCATTTTCTTAGTGCATGTGGTCGTGTCCCCCCACAACGGGACACACTGTCACACCCACCCACCCCTTCTCCCTACATCCCTCCTTATCTTTTTTACTACTTAATATCGGATGGCGACTGTTGTCATCGTCTCGAAAAGCTTCTTTGTCGGGTTGTGGGTGCTGGGGGATCAACTTTGTTTTTTCTTTTTGCTGTTTTTGTGTTTTGCAGGCTCGGCAACTTTCTTCTTCTTGTCCAAAGTTTCTTCCACTTCACATGTAACTGCTACCAACCACCTCCACCACCACTTCACCACCAAGTCACAAGTTGCGCTACAACCCTTCCCCTATCAACCAACAAACCAAGTACTACCACCGATCGACCGGCGAAGCCTCTTTATCTTCTTCCTACTCCTCTCCTGTTCTACCACCACAACTGTGTGCGGCGGCGGCGGCGGCTGAAGCGGCCCCTTTGAGGAAAGGTATGGAGGCGAAGCATCTCTTCCCTCCTCCTCCTCGAGAAAGAGACGGGCAAGCAAGGCCCAGAGACAAGCAAGCAGGATTGGTTCCCCGCACGGACGGTAGGGCCCATGCCAAACATTTGTGTTTTGTCGTTTTTTTTCTCCCCCTCTCTCAAGACGCCTTGGCGAAAGCGAGCGAGAAGGTGACCGACCGCTGCCCCTGTATTGCGCGCCGAAGGTTCCTCCGGGTCCTGGCGTTTTGACACACAGGCGAGTAGGCGCCGATGCCGCCGACTGCGACCGACTCGAGACTGGCGGGCTTGGGCCGGGGGACGGGACGGGACGTACTGGGGGGAGGCGATCGAGAGGCAGGCATACACGCACGCGTCAAGATATAAATCTATTGCCGAACGCCGGCGGGAGCCCGGGAGGAGGGGCGGAGCGATCGGTGGCGATTGCGGCGGCCGCGGCGGGCGAACCGAGCGAGACACGCTAAAAAGCGAGAAAGAGAAAGAAACTGCAAGGTAAAAGAGGCTTTAAGAGAGGTCTCCCACATCCAACTGTGGCGCGGGAGAGCCTTGGCGGCTTGCTACCGACCGATTGACTGGCGGGGTATCAGGCCTCGGCGGCGGCCGGCGGCAAACGAAATGGGAGGACTACTCAAGAGGAGGATTCGTCAGGAGGGAGCTCTAGGGGTTTCATTATTTGGCGAGGACGGCTACGTAAGTTGTTCATTTATTAGTGAGTTGGAAATGTGCTTTTGCTCCCGCAGCTTTCCTTAAGTCGTCGAGCGTGAGTAGTTGGTCCCGGCCGTTTACCCCCGAGGTGTTCCCTCCTCCTCCTCCGTTGGGGTGGCCGATTTTTCGGGGTGGAACTCAACCAAGCAAGTTTTGGGCGGCGGCGACACCTACTTCGGTTTTATCCCGCGTCGGTGGTTCGGTCCCCCCTCCGATGTCTCTTCCATATCCCTACTCCCCATGGGTTGGGTGTTCCCAAGGTTGGATCCCAAGTTGGACGGAGTTCCCCCTTCTTCCCTTCCCTCCCCTTCTGGATACACACCGCGATCGGCGGCGGCGGCAACGACTTCGGCATCGTGCGCAGAGACGGGAGTAGCAGGATTGGTCAGGTCAGGCAAAACTAATTTTTTTATTTTTTAACTGGACACTAGAGTAATTGCAAAGTAGAATCAATATGGTACTCGTTGATTCGTACAAGCTTTGTTTTCAGAAAAATTTGCTCCCTTTTTTTTGCTAAGGGACAGCTTATTTTCTTCGGCCCGCTGGAAAAAAGTCTTTTTTCGGCAAGATAGAATGAAACCGCGAATTGAAACCACCGAAACATGTCTAGGCTGACGGACAAAAAGGAGAAACCTTGTGAAGACCCTCTTTTTCCGCCCCCTGCTCCTCTGCCCTTTTTTCCATTCATACATCCCCTTATAGCCTTGTACCCACCCTCAAGACCTAGCTCTGTCTCTCAACCGCCACCACACGAAGATATAAATCATAAATTTTCTTCTACAGCCTACAGTTTTTGTAAGTCCTTGTCCTTTTTTACAACAACTACCACCAAAACTACCACCGCCGCCAGAGCAGATCGTTCGAGCCCTTGTAGTTGCTCGGTCCGTCTGTCTTTTTTCCATCTCTCTCTCTCTTGCTCTCTATCGCTGCTATTACTACTACCACACCACCACCAACCATCACTGCCTAAACTATCTTTAAATGGACTGTGTGCCCGAGAAAAGAAGATAGAAAGCTCCATTTGATATTTTGTAAATAGTACTTGTAAGTTTGTAACCTTGCATGAAAAGGTGACGCTTTGGTTCTTTTTTGCCTCACAAAAATTTCGGCCGCAAATATTTGGCCTTGGAGAAGGAGAGAAGGTAAAAGAAGGGACAAGCCCGGAAAAAAGAAAATACACCCTTGTATGTGTAATTGAGAAGCACAGAGAGAGAGATTTTTCGGAGATAACCGCCCAGCCGAAAAAAATAATGGTGACGCTTTTATACGGAAAAAGACCTTTCTTTTTGGACAATGAGAAAATTGAGACGAGTTGCACGGAAGAAGCGGCAGCAAGCTAAAAGTATTTTAACACCCTGGTAAGGGAAAAAGTGAGAGATAGGGGGAAAACTCCCAACAGAAAGATTCAACTTCATCACAGAGATCTGTGCAAGGTTTTTTAAAAAAAATTTTGGCAAGCTCACCCGAGGAAAGAAAAGATTTGGGCTACTGGTTTTTGGCCAAAAGAAAACGAAGAGAGAGAGGAAATCTTGGAAGAATGTTTGTCCTTGGCTGAAGATATAATATTGCTTGTGCTCCCCCCCAACGTGTGCCATGGACAAAATGAACTGATGCTGAGAGCTTCCCCAAGCAAGCTTTGAAAGCAAGGCTAGGCTCCCTTCGACAGAGGCTGCCAGTGCTTTACCCCATTTTTTCTCGGGTGCTCACTGTGTTCCTACATACTTTTGTGCTGTTCAGGCCACTTACAAAACTTTTTATCAAAATCACCACTGCCACCACCACCATTTCCCCCTTTCATCCTACGCTATTTACGCACCACTACTTGGACTCCACAATCCTGTGCCCCCTTTCTCCTCCCCTCCTTTCACTGTTTGGTAGTGTTTTTGGGACGGGCGGGGCGAGCGAGCGAGAGATGGAGGCGCCTTTCCCCCAACCCTCGACCGCGAACCCCCACGGGCCTTTTTTTGCGAACGGGCGGGAAGGAGTTAAGGCAGGGGAAAGGGGAAAAGAGAGAGGAAGGAGCCCCGTGAGAAAGAACGAGAAAAAGACGGCGTTCACGAAACGAGCCCAACAGGGGCGAAAAAAACCCATACTCAAGATATAATGATGAGAACGAACGAATGAACACGGACTCTCTCTCAAGACTGCTTCCTCTCGCAGTTCCTGCCCCCGCCCCCACTTGCCTCTCCTGCTCGGCCCTACCTCTTGTTACTATTCTTTTATCTCTCAAACCTTCCCTCCCACCCGGTAGTAGACGGCAAACTTACGTACATTTGCGTACATAATACTGGATTGATCCACTTCTGCTCCCTCCTACTTGCATCTCGTCTGCTCGTGTGAACCAACAGCCGCGACCAGATCGAATCTACAAAATCTACCAAAGAATTATATTTGCACCACCAAGAAGATATAAATCTATTACTACGCTGCATCGTCAGTCCAACCACCACCCCACTTCATGTTGTATGTCCACTACTGCAACAGCAACTGCCATTGTCACTAAGAAGATAGAAAGCCAATGTTATATTCTGGCAGTGTGTTGATGCTGTTTTATTTTTTACTTCTGCTACCCTGTGGTAGGAGAGAACCTGCCTTCCTGCTACTACCGTGTTGCACTTACAGAAAAATCTTACGGGCCATGGGCTGTGTTTGGAAAGATATATGCGGCACAGTGCCAACCTTTCCTTGACGAAAGAAAAGGCTTTGCCATATTCACGAACGCCAAGATATAAAGCATAATATAGCCAAAAGCCCAAGATGTAGTGTCCCATGGTGTATGGTGCTTGTGACTTTTCCCCAAAAGGTAGTGTTAACTTTTTCTCATTGTAATTACAAAGTGGTGCTATTGCTTCCTATACATATTAACGCAGTGAAACGCAACCAACCGTGTCTGCATGAAGGTTTCAAGTTTAAAGACCATTCGCTCTTCTATAAAAAGATATAGGGGACGTCTGTCTTGATGTTTACCTCATAACGGGTTACAGACAACTCTTTTGGGAAGTGGTGGGTGTGGCCTATCAACACATTTGCTTCGATACTTTCTTTCAGAATTTAAGTTTGTATGCACGTAGAGACAATTCCAACACTTGTCAAAGAAACCCCAGAAGGCACAGAACACAAGATTGAAGAAATACTTTTTCCATATTTGTTTTTTATCCTGGGTTTCATAAATGGGAGAAGACATGTAGTGAAGAATTGTGAATGTGAAAAGATATTGAAAGGATCTTCCATGGTGTAGAAAAAGTTCCTATTGCATTGGAGGCAAGTGATGTAGGTAAAAATGATTCCATCCCCTCTAATTAATGTTGTAAGGTCTTATGGTACATTCCTATTTGAAATTTTGATCTACCAAGAACTTATTTTTGCTTTGTGACCTTTCTTTATTTGGCCAGAAGACAATTGGAAACATGATTCAGGTGAACTTTTCTTGCCCAAAAATCTTCTACCATTACCACTATAGGTGAATACTGAAAACTGATGTGAAAGCTTGGAGAGCTCCGCATGGGCCCAAGCATAATTTTGTGAGGAAATTGAAGACTTTTTTAACGTGGCCAATCTTTTGACTTTATGAAAAGTGATTTTTTTAATTCAATTTCAACGCCAGCCTCGGAGAGCTCCGCATGGGCCCGAGTTGCTGTGGGTAAGGACTTGGCGGAATTGTGGTTGGAAGTCTTTTTGTCTCCCCAAGGGAACGCCAATGGAAGAAGAGGACACCTTCAACGGATAATCATCCCACCCTGTCTGCAAGATCCCTGGGCACATCCTGAAGAGCGCGAGGGAAAGGCGACGGGCGGGCGGACAAGGGGGCGTCGTTGGGCGGACGGAAAATTGAGATTGCGACGGTGTCTCCGTGCGCCAACGAATCTACTAGTTCTCCTCTTGTGAATGCGACGACTTGGGTCACTCCACTTCCGCCACGTCACTCACTGCAGCAATGGCTTGGAGAGCTCCGCATGGGCCCAAGCCTGGCTGGTAAGCCTCTCCCCTAACTCTTCCGTATGTGCCTTGGGTGTCTTGCAGCACTTGCCTGCCGGTGGGTGGATCTCCGAGACTCCGACTCCTGGCTACAGGGTACAGGGTACTACTGCAAGATCCTCCTGGTGGGAAATGGCCGATTCTACTCAGATCAAGCTTCCGCCTGGTGAGCTCCATATGGGCCCAGGCCCTGGTAAGCGAACCCCATACATTGAAGGAAAACTGCAACGTGGCTGCATGGCTCCTGGTGAGCTCCGCATGGGCCCAGGAAGAAACATGTGCAAGTTCCACTTTGGATGACTGGCTTGAGATATCGTGTTCGTGAGGACGCCCACTAAATGTGTTGCAGAAGTGCGAAGAGAGGAACTTGATCTGGTGAGCTCCAAAGGGCCCAGATCCATCTTTACACCCGTCCCCACCCCTCCAACCCTACCTAGTAGAGAAAGTCAACTGGCAAGATCGTCCCAAAAGTAAGGATCTCTGTAGTAGGATCAACCGTTTTTCAGAGAACCCTTCCTGATCTTGATCTGGTGAGCTCCTTTGGGCCCAGATCTCTTCTTCCCCTGGTCCCTGGACAAGCTTCACCTGGCACGAGGTAGTCTATTTACTTCAAAATATCATCTGGTGAGCTCGGTAGGGCCCAGATCTGTTTTTACTCGCCTATTGTCCCTTTGCTGGAACTGCCCAACAAGGTAGATGAAGCATTTCAGAAAATTGATCTGGTGAGCTCCTTAGGGCCCAGATCCAACTTTTGGCCTTCGTCTTCCTCTCAGGCAGCAAGGTACTATTAGTTTGGATAAAAGTATGTTCCAGAAACTTCGGTTTGGTCTGGAGAGCTCGGTAGGGCCCAGATCCATCCGTCCCCGGCTGCCTTCACCTAATTGGGAACGTGGCAAATCAAGGCAGAATTTCACAAGTAGAGGTTAGTGATTTACAGGAGGTTGATCTGGTGAGCTCCCTTGGGCCCAGATCCTTCCTGCAAAGTTCAAGAAGTTAGTATAACCTTCTGGTGAGCTCCTTTTTGGGCCCAGAAAGCTGCTCATCCCTATTAGGCCCCTCTTCTCCCGGCAAAGGTATGGTTAGTTATCAAACTTTTCTGGAGAGCTCCAATGGGCCCAGATTTTACTGTAGTTCTTTTGCAAACATGAACTTGATTCAAGACTGGAAAGCTTTAGATGGAATAAATGTTATTGAACAAAGATCACCTGGTGAGCTCCATGGGCCCAGGCTATGGCTAGATTTTCTCTTTCGCGCCAGTATCTTGCAGAAGTCTGGAGAGCTCCTTTGGGCCCAGACAAACTTTTTTGGCGTCGGCGCTCTTCTTGCCCTCAGCGTACCTTCTGGGCTTCAGCGCATCTTCAGGAAAAGCTCCACGTCAACGACTGGTTCTAAGTGCCTGGAATATCTGCATTCATCGAGGCTTGACCTGGCGAGCTCCTTAGGGCCCAGGTCTGGTAAGCACTGGATGCTCTATTGGCCCTCTGTTGCGTATGTTCCAGGATATCTGGAGAGCTCCATAGGGCCCAGATCGTTCTATCAAGTCCAACGGAACATCTTTCAACTCGAGAATTGGGGGCGGCGCTCTTCGCATCTTAAGCAAGAAAAGTTCCTGTGGTTCAAGTGAGTTTTGTGTCTGAAAATGAAAAATGGGAGGCGAAAATGTTGCAGAAGCCCTCAAAACTACGACGTGAGAAGTCGTCCTCAGCATCGATGCCTACCGCCGGTTTAGAGCGAGACTCAACAATCAGCTAACAAGCGAGGACTACAGTATCCTCTCCGCTCAGGATCTCCTGTAGAAACGCCTTAAACGGGACATCCCTTCAAGTAAAGGTGTTTCCCCTTTTTTACCATTTAAAAAATGAGAATTTCTATTTTAGTTTTTTTATTGAAGGGGAACTTTCAAGGAGTTACTTTTTCGAAATGAGCAAGTGGGGTTAGCGTTTCAAATTTTTTTGGCCCATGTATGGGCGTAGTGGCGTTTTGTCCTTCTTCCAGCCTTCCTTGTCAAGTGCTCCATGCCATCCGGTGTTCGGGAAGACTGGAAACTACATAACTACTACGATACGACGTATCGATTCTCCCTCTTGGTGAGCTCCTTACGGGCCCGAGCTAAGAAAGTCGGAAGGACTGATGTGAGGCCGGCGTCAAGTCAAGATCATGCACCTCTGCGCTAGTCAGGCACGCGGCCTTGCATCTCACCGGTCTTTTCCTGCTTACGAATGGCACAAGTAAGACTGGGTCTGAAAGTATGACAAAAATTGATTGGAAGAGGCCTAATTTGGCATTATCACTACTCTGGTTTGAATAACTCTGATTTTCTTGTCCAACTTTGGTATTCGAAAGGGATTATTTTCTTGGGGGTTAATGGTTTGAATTGAATGTCACGTAGAATTTTTCCTTTTTGTTTTTTCTGGCTAGGTTAGGATCGTGCTTAACCTTTTCAAAGATTTCTTACAGTCTGTCAGTTTCGGACAAGGTCACGTCGTCCACCCCTGATCCATCCTTCCCCGCTCACACCGGTGCACGATTTAGATTTTTTTCTCCCGGCGAGCTCCAATCCACAAAGGCTTTCTTCCATCCGTCCAGTCAACTGAGTCCCATGAGTATCTCCTGCACTTACCCAAGCGCGAGTGTTCACCAAGTAGGCAACAACGATCGAGCGAGGTCCGTGAGGGAAAAGAGCGGCGCAAATCTGGAGATCTGGCAGGCACTTTACAATATCACCCTTCAAGTCAACCGCACTGCGAGGAGGGTTTATTTCAAACTGGAAACGGCTGAAGGTTCTTCTATCCGTCATCCGCGAGAGGGGGGTTCATCTTCAACACCTGGGGGGGAGGGGCTACATTTCTACCCTGGAGGTTCTTCAACCGCGCGTCTCGTCTCTACCGTTCTTCCATCGTCCATGAGATCATCTCGACCTCAAGTGACGAAGCAGTGTTTCTGGGAAAGTTCTCTTCTTGGGGTTTCAACGCGGCCATCCGTATCCCAACTTGATTTTCAACTTTCCGGGGGGGGGTTCTTCGGAGGTGAAGACTGGTGGCAGAAGAAGGATCGTTATCAAAGAAGACCTGGTGCAGAAGATTAGTGGCGAGTTGGTGAGCTCCTTGGGCCCAACTCGTCACTTGGGAAGAAGAGCCCTACCAAGAGGTGCCAATGGAGGTGGTGTCTTCGTGGGCAGAGGGGTCATGGCGTAGGTTAGGCTAGGTTCTGGGGGAAGAGTAGGAGGCGTCGTCGCAGGTCCGGAAAGAAGACTGGCTGCAGAAGAAGGAACGTTATCAAAGAAGACCTGGTTGCTGAAGATCGCAAGACGGATTGGCTGTCAGGTGAGCTCCTGCTGAGGGCCCTGATGGTTACTGGTCGGTATCAATCGGTGGTAGTGGTCATCGTATCTCCAGATGGCTACCCGCTCTCCTTCATAGAAAATCCAGGTATTATTACTGTCGTCATGAATATATGGTGTGATTTTAAGTATGTTTTTCTCGTTTCAGATATTGGCTCGACCGGTACCAATGTCTGGATGGGTGGTTTTACTCCGGGCACTCCGGTTTCCACCCTGAAACTTTGAAACTTTTGCACTTTCAATTTGCTTCAGAAAAATACAAACCTTTTAATTCCTTTTAGACTGTGTGTTCCCGCTCACTGCTTCCTCTATCGCGCCCGCCTGATATTCGTACCGTGTACCTTATCCCATAATCACGGTTGCAAAGACTCAGGCGTCTGTTCTAGAGCACTGCCGAGTAGTAGGAGAGGAAACATTATATTAAATTGAAACTTAGTGCAACTTCAGTACATTTGTCACGTTATTAAAATAGTTTGAGAAACGTTTTGTTGTGACTTTTTTGAGTTTTATCGCTTCGTCATCTTCAACGAGAACGAATCCACGGTATCAAACAGCTCCAGTTCGACACCATTTCTGAAAAGGAAAATGCACCCGTTGACCACAACATTGTTAAAAAAACATTTGCAGCAAAAGCTCACTTGTGGAAGGCGTCCCTGATCTTCTTCGCCTTGGAGGGACGGCAGACAACGACGGTGGCCGAGGCCGACTCTGACAGGAGAGGCTGCACGTACCTTTCTCCCACACGGCTGAGATCCGCCACCTCAACAGCCATGATCTTTTTTAGGAAGTTCCTGAAAAGAAAAGACTCGAGTACTACAACATTAGGGAGGGACGTTGAAGAAGAATCTCACTTCATGAAATCCTGCGGCACTTTCTCCAGCGCGTTGTCGAGGGCCTCCGACATTGCCCCGGGGACAGACTTGAGGTCCTCCACCTCCTCGAAGATGAGGGAAGACTTGGCGGCCTCCAGCTCAAGCGGGTCCCACTTAAAGGACGGAGACAGTGTCTCCCCGATGATTTTGCAAGCTGCTTTGAACGCCTGTGAAACGTGGGGTTGCATGAGGCTGTGAAGGATATTTTTACATTTTTCCTACTTTGTCTGGGGCGGTTGATTTCGTCAGTCCAAGGACAATGCGGCCGTTGCTCGTATTAGTGATGAGGCTGTAGCCGTAGGCGAGACCGGACCCTCGTATCTTGCACCACATTGGTCCCTACAGAAAAAAGATATCCCTATTGGCAAAAAGACGGAGTTTGAGACTATCTGGAGTCCAGGACTAACTTCACCTCGAGCTGAGTGAGGTACTGGAAGTAAAGTTTAAGTGGTGCCAGGTCAGGATCCTGCACATCGCTTATACCCTTGCAGGAGCGGATGACGTAGCTGGACTCTACTGCTCCTAGGCCGACGATGGCGCTGCGGACCTTCATGTCCTCCAGATCGAGAATGTGGTGGGAATCCGTCGTAAACGTAGGCCTGTGAATAAGAAAAATCGACATTGTTTTGAAGTCATGCCTCTCCGAAAGTGTACTGAACTCACAGCTCTCTCCCTAAGTTCTCCTTCACTGCGTGCTTGCATACGGGCGAGTCTGCCCAGGCCTTCTTTTTTGCCTCGTCGTCGTCGTCCGAGGCGACGAAGAGTACCGCCTGATCGAGCAGCGCCCTCCGTACGGCCTCCAGGCGCGCTACCACGTCCTCCCGCCCGTGCGCGGTCTCCAGCTGCTTTAGGACGCCGCTCAAAAAGTCCCCCTGCGTCAGGCAGTTGTTGAAGAAGCCGTTCGATCTCGGGTCGTCGAGCATGAGTCGGTGCAGGGAGCGGACGACTGTCGGCCCATGGCGCTTCATCTCGGCCAGGCCGTTGTTGATCTTGGCGGAGGAGGTCTTCACTCGCTCCCACTCGATGACGAGGTTGCAAAGGAGGCGGCCCATCCAGGACACGGCCAGGGGGTACTTTTCTGCCTCCGCCTGCATCAGCGAAGAAGCATCACTTAGACAAGTGCAATGATTTCAATCCGCATTACGGTTTGGAATTCGGCTGAAATAAGACTTATCGGTTAACCGGTTAATTTGGGGGGTCTGTTCAGTTAATAACCGGTTAATTTTCCCGCATCAAAAACAGCCAAACTTTTGCATTTTATTGCATTTTTTGACAAATAATTTTTCGACTGAGAAAATGTTAAATTATTGCAAAAGAAAAAATTGTTTGGCGGATTGTTTTACCTTAATATAAAAGAAAAATATATGATTTGTGAAACAAGAACAACGATTGACAAAGTTAGAAAGGACTTTATCAAAAAGTGCCCAAAAGATTACACGTTTTAAGCTATTTACGTTTTTGACCTTTTTTGACCTCTAGATGACCTCAAAACTCAAATTTGACCTGATCCACCCAACATAATTTGGGGGTGCCCGACATTTTCTGTTTTATAAAGTTTTTCATCTGAGCACTCCTTGTTGGACCTTAAATTTGCAATTTAAATCTTTTTGGGTGGTTTTCTTGGAACTGGTTGGTCACACAAAGGAGTCATTTTGGAAAAGTTATCCCAACTTTTAAAGATCTACCTAAGTTATTTCAATGACTTGAAGCTACGATGTCATTTAGGGGCCCTACAAAAACATTCCCCCCCCCAACAGCAACAACAACTGGGACCATTACCTGACGTGACCTGACGTCTATCGCCGCTGGTAAAAATACACCTCTATTTTCAACACAATAAAAAGTCGAAATATAGGGGGGGAAATATAATTTCATACTAACTTGGTTCAAATTTTAACCGAAACTAACCGGTTACATTATTTTCAACCGGTTACATTATTTTTAACCGGTTAACCGTTTTGAGCCAGTATTTCAGTTAACTTCGGTTACCTGAAGCCTCAGGACGACATACTGAGAGAACGGACCTCCCGACATTCGGTATCCGCCGCCAGTTCCCAGGTCACAGCTCCTGCTGACGAGGTCCTTATCCATGGAGCGGATGACCTCCTCATGCTCGATCACTCTTTTGTGGTCGTCGCTGCGCACAGCGCTCTCCAGCATGACCTCGCACAGCAAGGGCAGGTAAATGCGAGACTCCTGGAAAGGATATTTTTCGGTTTGCGCGTCGTCTTGAATGTATCAGTTTGTCTGAAGGACAAGGTGATTTGTGTATGAAAAAAATAAATTGTATGCATTCTATTTCAACATACCACAGGGAGCTTTGCCGTATCCATGAAGGCCCAGACCTTGACGAAGCCCGACTTTGCCTTGACGAAGATAGCGGGGAGCGGGAGCGCTTGAGTTCCGTGGCAGTCGACAGAGTGGAAAGCTATAGAATCGCTGCCCGGCACCGGGATAGACTTGAGCAGCTCCTTGGGGACTGGGATTTCGTTGTGTTCCATGGCTTCGTCCAGCTTATGCTTCTGATCTGCCAGGCCGGACTCTCCCAGCTCCTCCACCTGTTTCTTGATCCGTGCCGACTCCTCCTCCGCCATCTTCTCCTGCAGCTTCCTGCTGGGTCGCCCGCGGACCGTCACCCAGGGCCTCTTGAGTATGCTGGCCAGGAGATCAGACCAGAACTGACCCTTCTCCGTCTTTAGAGAACGGTAGAACTCCCTGACGTCCGTCCTGGCTTTGAACTAGGGAAGAAAAATCCAATCTCGATTTCGTAATTGTGGAACAAAAATGTAAAAAACCTGTCAAAACTCACGTCTTCGTGTGACATTCCGTAGAGGAAGTCCCCTATGAGCATGTGCGCCACGCTCTCGTGTGGGTCCGCCTCCACGCCCAAGGCCAGCTCCGACAACCTCCTGTCGATTATGACCTCCATGCGGGGCATGTCGAAGCCCTCGTCAAGGACTTTATTCAAGGTAGACACCAGGAGGGGCTTCACCTCCGCCAGCTTCTTCACCGGGACATTGGGGAACAGCAGATAGGCCACGCAGTCGGTCTGCTCAACGATGGATTGGTCCACCCTGCGATTCACCAAAAACGCAATGCCAATAAAAAAAATTAACTCTGAAAATGCACAAATCTTACGAGCTGCAAAGGGGATCGTCGCATTCTACGAACGCCTTCTTGAGCGGGCTGACGGAGCTCTCGGTGAGGTACTCGAGCATGCAGTTGAGCGCGTAGTACATGCGGAGGTTCTGGATTGGGTGTCCCCTCCAGGTAACTGCCACCAGGCCGTTGTCCTCCTCGTCCGCAGGGTACAGCACCTCCTCCTCGTGGGATGACTCCAGAGGAGCTACCTTGCTTCTCCAGGGTGTTTCAAAAGTAGGGCGGGATCCTGTGTGAAAACATGAGAAAGAAAAGCAAGGGTTTTTTAGCAACATAAGAGCCATCTCTTCACTTATAAAACCATAAAAATTAAAGACAAGATTTTCAAAAAAATCATTTCCCCCCCCCCTTTCAGGCCTGATTTTTTTTGAAGGTCCCTGATTTTTGGCTCTAGGGGAGGGGATAGGTTTTTGGACGCTAGGGGAAG
>JAAUYB010018987.1_pt1 | contig 17722 bp, 16 predicted proteins | sample 7278071 | NCBI WGS metagenome assembly JAAUYB01 (sample SAMN14350121, study PRJNA611818) | marine sediment metagenome | isolation source: surface marine sediment (1.8m) | place: French Polynesia: Moorea | collected 2018-08
GCAGTAAGGCTGGCTTGAAGAGGAGGGGGAGGCGCGGTGTCTGGGGCTGCCCCATCTCCATCTCCGCCGGCGGCGGGTGAGGCAGTAAGGCTGGCTTGAAGAGGAGGGGGAGGCGCGGTGTCTGGGACTGTCCCATCTCCATCTCCGCCGGCGGCGGGTGAGGCAGTAAGGCTGGCTTGAAGAGGAGGGGGAGGCGCGGTGTCTGGGGCGGCCCCATCTTCATTACCGGTGGGTGCAGCAGGGAGAGGAGAAGGCGCGGTGTCTGCAGAGGGGTGTTGGTCCTTTTGCCTCTTTTCGACCCGGCTGCGCTTGGCCTCTTCCCTGTCGTCTTCCAATTTCTTCCCCTGGCTGCGGTCCTTTCCCTTCTTGCTGCTCTTCTCGTCCCTTGACCGACTCCGGTCCCTCCCCCCCTTGCTGCTCTTCGACCTCCAGCCGTACTTGTCCGCTTCCCTTGCGCGCCCCTTCTTGAGGTCATGGAGGTGGTCCAGGAACCAGTGTTCCCTCTGCCGGTCGGAGTCGATCGCTTTATAGCGGGGGTCGGAGGCGATCTAATGTGGGTACATAAAAAAACAAATCCAGTGTGGGAAAGGGTAGAGAAAGGTCACATTTTTGGCGCTTGTTACAGGGTACAGGACTATTTTCCCACCTGTTTCTTCACATGGCTCCAACGCGAGTGCCTGTCAATGTTGGGCGGGTTCTCCTTGAGCAGGGCGAAGAACTCCGTCTTTATCCTCTTTGCCCGCTCTTTCTTCTCAAGCTCAAGGACAAAGCTGCTGAAGAGAGACTCGCGGTGTCCACACTTGTCCACGCCCCTGAAGCGAATGTCTCTTCCGTGGCGCTTCTCAAACTCAGAAAATGAGGACTTGGAGTCGAGGATGACTTCGGCCAGGAGTTTCCTATAAGGGGAAAAACACACATTGTAGGCTTTCAAAAACTACATCGATAAAGAGAAGATACAAGACGCAATTGATGAAAAATAAGCGAAAAAATGCAAACTACTGTGCAGTATTTTTGTTTCGATGCAGGCCTTTTCTAACATAGTCACCTGAATGCCTCCTCCTTCCGCTTTAGCAAGATTTCCTTTTCCTCCCTCTCCCCCTTGGCGTGCTCTCGCGCGTACTTGTCAAACACGCGCTTCCTCTCCCTGTAGGTGAGGAGCAGGTACCGCTGGTCAAGCGCGACCTTATGCTCCTCCTCCTCCCACGTTGACAAGGCGGAGATCCCCTTCTCTGAGAGGAGGTCCCGGAACTGCTTCATCCTCGCCTCCGGCGCCATGAGCGATCTCTCCCAAGCAGCCTTCACCGCACTATCCCTCCTTCTCTTCGCTTCCTCCTGGGCTGTTCCAGTCTGATCTGACACCGCCATGATGCCTGGCTTAATTTTCGGAACTTTGAAAGGTTTCGGGCTGGAAACAAATGTGGAGGAGGGCCTCTTTCTTGTTGCAGCGGGGCCGATTATTGCGGTGTCTCTCCAGTCTAGTCTCTCCTTCCCGTTTACGAGTAGGCGAGTCGTGGTGTCGAAGATCGCCTTGCTGTTCAATTGCAAGGAGCGGAGGTCGAACACTTCGACGTCTCTCCTTATCCACTGGGCCAGCTGGGCTAGTTCGCTTTGGCCTTCTTCGATTCCTACAGAGAAATATAAACATCACGAAGTTTCCTCACAATTACAAGAAAACGAGAGAAAAATGAAATTTTACCTGTGTTTGCTCCGTGGTGTGGCAAATCCAAGTTCTCGTGGAGAAAGAAAACTAATGCGAGTCTTGGTGGATGAGGCGAAGCGGGGTCATGACCAATCCTTGAGGTTTGATGTAAGATATGTCTTGATGATTCGAATGCCATGGAACCGCTGGGCAGGTAGACAGATAATCCTCGCAGGTCCGACTCCTGGAGACTGAGGCAAGGAAACTGGTGGTATTGTGTGTCCTGTTGGGGGTCATGAATCACAGTCAAGACGGCCGAGAGGCCGTCGGGGACGTCCCTGGTGTCGCGATGACTGTGGGCCACGAATCCGCTACAGATAGACACCGCACTGAAAGGGGAAGCCGACCCCAAGCGGCATTCTCTCGACCTCTTGTCCACCCTCTTCATCGCCGAGAAGTGCTCGGGAAACTCCTCTCTCATTGCTTCTCCCACCCGGTCAGCGAGTTTGTTTGCTTCTGCTTCTGCTTCCAGTCCCAACTTTTCATGCTCCAGTGCCTTGTTCCTCTCGCCGAAACAGCGGTGTCTTATATTCTTACTCCTGGAGTACTTGCAGACGTTGCCGCCAGGTGAAAGGGCGCATCCCACGACGTGCGAGCGGCCATGCTCATTGCAGGTGCAGTTGAGAGTCTTTGGTTTCTCGCCTGGCAGCAGGGGTCTGTGACGGCAGCGCCTAGTGGGGGTCCCAACCTTCTCCGCCACTCGGAGGAAGACTTTTGCTGATTCCCCCAATTCAGTCTTCTCCATGAAGTTCCAATGGACCTGGAGGACGAGGCGGTTGTATCTGAAATTTAAGAATATATAGTCTTTTATGGAAAAGTCACTAAGGAGGCGGTGTCTTCCATTGTGTTTAAAAATTAATTGAAATAGTCGAATCAATCTTAAACCTGTTGTCCCCTGGCTGTTCGTTTAGGATGAAAGCCGTGCGAGTTGCCCCTTTCCTCTTTGGGCCCGACCACACGTTTGAGGGGAGGCCGCCTGACGCCAGCATCACCGGCGGTTCGGGGCACCCGCTCGTAGTTGTGAATGGCCTGTTCTTGCCTTGTTCATCCGTCCTATGGACACTGACGACCTCCAGGGACTTCTGAGAAGAGAGAGAGAGAGAGAGAGAGAGAGAGAACACGCTGAATGAGGGAAGCAAAATAATTTCGGGGCACATCATTTCGGTACTCACGTCCTCTTTCATTTTTTCAAGTCTTTCCGGTGTGAGGAACCCCTGCCTGAGTAACTCAAAGTCTGTGCTGCGGATCATGTCCGGCTGTGTGACACCGCCATAATTTTCCCCCGACAAGTTGCTGGGCTCCAGGCTGCTGAGGGTAGTAGCCGGAGATGTGGACCTGTCCGCCGCGCGGGGCACCTTCTTGGGGTACTGCACGGTGGCGTTCATGTCGCAGGGGCTACCCAGGCTCTGGAGCCCCACATGCATCTCCAGCGTAGACTGCACCTGGGACTCGTCCATGTCCTCCACGAACTTGGTGGCCTCCGCCGGCTTGGCCGGGATGTCTTCCTCCCTGGAGGCCATGGGTTGCAGTGTGGCGCCCTGCCCTACCCGTCCTCGGTGACCTCGGCGATTCAAGCGAGTGCGACAAGCCGAGCGAGACGAGAGTCCGACCTCCGACGCAGTGCTGCCACAGGCCGGTCTGAACGAAAATTCGCAAAGAATTTTTTTAACTACATAAGGTGTCTTTTTAGTTTTTAGCCCATTTTTTTCACCTGTGTAAAGGGTTTCTTTTATAAAATTTTATAAAAAGTCAAAATTCGCGAGAATTTGCAAGTTGCAAAGGACCTTTTTAAGTCGCAATCGGACCCTCAAATTGCAAAAAATCACAAGGTGTGGCAGCACTGAGTCCGAGCCGAGTCGAGCGGAGAGCCTGGCGCAGCGCCGGCAGCGGCGCTGGCAGCAGTTGACTTTTTTGGAATTTTTTTTCGGTTTTCGCCTGCTTGACTCTAGCCCGCATGTCATAGAGTAGCAAATTCTTGGATAAATAAAGATTTTTTATTATTATGAACACATCCAAAAGTAATTTTTTTTAAAAAAATGGATGAAATCAACTCATTCAACCTAATCTGAATCTGAATCTGGATTTTGAATTTCAAGCAACTTCATTCTCTCGCCAACTCGCCGCGAGAACGGCTTCATTTCAAATTCTTATTTTTACCTTTTTTCAATTTCACTCAATCTCGTGCTCTTCCCATTTCTAAGAGAGTTGGTGATGGGGCGAATTTTGCCCCGGTGCGGTTGAGCTGGAAATGAAAAAAAATCAAGCCGAGTCAAGCCGGGCGTCATTACCAATCTTCATCAACCGCGGTTGACATGAATTGGTGATGGGGCGAGTTTTGGCCCGGTCCGGGTTGCGTTGGAAAAGGGAAAAAAATCAAGCCGAGTCAAGCCGGGCACAACCGAGGTTGACATGAATTGATGATGGGGCAAGGCAAGCCGAGGCAAGCAGGATATTACTACCAAACGAACTAATTTCTAAATATCTTGATTTCATGCCTCCCGAACCAGCTTTCGGGTCTCGAGTTTGGCAATTTCGTATGTAAGCCTGCAATGAGTAAAATAAGTAAAAATAGCCTTAAATGGAGATAAGAAAAAAACCGGTGCACAACAATACCAAAGAAAAGAAATGAACGAATTCAAAGACAAATGCGAATATGGAAGTTTTTCTTCCTTGTTTATTGGCATCCCCCAAGGATTTGGCTCACTCATCAGGAACACTGAGAGCCTTGTTGCAAGCTCTTTCGAGCTCCACAGCTGTGATGGGGGTGGGCTTCACAATGTACTTGCGGGAAATCTGTCGTAAGGTGCCTTTCAGCACCTTGGGCACCGTCTTGCCCCTCCAGTTTTTCTTGGTCTTCAATGAGCCCCTCGGGAGAAACTGTATGCGGCTCCTGTCCGCTGGGATGACAAACCTGTGAGAAAACAGAATATTGTTTTAAAAAAAGGAAAATTGGTAGGAATTCGATATTTACATACTCGAAAGTCCCAGACGCGCTGTCTTGCAGATGGATCTTGAACCACTTTGTGACATTTTTCAAGGCAGGGATCTTTTCCTCGTGGATGTGGACTAAGAATGCCTTCTTCTGCGGCCCCCGCAGGGACTTCAAGCTCTCGGACACGCTGCCAACGGTCAGGTCTACCTGCAGAGGCAGCGGGAAGTTTGTGGAGCGGTGAAGTTGTTTCATTACTTCGAAAATGAAGTCCTTGTCGAGCTCCCGGTGCACGAATGACAAGATTTCATCCAATTGCTTTCCGTGACTTTCCATGATGTCGATGATCCTCTTGAGCTGAGTGCTCTGGAGAAGGCTGAGGGGCTCTTGGGTGTTCTGGGCCAGGAAGCGGGGGGGCACTCGAGACGCCGCGTACAGGGAATCTACGCTGCTGGACCTGGGCAAGTTGACGGCGGGCAGTTCCCTCGACATGAAGGCCCCCATTCTCATCCTCCCGAGGGGCGGTGGGGGAGATGGAAATTCACTTGCTGTGTCGTCATACTCTTCTCCCGCTGCCACTGCCTTGTCCGTTCCTCCGTTGATAGAGGTGGGCACTGGGGCGAGGCCTGTACACAGGAGGGCGGACGCGGCGGCACGACGGGTGAGAATGGGAGTGGTGGCCGGGCGGCTGGAACTCCCGAGGCCCGAGCTGGTGAGGGTGGTGATGGCCGGGCGGCTGGAACTCCCGAGGCCCGAGCTGGTGAGGGTGGGGGCGGCCGGGCGGCCGGGACTCTCGAAGGTTACCATGGGAGTGGAGCTGAAGGTCTTGAATTTATTGCTCCTGCTGATGGAGGCCGCGTTTTTTCCTTCCATGTTTGTTTGCGGCTCTTTTTCTTTGTCGATGATTCTTGACCGACTGAGTGGACAAACTCAGAGACACTGACCGACCGAGAGTCCGAGACCGACACAACGACAACACAGACGTCTGATGGTCAGAGGGACTCAGGGTTGCCAAATGCCATTATGCCAACCCCTAGGAACGAAAAAAATGCCCCAATCTCCAGCGAAAAAAAATGCCCCAAATGGATATTTTGCTACATAAGGCCTTCTGAAATTTTTTTTGGCAATATACCAGTTAAGTATTAAAAGACAATTTCTGGCTACACTGGAAGTAAGGAGAAGTCTGACACTACTGGTCAGACAGTCTGTAGTGTGACCAGACTTTGCCGTTTTCCACCAAACCTGCGTATTTTTTAGGTCTATGGCGGAAATTATGTGAATTTCCTAAAGGAGTTTTATTTAGTAATTTGCGGATTTTTTTACTTTTTTCTTTTGCATTTTGATCTATACCCTCTGGTCACACTGACTGTGACTGACAGTCTGAAGTGTGAACTTACTCTGAGTCTCTGACACACAGCGGAGCGGAGGGGAAGATGGCCAACTTTCGAAACTATCTCCTTCTAAACTAAAGATTTTAATGAAATTTGAATTATTTCGACTGGAGGGATCAGGGATGGGGCATGAGGTCAAACCTTATGTAGTAAAGTACGAATTCCAAAATTTTTATTTACTGTGCCCAAAAAATCGGACTTTTGCTCGCCCACGTATGGAATGGGATGTGTTCAGTCTAAGATAGTCCCCCCCTCCGGGTCTGGTTTTACTTTTGGGAGGAGATAGCATAAAAAACAAAAAAATCAATGGTCAAATATATTAGAAATTTCCCCCCTAAAAATACCAAAAAGTGTTGTTTTTAGTCATCTGGATGATTGTGAGTTCATTTGCAAGAAAGAAGAGAAGATGCAGACATCTGGTCTTGGCATACGTTTATGCCGTCGGCGTCCGGCTAGCGGCTGCCCACCGGAAGTGGGAATTGGAATTTTGTCGGCGACGCCGTGGGAAACAGAAAGATGCTAGACAACGTGGCGCTTTCTTTTCTCTCCATAGCGGCCCACCGGAAGAGCGGGAATTCAAATTTTCAAAGAGGACAATGCCGACAATACCCGGGGGGATGAAAAAAAGATGCTAGACTTAAAGGCGCTTCCTCTTCTTTTCATAGTCCCGAAGAGTGGGAATTCGGATTTGCACTTTACCGCGGGGGAGGGAAATGAGAAAAAATGCTAGACATAGCGTCGGTCTCCTTTCTCGGGGAGAGCAAACTTCGCCAAATGTCAACTTTAGCCCCAGAAAACTATGAGTGGCCGTCAAGAAAAAGAGATCGGATATAGGTTTTTTTTCAATTATGCCGTTGAGAAAGCGTTTTTTAATGAACTTCGAATGAGATCCTTCATTCTTGTCGTCCGTTATCCCGCAGCAACTCTCATCGTTCTGTGATAATCTATACCAGGCGGTTTGCGACAAATACAATCCAGTCAATCCTGCACCTGTCTGTACTCTGTACTCTGTAGTGCATCGGATCGGAATCGGATAAAGAAAAGCGGAAGCGGGAGGGCTAGGAAGAAGGAAGAGCTAGGGGCGGGGGGGGAGGGGAAGGGCGGTAGCCCAGGTATGCCACATTACAAAATACTTTATAGGTGCATACCCAAGAGAAGTTAACACTATTCGGATACCCATCGCATGCTGTATTTACCACGAAAAAGTGAAAATAATTTTATTCAAATATAAAATTTTGTACAAGGTATACTCATAAAAAGACAAACCTGGCAACCTTTTTGGCGGAAGAAACAGTATACTTAATTGACCGGCAGCCGCTAACCTACGAAGAGAAAAGAACTGCAGCGGCCGCTGACCAGAAAAGCGTGCAGGAACCCAGAAGGAACGGAGCAAGGGTGGGCGCGAGCAGGATTTTTTGAGCCCAAGCCGGGCCTGTTTATAATACTATTTGACAGATTCATTCTTACGCTATGTAATTAGAAGAGAACAATTGTAGAAGAAAACTTGTCAACTTGTTTTGAAGCTTGAAGTCCGAAATAGTCGGACCAGGCAGGCCCGGTGCCCACCCCTAGAAGTGGAGGGGAGCAGGCCGAGCCGAGACGAGGAGGGAATCTTGAAAAAAAAGTTCACCACTCGCGGGCCGCGGGCAGTGTGTCCAGAAGTGGCGCTTTCGCGCCAAACTGGCTCTATTAGACTCCTTTTGGCGCGCTATTTTTTTCACTTGGCGCTAAGCGCCAAGTGGCGCTTTTTGGGTTTTTAACTTTTTATCATGTTTATGTAGTAAAAATTGAATATATTTTTTTTAAAAAAAAGAAAAAGAAAAAGAGTTTCAAAAATAAACCACCCCTGAAAATGCAATAAAAATTTTGACATTTAAGGCTGGCGCTTTTTTTGCTCTTTTTGGCCTAAAACCTGCGCTTTTCCTCGAAAAAAAATCTGGACACACTGCTCGCGGCTCGCGCAGTCGCGCACTCGACAGTCGACAATCGACACTATATATTCGACAGTCGACAATCGCATCTCGCGAGGGACGGGAGGATCAGAATTCAGAAGTGTTCCAGTTGACTAGTTCCACTAACAGTCTAACACTAAGGACTCCTTCATCATGAACCGCCACGACCTCATCGAGTCTCAGCGGAGGCTGGCCGAGGAGAGCGAGAGAAGGAGAAGTGCCAGGGAGGCCTACAAAGAGCAGAAGAAGAGGTCGGAGGAAGACCACATTTTGGAGGTGGAGAAGAACGAAAAGCACATTAGGGAGTTGACGCTGGAGAGGCAAGAGGTCGACCGCGAGCTGGCGCGCGCAAAAGCAAAGAAAGAGAGGCTCACCAGGAGGGGCCCCATCGAACCACCACTGTCCACTTCCTCAGCGGCAGTCTGTACCCCGCTAGGACTAGAGGTGGCAACTCCCAGCTTCGTGACTGTGTCCGGGGAGAAGATCGGCCTTCTCCGCCATGTGACCAGCAAGACCCCGGCGCCCAAGACCCCGGCGCCCAAGACCCCGGCGCCCAAGACCCCGGCGCCCAAGACCCCGGCGCCCAAGACCCCGGCGCCCAAGACCCCGGCGCCCAAGACCCCGACTGGCCCAGGTCGCAGCTCAACCACACCCACTGTCCGGTCGTATCGCGGAGCTACCCCGGCAAGAAAGGTGCATCACAGCGAGATGTCTACTCCGGTACAGGCCAGGAAACTCTTCAACTCCCTCAAGTTCTTCAAGAAGTCTGCGGGGGGGAAGAGGAGGGGAACGGGAGACACCAAAGCCACCCCTGCAACCCTGTGAGCCACAGGGACGACTCCAGGGGCAGTACACAGGAGCAAAAGCAAATCTGCGTCGGCCAGAGAGGTGATGCAGCAGCCCAGTGGCGTCAGGGCAGCAAGGTGGATGATTGAGTGCATGGACGAGCGCCCCAGGCCGAAGGGGAGGGAGTCATGCCCGCTGGAGCCCACGTCCACGATTCCCGCGGTGAGGCCCCCAATTAAGTCGGTTTCCAACTCTAACTCCCGGGCTTCTGCTTCTGACATGGATCAGCTGGCTGCAAGGATCGCCAATTGGAGGATGGAACAGGGAAACTCGGACGAGTAAGTTTAACATATTATTTACCCAGTGATTGTTGTTGCTGATTTTGAAAAAAATAAAAAATCCAAGGACGGAGGAATCCTGTCTGTCGCTGCTGATAAAATATAAATTTTGATGGTGTTTTCATTTTACCACTTTTCCGTTCTCAACAGAGAGTCGTCGGTGGTTAGCTTTGACGCGGGTGAAGACTACTTCGGTGACCAGTCGGGTGCCAGGGATGGACACGGAGAAGAAGACGCTCAGGAGGAGGAGGAGCCTCGGGGACGCAGGCAAGTCGCAGCGGATCGGCGCCGGGCAAGGGAGAGGGAACGCGAGATGAAGGCCCTCGAAAGGCAGCGTCGCCGAGAGAGGATCGACAAACAGGATGAACTCAACTCCAACTTCCACTGCCTCGCCACCTACGTCAACTGCCTGACTCACCCACAGCCGGCTGTGCTGGAGCAGGTAGATGGTGACCACCCCATGTCGGAGGTCCTGGTGGTCGAGAAGCAGCCAGGTGTCTCCATCGCATCGGAGAAGGACAAGTAAGCCATCTCCAATTTTACGTTCGGCCAAAAATGTCTCAAACAGTTGACCGTTTCAAGCTAGGGTCCGGAATTTCGGCCTTTTGGTTAACCGGTTAAATTGAGGGGTCGTTAATTTCGGTTAAAATGGTAGTTAGGAAAAACCGATCAAAAGCAGATTTTAATGCATTTTTATCGACAAATATTTTTGAAAAAAATATAATGGGAAAAAAGTTCGAAGGAGCCAAAACAATTTTTTTTGTAATAGACGATTTTGCCAAAATAAATTCTGAAATGCCTTTAAAAACCTTGAATATTTAGGCAAAAATTACCCAAAATTCTAACCGTTAATTCATTTTTTAACCGTTTAAACCGTTTGGGATGTCTTAACCGTTAATTAACCGTTAACGGTTAACCATTCCGGATCCGGACCCTAGTTTCAACCTTTTGTAACTTTTGTTCAGCTAACTTTCGATTAACCGCGTTAGCCATTTCAACTCCTAAGCACATTCTATCAACAGGTACTGCTTGGCCAACCCCTACGGCAGCCACAACCTCAAGGGCGGCGTCTTCTACGGTAAATCGCAGAGGTCTGCGAACTGTTACTTGAAGGGGTTCGCTGGGACGGCCGGCAACTTTGTTACCACGTCCGAGTCCTACGACTACAACAAGAAGACAGGGCAAGCCACGTACAGGAGGAGCGTCGGAGGGCGGATTGAGCGCGTCCCAGCGGTCCTGCGAACTGGTGAGTTCTTCCTTGTTGGACGATTTAATTTTAACTGTATTTTTATTACGAAGTATTTTTTCTACTAAGCATTTTTTAAAAAAAATAATTTTTAACAATACAAAAAGAAAAAAAAAACATTTGCTTTAAAAACATAAAAGACCGTCGAAAAAAGCACAAAAAATGCTTCGATCATTGAAACAAAACTGGTTAAAATTTTAACCAAATTTAACCGGTTAAAAATTACGATAAAATGACTCAAAAACTCACACCATGTATATATCGGTATTTTTATTTATTCTTGTTTTCCCAATTTCCAGACCGTACTTACATTGCCTTGGAGGTAACTAAGTACCACAGCGTCAACTTTACGTTCGGGGCCAAGATCGTTGAGCCGCTGCCGGGCTACATGGGTCACGGCCTTGTCGCTGTGGAGTTCGGCGGCCAAAAACCACCAAAGATGAGATACAACACCGTCGCCCTCTGATCTCCTATCTCAAGTTAAAAAGGAGAAAGAGACAATCCTCGTTTAAGCGTACATCAACCGTAGCCAGTAGCAAAAAGAAAATGTTCCAAATCAGTCCCCTACGCTGCCCCGCCACGTATTCAAAGCTCAGCAAAGCTTTTGACCCATTCCAGCGACATTTACTCGACATTGCACAGATCACCATTACAATTTCTTCGTTAAGACCCCGTCACTGTATATATCGCTCTCACCTCGGCAAATACGCGGCACCCACTCACCCACCAACTTTTTCTTTATATTTTCCTGTACTCCCCCGTCAGTGTATATATATCACTCCCCACACCGGCAATTACGCGCACTCGCTCACTCATCAACTCTCATCAACGGAAATTCTATTTCCCTGCACTATCCCGCCACTTAACGTATCTCACTCATTACATCGGCAATTACGCGGCATCCGCATACCCATCAACTTCCAAGGAAAAAAAGCAATTTCCCTGCACTCGCCCGCCACTGTACCTATCACGCAAAAAAATGACAAGATTCTCCCTTTGAGTAAAAGTAGTTACATAATTCAACGTACGCGAACGAATCAATAAAGAACAAGCGAGGACAGATTTGGTATATTATATCTTTTCCAATTTATTGTCGAAGGTCTGAAAACCAAATTGAGATTTAAACAGGCCAATCTTCGAAGATGGGGAGTTCGATCACGTTCTTAGAAATTCCACTCTCAATTAGTTTTTTCTGGGCAAGGGTCCTCACTGGGGATACGTAGAATATGGCAACCGTCGGCGGCTTGGGCTCCCCAGAGGCGGTGTCCATTTTCTCATCTCCAGAGCCAGGCATAGAGGCGGTGTCAGACGAGTCTCCATCCGAGGCGACTGGGATGGAACTCGCATCGGAGGAGCAGTCGGAGTCCTCCAATTTTATATATTCTGCATAGTAGGAGCCTGATCCGGTATGGGCAATGCATCTCATCCCATAGAAGCTCCTCTTGATCAGGATCTCTCCTCTGCAGTCAAATATGACAACATCAAATCCAAAGTCGCTCTGGAGGACAAGGTGGGGATATCCCAAATGCAGAGCCGAAGAAAACAGCTCAAAGCCTTCATATTGGCTGAACTTGTAAAGTAGTGTGGCACGCTGGAAGATCGGCTTCAGCGTCCCGGCGTCAAAAGTGGACAGTTGGGAAAACTTCCCGGCGGTGTCCAACACCACCAACTGATTAGATTTCTCCTCCAGCTCTAGTTGCACAAGGGAGTGGGGAGGTGCCTCTGTTTCGACACGCGATTGTTCCTCGCCAAGGGTGGAATACTTGGAAATGACGGTTTTGTATAGCATGTCCTCCGTCAGGTCACCGGAGTGGTATGTGTACACACACCTTACGCCGGCGCAGAGGGCAAGCACGTTGGTCCTCTTGTCCGCGAGGGCCCTTTTCCACATGATGGCCGTTCCCCTGAGGGCGTAGAGGGAGACACCGCTGTTGTCCTCCGAATGGAAGCCAAATGTCACCCCGGAAACTTCGACGGCGGTGTCCATGAATATGATGCCTAGCTCCTCCACCTCGACGGCGACCGATTTCACTCTGAAAATGGGCTCTTTGACCAGGCGTTCCGCAATTTTACACTCACGTGGGGGGTCCTTCTGCAGTAGGTGAGCAATGCCGTGCCTGTATTCTGGGGCAAGAAAGTTGCCCGGCTTCCCTCTGGTGCCCTCGATCTCAAAGATTAGAGGTGGCAGTTTCCGCCGAAGTGAGTTTTCAAAGTCCAGGCGGTGTCTCCACTTTTTGTTGAGCTCTTCATTGACATAGACCCGGAGATTGTTGCTTGTCCAAGAGATTCGCAACACATCCCTGGGAGAGAGATTAGACATGATATTGTCCATTACATGGCCCATACCCAGGCGAAGGAATTCGTGCAACATTTTTTTTCTTCGAAAAAGGAAACAACTCCGGGTCCGGGGATAACTGAATAGCTGATAAATACCCAAATATTTCCCTTTGGTAAAGGGGAGGAGGAAAATTAGCGCATTTGAATTATTGAAGCAGGGAGGAAGGGAGGCGGAGAGTTTGGTATTAAATGAAAAAAGCAAGATGGCTAGAAATCGCGATAAGGCGAACAAGGCGGACAAAATACGAAAGAAGAAGGGTAGAAAAAGGGCGAGAATAAATGCCGGGCGCCTTTTACCCAGGGAATGTCTCCCGTATAGGAGAAATGACCAGCGCCCCTTTCGACAACAAGAGAGACTGGGAAATAACCAACCCCTTATTAGGGACCTGATGCCGGTGGACGAAATCGCCGACGGGGGACTGCATTTTGGCGACGAGTCCATGTCCAGCGAGGACGTTGACTTGGGGGAAGACACCGCCGAGGGAGACGACGTCGGAGAAGCTGGAGTGGAAGACGAGAATGAACTGGGACACCGGGAGGGTGAAGAAGCAGACGGAGCCGCAGATGGGAGAGGCGAGGAAGGCGGGGGTGACCAAAACAGAGAAGGCGGCCGGGGACATGGAGACCAGGATAATTTCAACCACTTCCAGCATACACACGGGGACACTGCCGAAATTCAAAACGAGTTATCCACCTTCTTACTAGAAATGGTCTCCAAAGCAAGAATGTCCAAAGCAGCAGCCGACGATGTCTACAAAAAGTTTTTTGGCTTGGCCGAGGGCGTGTGCCGCCTCAAGCAGTCTGGGTCGTTTTTCAAAACATCTACTGCGGCTATGGGTGCAGCGGCCAGGAGCCGGGAGATACCATCGGTCACGACGGATGTTTACCGCCTGGGAAAGGACGGAAAGGAGGAGCTAATAGAATCCGTGCAAACACTTAGAAAGGATCTCCAGGGTGACCACGTAGTAAAGCGCGTCTCTTACATCCACATGGACGACTTGCTGGCGCACGTTCGCCGTTGCCACGGAGCGGAAGACACCGCCATTTTCGACGAGGTAGATCTAGGAAGCGACGGGGTGGATCCCAGCAAGTCCAGCTCTTGGCGGTGTCATGTGGTTGCCCTGAGTTTTCCAGGTTGCGGCGTGCCATACCCGGTGAAGATAACTCAGTACAACTCTTGCAGAGGCGCAAAGTTGGACGTGGAGTCGATATTCACCTCTATTGTGGATGAACTGAGGGAAGCAAGGGTGACCCTTCGGAGATGCGTGGGAGACTCGAAGGAAAGGAAGTTTGCAAAGAACATGGTGCAGTGCAATGCGTACAGATCTTGTGAGTTCTGCGAAATCAAGGGAATACTATTGGCGGGGAGGGTCACTTACCCAAGGATAGAGCAGGGCGAAGAGGAACCCAGAGAGAGGACAATCGAAGATGTGAGACGAGGCGCAGCTATCCTGAAAGACCTGATGGACATGGGGAGAAATCCGAAACCTGCGAAGGGGATAAAGGGGTGGACACCGCTACTGGACCTCCACTACTTCGACCTGGTGGATAATTACCCTCCGGACGTTATGCACCTCATCTGCCTGGGACTCGCAAAAAAGATTTTTTGCATGCTCTTCAGCGACAGAGATAGGGCAGGGGGAGAGAAAATCGGGAGCAAGGACAATCGCTTGAGGCTTGCGGGGATCATAAACGAAAGCATGAAGAGGCTCAAGTTGCCGAGTGACTGCGGCAAGAGAGCAAGGGTTGTGGATCTCCCCAAGATGAAGGCCAAGGAGTGGCACTTGTTTGCACATTTCTTGTTCCTGGGGATCGCAGTATCTATGATGACGGAGGAGGATACAAAAGGACACCGCCAAATTCTCGCTCTCTTCTGTTTCATCAGCAGGGCGGTGGCACTGGAAGAAGATGAATTCCAGGCATTGGGGGAGGACGAAGAGGAGGTCTCCATAGATGAAGCAATGGGAATTTTCCAGTACTTCTACGAGACAGAGTTTGGTAAAGCTGAGTGCACTTTCAACGAACATCTCATGAGCCACCTGGTAGAGCAAAGAAGAAAGAACGGGCCCGCTCTCGAATACTCTTCCTGGAGCTACGAAGCGCTGTTCTGCCGCTTGCGCCGATGCTACGTCTCCGGGACACCGCACGAAAGCCTCCAAATGCTGAACAACTATTACTTGGCGGACTCTTTCAGCCACATGTGCAACACCAAAAAGAGCATAATTGTCGGCGGCTCGACGGAGAAGGCAGACGACGGAATAGTCGTGTCGGGCGGTGTCTTTTACAGAGTTTGCCAGCTTTCAGAGCAGGAAGACGTGTTCGAGTGCTACAGGATCCCAACCGTCCCCCTGGACACCTCGGATCTCAACCTCAACCTCAACTGGGGGAAAGTGGGGGTCGCCTCTCTAGAAAACGGCAAAGAGCGAGACCCCGGGGGCAGAGTCTACATTTCACGGGAAGATATTAGCGGAAAGGGCCTCGTATATTGCGGACTAATTTTTTCTTACAACAACTCGTGGCTGAGGACAATTAATTGACACCGCAGATTCAAATGTACTGACATCAACTAATTGACACCGCCGGTTTGAATTTTGAATATTCAAATTCAAATTCAAATATTAGAAAAAAATAGAACAAAGCGCGGGAATATTTTTTTGGGGAATTTCACATGCCGGGAAAGGACAATTTCTAAACAATGACTTGCACAAATGGTTTCATAGCGCTGCTGACGAACGATGACGATACGTTGGGTAGATTCGAATACCTCCCCGACATCACCATCAAGTGGACAGCCGGGGATCCAGAGCCGGACCTGAAAGACCAAGCAAAGAGAATGGAACACATGGACTTCTTCTACAACGGAATTTTGAGATCTGGTCTTTTCCTAGCCCGGGTTAAAGGCTACGGGACAACACTTCTACCACTCAGAATCAAGGGCGAGGTAAGAAAGCTCAACACGGATCTACAAATCTCCCAGGACACGGAGCAGTTCTACATTGACACCGCCAAGAACTACCCAAGGGAGATATCAAAGAAGACAGACATCACAACATTCCAGCCTCCCTGCATTGGTGCGGTGTCAAACAGCGGTGATTGCGCGGCGATAACTAGGTCCGGGAAAGAAACATCAGTAGTACAGTCTTCGGGCAAAGGTGGAAATGGCCAGGGCAAAGGCAAAAGCTCGAAAGGCCAGAGCGCCAAAAAGAGCAAGAGCGGGAGCGGGAGCGGGAGTGGGGCTGGAGGTGGAAGCGGCGGGGAGTCTCCAGGCGACCACCACCGGAAGAAAGGCCCACAGAAGAGGGTGAAATTCCTGGATTCCGACGACGAGGACGAAGAAGAAGAAGGCAAGGCGAAGCAGGCGAAGCAGGCGAAGCTTTCCACGGGGAACAATTTGACACCACCACGGAACAATCTGACACCACCACGGGAAAATTTGACACCGCCGCCTCAAGCCCCGATCGAGGAGGATGGAGGGGGCGAAGAGGATGATGATAATGATACCAATGGAAGCGAGGCTGATGGAGATGATGGAGCAGTTCTACATGGACACCACCAAGAGCTACTCAAGGGAGCCAATTGTGTCCCTCCTGCAAGTGGAGGCGGTGTCCCTCCTGCAAGTGTAGGCAGTGTCCCTCCTGCTGGTGGAGGCGGTGTCCCCCCTGCAAGCCTAGAAGCTGTACAATCTCAGGCCGAAGAAGAAAAATCATCTAATGAGACAGAGAAGGCCACAAGGAGAACTGGCTACAGAATATCGGCAGAGTATAGAGCATCCGAAAGAAAGATCCAAAGCGAGATAAAGGAGGGACAAGTCAGCAACTTAGCCCTCGCCAAGCTGTTGGTGGCTGGGTTCACGGAGCTCTTCAGGAGGACAAACGAATCAGCGAAGGCAGACACCGCCCAGGACACGGCGCTGGAGAGAGTATCAACAGACGTATCGTCTATTCATAAGATAATGAATGCTGCTTCCTTCAACTTTGGACCCGCAACGAGTGAGATGGAAGATCTGATGCGGAGGTGCAACCTAAAGTGGAAATCCATTGAGAATGTTGCCCTCGCCATAGAGAATAATGAGATTGCATTGGTCGACTACCTGAGCGTCCGCGTTTCAATGGCCAATACAGCCAAGTTTGTTGTTTCAATCACCAAGGAGCTCTTTTCTCCACACTTCGTAGGGCGCGTGATGTATACCGCCCCCGGAGGAAAACTGGAGAACAATGCCCCGATGAGACGGATGGGACTCGAAGTGTGGAAGCTACCGTGTCAATTTGGAGTCCTGATGCAGAGATTGGTGAATACAAACAGTTTCATAAAATCGCACGAAAAGGAATTATACATCAGAAAAACTCGGGGCATATTCAATCATGCCATGAGGAAAATGAGAGAAGTTGAAATTGCCAGGTATTCTTTTACTTTTTTTAACGAAAAAGATGACACCGCCTCTAACATTTTCTTTCAAGGTTCATTGACGCCGCATTGGAGCAGCCAGAGACACCGAAATCCAGAGCCCTCGGCATATTGATACTCAACGACCTCACCAGCTACGAGGCCTACGGGAACCTCCCAAGGCCGGACCTGGACAATGTTGGCGCCGTCAACCACTATAATGCAAAGTTTGGAAACAAGGTGATGGAACGTGTGGCCAAGAAGACGGGAGGAGACACCGCCGGCTTGACCATCAAGGACATGATCCAGAGTTGCCTGCATTCAAAGCAGAGCATTGCACAGTTCCAGCGAATGGCCCTGAGACTGGCTCGAGGAGAGGAGGACCAAATGTTATATGACCTGGGAGACTAAGCGGAGGAAAACCATGAGGTAACAAAAACTCTAATGTAAGGGAGGAAGAAAACACGATAACTTTTCTCCTTGCAGACAAAAAAAAGATGGAGAAGTGCATTTTTGACACCGCCACTCATTTTGGAGATTCAGATTGACAAGAAGAACCCATATGATAATTTTAGACTTTAAGGCGGTGTCAACTGAATCGAAGAGATGGAAATTTTTAGTAGACTAGTTATTATTGCACCACTCATTTTGGAGATCCGTA
>JAAUYB010214883.1_pt1 | contig 17721 bp, 14 predicted proteins | sample 7278071 | NCBI WGS metagenome assembly JAAUYB01 (sample SAMN14350121, study PRJNA611818) | marine sediment metagenome | isolation source: surface marine sediment (1.8m) | place: French Polynesia: Moorea | collected 2018-08
AAATCATTTCTAACCGTATTGTCAATGAAGTCAAAGGGGTTAACCGTGTGGTCTATGATATCACCTCTAAACCCCCAGGAACTATTGAATGGGAGTAAGTTCACATTATTTTGTCGAGGCATGATATGATCCTGTCCTGATTATTTTTAGAGGGGTTTAACATCGTTAAACCCCTATTTATCATCTTTCACAGAGGCATCCGCTTCAAAATCAAGAATTTCGATAGGAAAAACTCTCAGCTTGACCTCAACAGGTTTTCCGGTTATTTTTCTGAGAAATTTCTGCGTTGATTTCAGATTTTCTTGTGGATTAATTTCATTAAGTCTCGAAGGGCTTATAATAACATCCGCAATCACTAAAATTTTCTCTTCTTTTAGTTCAACTTCAACAGATGAAATAATACTATCTTCCTTATCTTTATGTTGACGATGACGCTCAGCAAGTGCATGACGAATTTGATTTTCAATAATCATTTCCTTAAAGGAAAAATTTAGAGGTAAAATAATCACAAAAAGACTTCCTACCAAGACAAATAAACTGGCAATTGCTTTTTTCCAACTGCCATAAGACTCGAAAAGAAAGACGATAGCAGCCGTTAAAATAATTCCTACCAAATTTGTCAAAAACAACACAAATGACCCTGTAGAAAGCTTAAAATCCCCCACTGCTAAACCAATTCCTACTACACATAAAGGAGGAACTAATGCGACAGAGATGGCAACCCCAGGAATGGCATCAGAAACGCTACGACGCACCTTAGCAAACGCTCCTGCTGTACCTGCTGCGATCGCGACTCCTAAATCAAGTAAAGTGGGTTCAGTACGAGCTAAAATCTCTGATCCTGAAATTCGATAACCAATGATTTCCGTCGTTATAAAGGCAATACCAACGGTGAGAAAAATCCCAAAAATTAACCTAATTACAGAATAACTAATCAGCCGAATATTCAAGGTAACTAAGGCATAAGCCAGACTGATAATAGGAACCATCAAAGGTGCAATGATCATCGCACCAATAATAGTTGCAGCACTATTAGAAATCAACCCAAATGTAGCAATAGCTGTGGCAAGAATTAGTAAAATGCAAAAATTACGAGCTAAAACTTGATGAATAAGACTTTCAGATAACTTATCTTCTGAAATTACCTCTTCCTCTATTGCTGTTCGTAGTTGATACCATAATTTCCATTCCCTTTGAATGAAAGACCGAAGTTTAGACAAAGACATACAATTAATAAATTTACCTCTGTCTCAATTATTATTGATAAGTTAATTGACATTATATTAAAATTTTATGTAATTTAATAGGTATAATCAATGAGAGATTAATATTATTAATTGGAGACTTGCTCAATGACAAATTTTTCTTCACGAATGGATAGGGTACAATCTCCTATTATTCCTATTGTGGGACAACTGATAGAAGAAAACCCAGGAACAATTTCTTTAGGACAAGGGGTAGTTTATTACACACCTCCACAAGCAGCAATTGAAGGAATTACTCAATTTTTAAATAATTCCTATAATCATCAGTATCAATCAGTTCAAGGCATTATTCCTTTAGTAAATCGCCTTGTTACAAAATTACAAGAAGATAATAATATTATTGTTCATGATAATCGCTCTATTGTGGTGACAGCAGGAGGGAATATGGCATTTATGAATGCTCTTCTCGCTATTACTAATTCTGGGGACGAAATTATTTTAAACACTCCTTACTATTTTAATCATGAGATGGCAATTACCATGGCTAACTGTCATCCTATTTTAGTCAAAACTGATGATAATTATCAACTTTCTCTCGATGCCATTCAAGCCGCAATTACCCCAAAAACTCGCGCTATTGTGACCATTTCTCCCAATAATCCAACGGGAGTTGTTTATTCTGAATCAAGTTTAAGAGCAGTCAATAAATTATGTCAAGAAAATAGCATTTATCATATTTCCGATGAAGTCTATGAATATTTTACTTACAATGGAATTAAACATTTTTCTCCTGGTTCAATTATTAATAGCTATCCCTATACAATTTCTTTGTATACTCTATCAAAAGCCTATGGATTTGCTAGTTGGAGAATTGGCTATATGGTTATTCCCAATCATCTCTTGGATAGTGTTAAAAAGATTCAAGATACTATTTTAATTTGTCCTCCTGTTATCTGCCAATATGCAGCATTAGGAGCGTTAAATATAGGAAAAAGTTATTGTCAGGAACATCTTTCAGAAATCAATCAAGTACGATCTATTTTCATCAATCATCTTCAACAATTAGAAGATATTTGTACAATTATTCCTGGGGAGGGAGCATTTTATTTATTCTTGAAGGTTCATACAGATATAAATGATTTTGAATTAGTCAAAAAACTAATCCAAAATTATCAGATCGCGGTCCTTCCTGGGAAAACATTTGGAATGAAAAAAGGTTGCTATTTACGCATTGCTTATGGTGCCTTAAAACAAGAAACAGCAACCGCAGGAATTAAAAGATTAGTCCGAGGATTAAAAAGTATAATTAATCCTAATATCACCGGAATAGGATCAGTATTAAAATCTTGACGGCCATCTCCAGGAATTTCATCATCTAATAACCCAAAATCGTTTTTACCAAGCTTAAATGCTATAAATTTCCTTTTCTGTTAAACAATATATCTCAAGGAGGTTAGGAGTTAATTGAATTTTAAAGGTAACATAACTGTATAAGCTCATCTGCCAGAACCAGCCATGTGTTTGAATCCAGGAGATATTTTACGTGATCGATACAAGATTATAGAACGAATAGCACAGGGTGGCTTTGGGAAAACTTATACAGCAAAGGACATCCAGAAATCTGGCTATCCCCTACGTCTGGTCAAAGAAATCATGGTGCCGCAATCCTCTGATCCAAATATTTGGCAGGAAATTGAGAAAAGATTTATTAGGGAAGGAAAAACCCTGGAACTTTTGGGAAGTCATGGTCAAATTCCCCAACTATTTGATTATTTTGTCCATGATAACCAGTTTATCCTCATTCAAGAATATATTGAAGGTCATGATCTTTCCCAAGAAATCGGTGTTGGAACCTTACCTCTGTGTGAAAGCGACATCATTAAACTTTTACAACAAGTCCTCGAAGTTTTAGCCTTTGTTCACAAAAACCAAATTATTCATCGGGATATCAAACCCTCTAATCTAAGAAGACGGAAAAAAGACGGTAAAATCTTCCTCATCGACTTTGGTGCGGTTAAAGAACTCAACAGCATGGCCATGCTCGCCTCGGGAACTGTCAACTTCACCCAAGCAATAGGAACCCCAGGATACATGGCCCCTGAACAACAAAGCGGAAAACCCCAATTAAATAGCGATCTCTACGCCTTGGGGATGATCTGTATTCAAGGGTTAACTGGGTTTCATCCCAGAAGCTTACCCGTTGATCCCCATACAGGAGAAGTGATTTGGCGTTATGCCTCCCCAGAACATCCCATAATCGAGGTTAGTGAAGACTTAGAAGCCATTCTCAATAAAATGATCCGTTATATGTTTAACGATCGCTATTATTCAGCCGTTGAAGCCCTAGAAGACGTACAGTACCTCTCAACCACAGGACGTTCTAAAAAACCCTACCAAGGGAAAATAACCCCCACTATCCAGAGAAAAATACCCATACAACTAGGGTTAGGCATCGGCTCAGCCTTAATGATCCTGGGTATCTGGTTGGTTAGTCAACGCATTCCCAAAACCTGTTCCCTAGAGATAGGAGATAATCTTAGTTGTGGGGAAGAAATTCTCATTAGGGCTGTTGCGCTGCCAGAAAAACAAGAAGGAGTCAAAGCTTATGGTAAAAGACGTTATCAAGAAGGGGTAGCCTGGTTAGAAAAAGCCCGACAAAAAGATCCTCGTGATCCTGAAACCCTAATTTATCTCAATAATGCCCAATTAAAAGCCCAGAACATCCCCTTTTATACCATTGCTGTGGCAGTCCCCCTGGGAAACCCTGCTGACGGAGGAGACTCAGGGAAAGAGATTTTACGGGGTGTAGCTCAATTACAAAATGAAGTTAACCGCGATCACGCTATCAAAGGTCATGGTTTACAGGTAGTCATTGCCGATGATTATAATGACCCCGATGAAGCCAAAAAAGTTGCTCATCAAATTTCTCAACAGGGAGGCATTTTAGGAGTCGTTGGCCACTATACCAGTGATAGTACTCGTCCTGTTTTACCTATTTATGAGCTTAATAATTTAGTGGTAATTTCTCCTACCAGTACCGCCGAAAACTTAGGGAAAGACAACCCTCTATTTTTTCGGACAACTCCTCAAGATAGTATTCAGGCAGAAGCCTTAGCCCCTTATCTTTTTCAAACGGCCAAACAAGAAAAAGTTGTGGTCTTTTATAACCCCAATAGTGCCTATAGTCGTTCCCTTCATGAACGGTTTTTGATCAGTTTTGATGAACAAGGAGGACAAGTTGTTAAACAATTTGATTTATCTAAACCTATTTTCAATGCGGAAGCCGCCATTCGTCAAGGGGAAAATCGGGGGGCAAACAGTTTAGTCTTATTTCCTGATGCTAAGTCTAATCCCTATGCGTTTTTTAATGCCCTTAAAGTGATTCGAGCTAATAATACTAAACATTTAATTGTAGGAGGTGATAGTCTATCAACAACTGATATTCTTAATGAAAGAAATGCTGCTACTAATATGATTATCTCAAGTTCTTGGCATCCGTTAGCCAGTGATAACGCAGAGTTTATTGATGCAGCTAACACTTTATGGCGAAACAAAGTAATGGATATTCAAACTTTTGTTACTTCTAGAACTGCCATGGCTTATGACGCAAGTAAAGTCCTAGCTGTTGGTTTAAGAAATCAATCTTCCCTCAATTTTAAGAAACGAATACAATCAATATTTGCTCCACAAATCAGACGAGAACTCTTATTTAAGAGCTTAAAAAGTCCTAATTTTCAGACAGAAGGAGCAACAGGAAAGATTAGTTTTGAAGTAAGCGGTGATCGCCAGGAGAGCGTGGTACAATTAGTAAAAGTTATTCCTACTAAATGTTCCCCTTATGGCTATATGTTTGTTCCTATTGAATACAAAATTAGTAACAAAAATAACTAAGAATGCCATTAAAAACAAAAAAAAAAAGACTTTAAAATGCATAAAATATGTCCTTAAAATTACCTATTATTATTTCATTTCCTTGCCTAGAAAATCCTAGTGAAATTATTGATGTCAGGTCAGAGAATGAGTTTTACGAGGATCATATTCCTGGAGCAATTAATTTGCCTGTTCTTCACAATGAAGAAAGAAAAACGGTAGGGACTATTTATAAACAAATCTCTGCTTTTGAAGCTAAAAAATTAGGGGCATCTTTGGTATTTAAGAATATTTCTGAACAAATCAATCAGTATTTTCTGAAGAAAGATTCCCGTTATTCTCCTTTAATTTATTGTTGGAGAGGAGGACAAAGATCCCAAAGTTTAGCAGTAGTTTTAACTCAGATTGGTTGGCGAGTAAAAGTTTTAGAAGGAGGCTATAAAACCTATCGTCATTATGTTCGTAAACAACTAGAAAGTTTACCATTACAGTTCAATTATAAAATTCTTTGTGGATTAACAGGTACAGGAAAAACTTATTTTTTACATTATTTAAAAAGTCAAGGTTATCAAGTTCTAGACTTAGAAAAACTTGCGAATCATCGAGGATCATTATTGGGACAAGAATGGAAAAAAAGTCTAGAAAAACAACCATCACAGAAATATTTTGACTCTTTATTATTACAGGAATTTCAAAAATTTAATCGAGAGGAACCAATTTGGATAGAATCAGAAAGTTATAAAATAGGCAATGTTTATTTACCAGGTAGTTTATGGAAAAGAATGAAACAATCTCCCTATTTTGAAATTCAGTTACCTTTAGAGATAAGGGTAGATTTTTTATTACAAGAATACTCTCATTTAATTGAATACCCAGACATCTTAAAAGATAAATTACAATATCTTAAATCTCGTTATGGATGGGATAAAACAAATAAATGGTATCATTGGATAGATGAAAAATCATGGCGGGAACTTGTTCAAGATTTATTAATAATTCATTATGATCCAGCTTATAGAAGATCCTTGAAACAAATGTCTAAAAATACAACTCAAACTATGGAACTATCTGAATTACAACCTGATTATTTTATGAAGGGTTTAAAAGAAATAAATGCTTTATAAAATAATCTAAAAATCATTTTTATAGAATCAACCATTAACACAGTTAAACATGAATCACTTACAAAATAATGACTTACCATCAGATGATTCTTTAGAAAAAATTCAAGGGACTTTGAATCATAATGATGAATTCGTTGATAATAGAAATCAAAAAGAAATAGCTAATATTTGGAAATCAACAAAAAGTTTTATTAAAAATAGATTATATCTCAAAAAAATACCTGAATTGTTTCAAGTAAGTGATCAACAAATAGCTGAAATTTTAGAAACTGTTAGAGAAAAATTACCCACCACTGAAGCTATTCTCATCGGCAAAACTCAATCGGGTAAAAGTTCAATTGTTAGAGGATTAACAGGGGTTTCTAATGACATTGTTGGCCAAGGATTTCGTCCCCATACAAAGCACACAAACCAATATAATTATCCTTCAGATGATCTTCCCTTACTCATTTTTACCGATACTGTTGGCCTCGGTGATGTTCAACAAAATACTAATTCTATTATTGAAGAATTAAGGGATAATTTACAACAATCAAATCATCGTGCTAGAGTAATAATTTTAACCGTTAAAATCAATGATTTTGCCACGGAAACCTTAGCACAAGTAGCCAAAGAATTGCGTCAATTATCCCCTAAAATTCCTGGGATTCTTGCTGTTACTTGTCTTCACGAAATCTATCCTTTCCAGAGTCAAAATCATCCCCTTTATCCCCCTGATTTTGAAGACATTAATCGGGCTTTTAATCATATAAAAGAAGCATTCAAGGGGTTATATGATGATGCTATTCTCATTGACTTTACCCTAGAAGAAGACGGTTATACCCCCCTTTTTTATGGCTTAGAAACCCTCAAAGATACTATAGCGCAACAGTTACCACAAGCCGAGTCTGTGGCCATTCATCAACTGTTGCAGGGGGAAACCACTAAAAAAATTGGTAATCTTTATCGAGATGTGGCACGTCGTTATATTTGGTCGTTTTCGGTGGTTGCCGCGACTTTGGCTGCGGTTCCCCTGCCTTTTGCCACTATGCCCGTTTTAACTGCCTTACAAGTGTCCCAGGTGACGTTATTGGGTAAACTATATGGACAAATTTTAACCCCTTCACAAGCAGGTGGGGTGGTTAGTGCGATCGCCGGAGGATTTTTAGCTCAATCTATTGGACGAGAATTAATTAAGTTTATCCCAGGCTTTGGTAGTATTATAGCGGCTTCTTGGGCAGGGGCTTATACTTGGGCATTAGGGGAAGGTGCTTGTGTTTATTTTGGTGATTTAATGGGGGGCAAAAAACCTAATCCTGAGCAAATTCAGGAAGTGATGCAAGATGCTTTTAAGAAGGCACAGGAAAGGTTTTAAAAACAGAATTCTTAATTTTATGAGTAATTTCAATGAGTCAGAAAAATAAATTGATTCTCTCAATGAGCAATGTTCTAAAATAAAGCTATAATTTTGTTTAGATATAAATTTATTTACTTCTAATCCAGTGGTTAATTCAAGATAAAATTAAGAAGATTGTTGTCCAGATAAATTTCAACAAAAATATGATGAAGTTAAAAGCTTGGCAGTGGCTAATATTAGGGAGTCCCCTTGTCATTATAGTTAGTTTTTTTATCATTGCAGGAGGACTACAAATCCATCAATGGGGACTTAATTGGATTTGGGGTATCTTTATTTTGGTGTTATTAGGTTGGCGTTGGTTATTAGTGAAATGGACGCAACCCATGGAACAACAAATCGAAACCCTTGTTACTGAAGTTACCCAAGAAGTTGATAACGAACAAAACAAAATTGCGGCAACTATTGCCGACAAAGAAACCCTAAGTAAAATTGAGAGAGTTATTTATGATATTCTCCAAGAAACACGCAATGATCCCCCCTTTTGGCAAGACTGGTCAATGTTTTGGCAACGCTGTCAAACCCTAGTTACTGCCATCGCTCAAATATATCACCCAGAAATTAAATATCCCTTACTCAATATCTATATTCCCCAAGCTTACGGACTCATTCGAGGAACAGTCGATGATCTCGATCGCTGGATGCAAAAACTGTCCCCTGTACTTAATCAAGTCAGTATTGCTCAAGCTTACCAGGCTTATGAAGTTTACCAAAAATTACAGCCCAATGCCCGTAAATTATGGCGGGTTTGGAACTGGAGTCAATGGTTATTAAACCCAGTAACTGCTTTAGCCAAACAAAGCAGCTTAAAGTACAGTAAAGAAGCCAATCAACAACTATTAGTCAACCTAGGGCAAACCTTTCGGGAAGTGGCCTTAAAAACCTTGGCACAACAAGCGATCGCCCTTTATAGTAGCAAAAATCTTCTGCCCTCAGACTTACTCTCTTCTACCAAAGAAACCCCTTCCCCTTCCAAAACCCAAACCCTACGGGAGATCATTTCTCAGGCCAAACCTGTTACAGAAATAGAAGCCAAACCCGTTAATATTTTATTAGTAGGACGCACAGGGGCCGGAAAAAGTAGTCTCATTAATACTTTATTTAACACAGAAAGGGCGAAAGTAGATATTTTACCCAATACCGATAATTTCCAAGCTTATCAATGGCATAGCCTCACAGGGGAAAGTTTAACCCTTTGGGATACCCCTGGTTATGAGCAAATTTCTCGCCCTGAGTTTCGGCAACAAGTTCTAGACTATTGTACAAAGGCTGATTTACTCTTATTAGTGACACCGGCCCTTGATCCTTCCTTAGAGATGGATATGGACTTTATCAAGGCAGTTAAAGCTGATATTGCAGACTTACCCATGATTGCCATCGTAACGCAAGTTGATCGATTACGCCCTCTGCGTGAGTGGCAACCGCCCTATAATTGGCAACAGGGTGATTTACCCAAAGAAGTGAGTATTCGAGGAGCAACGGCTTATCGAGTAGAGGTATTTGGGCAAGAATGCGACATGGTATTACCCATTGTTACCCGTGATGCCAACATTGGCCGAGAAAGTTGGGGTATGGAAAGTTTAATTTCTGCTTTATTAGAGTCTATTGAACCCTCAAAACAATTGCGTCTTGCTCGTTTTTTAGAACAACAAGAAGGGCGAGCAGTTGCTGCTGCTAAAATCATTGAAAACTGTACTTTAAGACTCAGCACAACCCAAGGAGTAACCGCTTTATTAAAAAGTCCTGTGTTGCAATTCATTTCGACATTAACTACAGGTTCTCCCACCGTAGCCTATTTATTAGCTGAACAAATTCCTGTTGAACAATTACCCGTTGTTTTAGGTAAGCTACAAATGGCTTATGATCTCTTTTGTTTGTTCACCTCGGATGAGTCTAATAGTCAAGAGTTTGATTTACTATCTTTGTGGCCATTACTATTAGACAATTCTGGTTCAAGTCAAGAAAATGCCTGGGCATTTGGTCAAGCATTAGTAGAATTTTTAACACACAATCTTACTATTGAGCAACTTAGAAAACAGTTTCAAAAATACTTAGAATCTTGAGCAAATTGAGTAAATTTCTGACCCAGGAGGATTTTATTAATGCAGTGGATAACTTATATAGGAATCACAATCATTGCTTATATTATTATTCTAGTTAAATTAAAAGTTAAAATCCAGAGAGAAAAAGTCAAAGAAGCTTATATATTTTGGTGTTTTTTAATATTTTTAATAATTTTTGAATTTGTTTTTATTGAGTCTTTATTCAATAACTTTTTATTGCATCTGTTAGGTTTATTATTATCACTTATTTATGCAATTTCTATTTATATCTATCTCAAATCTATCAAGAAAGATATTGATACAATTTTCTATAAATTACTAGAACAAAGTCAAGGAAAAATAAGTATTTTAACCTTCATGCAAGCCACAGAATTACCCCCCAAGGAAGCCCAAGATTACTTAAACCAAAAAATTAGAGAATTAAGAGGAAATAGACATAGTACCCGTGGGAATATTTATTATGAATTTAGTCTTTGGCAATAGTATAAAACCCAACGATTCTAATTAAGAAACAGGGCCATCTTTTCCACTGCTAACCTCAGAATATCAGGATCATGAACTAAAGCAAATCTCACATAACCTTCCCCTTGCTGACCAAACCCCGCTCCAGGAGAAACCGCCACTCCCGTTGCTGCCACTAACTCAGTACAAAATTTAACAGATTTATTTTCCCAAACTTCCGGTAACTTTGCCCAAACATACATGGTTGCTTGAGGAGGCTTTACCCGCCAACCAATGTTATCCAGGGCATTAATAAAAGCATCTCGCCTAGCTTGAAAGCGACTAACGGTTTTCTTAACCATTTCTTGCTCCCCAGTTAAAGCTGCGATCGCCCCCTTTAAAATCCCTCGATATTGATTAAAATCAACCACCGCCTTAACCTGTTTCAAGGCCTTAATAATTTCAGCATTACCAATAGCATAACCGATACGAAACCCCCCCATATTATAGGACTTAGAAAACGTAAAAAACTCAATAGAAATTGACTTGCTTGTATCTGCCTGCAAAATAGACGGCGGTGCAGACATTCCCTCAAAAACAATATCTGCATAGGGAAAATCATGAACCAAAACTAACCCATGTTGCTGACAAAAAGCCACTGCTTCAGAGAAAAACGATAACGAGGCTGTAGCTGTAGTAGGGTTGTGGGGATAACTTAACACCATCAACCGTCCTTGGGCTAAGACTTGCGAGGGAATATCCTGAAAAATAGGGAGAAAATGATTTTCTGCTAACAAGGGCATAGGATAAATTTTCCCCCCTGCCAAATAGACACCCCCTGCATGGGAAGGGTATCCTGGATCAAGTAAGAAGGCAAAATCTCCAGGATCAAGCAACGCCAAGGGAAGATGTGCCGTACCTTCTTGGGAACCAATGAGGGGCAAAACTTCAGTATGAGGATCAATATCAATACCAAAGCGTTTTGTATACCATTGCGCTACGGTTTCCCGAAAATTTAGGGTTCCGTGGTGGAGGAGATAACCGTGAGTGCTAGGATCATGTAAAGAGGTTTCTATAGCGGCGATCGCCTCTTGAGCCGCAGGTAAATCCGATGATCCCAAGGACAAATCTATAATAGTTTTACCATTGCTGATAGCTTGAGACTTAGCTCTATCCATATCAGCAAAGACATTTTTTTGTAAAGCTTGGAGACGTTGAGCGAAGCGCATAATTTTTATGTGTCAGGTAAATTTGTAGGGGCATAATATATTATGTCCCTACAGATTTTTTCGATGTTTTAGCTAAGATGTTGTTCAAGCATCTCTTCTAATTGTTGTTTGCCGATGGCCCCTTCATGGGAAACCAAAAGTTCTTTATCTTTATACAGTCGCAAAGCTGGAACCCCTTCAACCTTACATTTGCTGCGAGCCTCCGGGTTAGGATCAACCTCTAATTTCACGACTTTAAGCCTATCTCCATAGGTATCAGCGATTTTTTTAATAGAAGGGGAAACCAAGCGACAGGGGCCGCACCAAGAAGCCCAAAAATACACTAAAACCGGTGTCTCTGTGTCAAAAACTTCCGTATCAAATTGGGGATCTGTAATTTCGAGAACAATACTCATAGTTTACTTATCAGTGATCAACGATTCCGTTACCAGTTATTAGCTTACAATTTAGTCCAATTTCTGCAACTGGTTTCTCTTGACTTTTCAGGACATAAAGAGAATGATCACAGGAGGGATTAACCTTATAAAGTTATCTCCTCCCACCACTTCAAGTCAACTCGATTTTGGATTAATGATTGTTCGATTGAATGATTTTCGATTATCCTCGTCCTGAAGTCCAAGGCTTGTTTTAATCCAAAATCGCAAATCTAAAATCCAAAATAGTTTGGTCACTCCTCACCCTGATCATTACAAGTTATCTAATTCACGACGTAATTTTTCTAATTCTGCATCAACTACCTCCACCTCATCTTTGGGGGAAGACTTCTCCATACTAGGGGCTTCTGGTAATGCTCCTTTGGCTTCAGCAGAGCCTGTCATTTGCGCTTTTAACATGGCTAGTTCATCATCTACCCCACTTCCTGCCTCAAGTTCTGCAAATTGATGCTCAAGGCCCGCTCCTGCTATTTCTCCAACAGCCTGAGAACGAGCTTCCATATCTAAAACCTTGTTTTCCATACGCTCAAAAGCTGCCATAGAGCCACTGGTATTAAGGCCGCTCATGGTTGATTGTAGGGCTTCATTGGCCTTAGCAGCTTTGGCTCTAGCAATGAGCATATTTTTCTTGGTCTTAGCCTCAGCAATTTTGCTTTCTAAAGCCGTAAGATTGCGCCGCATGGTCTCTACTTGGGCATTTTGTTGATCAAGTTGCCCTTTAAGGGTTGTGGCGGTTTCTGTGTGGGACTTTTTGCGCACTAAGGCTTCTCTGGCAAGAGTTTCTTTCCCTTGAGAAAGGGCTAACTTGGCCCGTTCTTCCCAGGTATTAGCCTCTGTGAGAGATTTTTCATATTGTTTTTCTGTTCGTTTTTGGGAACCGATAGTCTGAGCAAAGGCTAGTTTCAACTCCTTCAAGTCTTCTTCCATGTCAATAATGGTTTGGTCTAGAACTTTTTCTGGATCTTCTGCTTTGCTAACAAGATCGTTAAGATTGGCTCTGACAACTCGGCCTAGGCGATCAAATAATCCCATGATACTGTTTATCCTCTTGGCTTGTACAAGGTTGAGTTAAGGTTTCAAGTTAAAATTGCGTTGTTATGCTCTTGATTGAGACATCCCTGTTTTCTAGTTTATCAGTTGCTTTTCTTTAATTCGGAATAGATGCGAAAATCCCCTGCTAACTGCTATAAGAGTATGACAGGGGAGGAAGCATTTCAGTTGGACTTACCCGACAATTCTGTTAATTTTCGAGATTGACAACGTTTGGAACCTCTGAAAATTCTGGGTTTGACTCTTGTTGTTCAAGGGCCCTGATTTGAGCTTCTCGAAAAGATTTGGCTGCTTCACTGAGGTTATTTCTAGTATCCTCAGCAAATTCACCACCACCCCGACTCCGTTCTAGATTAGCACGGTGCATTAATCCTAGAGGGTTCATAAAATCCCCTAATTCTCCATTAGGACTTGCTTCATTACTTTGATAGGGATCTTTATCGACTAGATCAACAGACTGTGCAACTGTCATGGGAGCAAGTCCGACAGTGGTTCCCACAAGGGTTAAAACCACCGCCAATTTTTTAGCCATAAATTTCTTAAACATCATAGATATTCACTCCAAATACACAACCAACAACTATTACCTTAAGCAAAACGGCGACGTAATAAGGGTTGAATTGTTAACAATATTAACGCATCGAACCCCAGCAATAACAATAAAACCCCTACAAAATTAATGGCCGTTAAAGGGGTTTCGAGGACAACACTACCCAAAGACCATTCTCCATTGAGATAAATGTAACGAATGGGTTCAATGGCATAAGTTAAGGGGTTTAAGCTAGCCACCACCTGTAACCATTTTGCCATGAAAGCTAAGGGAGCCAGGGCTGTACTGGCAAAGAGTAGGGGTAAATTGGTCACAAAAATGACTGCAATTAATTCAATATGGCCAGGCAAGGCAAAGGCTAACCCTAAACTTAATCCAGTTACACCACAAACAATTAAAAAGACAATCAGCGCAATAATCTCTAATCCGGTCATACCAGGTAAACCTGCCCCTAAAGCAGCACTGGCTATGACGATAACCGCAGTTTGGATAAAACTGAGGACAATAATATATAAGGTAGAAGATGCCACAATGGAATAACGAGAAGCTAAAGGGGCAACCAATAAACGGTTGAGAAATCCAAATTCCCGATCAAACATCACAGGAAGCCCTGCATTTAACGCTCCAGAAAAGGCAGTAAAGACGATAATGCCAGGAGCTAGGAATTTGGCATAGTTAAGATCCTCCCCAAATAATCCTTGAGGAGAATTTTCAAATAATGCCCCGAACAAAATTAACCACATAAACGGCTGAATAATGCCTGCGATTAAAGTTGAAGGACGACGTTGCAATTGAATAAAGAGACGCTTGGTCATGGCCAAGGTTTCTTGTAGAAATTCTGAGATAATTGTAATTTTCATGATTTACTCAAGGAAAAGGATCATTTCATCAGGGCAAACGTATCTAAATCTCACACTTATGATCCAGTAAGGATCTCGTACTTTCCTTAAAAATTGCATGGGCTCACAGGGAAGGGAGTGCGACTGCATCGCTAAAAACCTTATCCAGTCAGCTTTACAAAAATTAGATGTGTTTGCCCTGATCATTTCATTTGTTGTTTTTTCTCCGCTTTGAGGTCTCGACTTCCAGCGGCCGCTAAATCTGCATCCATTAAAGTTTGCCCTGTGGCCGCTAAATAAACGTCATCAAGACTAGGACGAGATTGAGCTAGGCTGAAAATGGGCAGGTTAGCCTTTTCTAAGGCTTGCTCAATTTTACTCAAGGGATTACTTTCTGTTCTCACTATCAAGTTTAGAGAATTTCCTTGAGATGTGTTAATAATAATTTCTTCGACAAAGGGCAGTGTTTGTAACACCTCTTTGGCCTGTTGTGCGTCTGAGAGGGAGGAAAATTCCCGAATGCGAAGGGTGACGCGATCGCCTCCTAAGCGATCTTTAAGTTGAGATGGGGTTCCTTGGGCAATGACTCGCCCCTGATCAATAATGGCCACATTATCTGCTAGGGCATCAATTTCTTCTAGATAATGACTGGTAATAAGTACCGTTGTCCCTGCTGCTTTGATTTGTTTGAGAAAGTCCCAGACAATAAAGCGACTTTCGATATCTAAGCCCACAGTAGGCTCATCTAATACTAAGACATCGGGCTGATGGAGTAAGCCCGCCGCTAAGTCTAATCTTTTACGAATACCCCCTGAATAGGTTCCGGTTTGGCGATCGCCGTATTCTTGTAAGTCTAATAAGGTCAATAATTGCTCTATTCTTTCTTGAGCCTGATGTTTCGGCAGATGATAAAGGGCAGCTTGCAGTTGCAACAATTCTCGCCCTGTTAACATTTTATCTAGGGCTACTTCTTGGGCGACATATCCTAAACGATTTCTGGTCGCCTTTGGGTAGTCTAAGGCTGATACCCCTCTCACTTCAATTTTTCCGCTATCGGGCTTTGCTAGGGTGCATAAACAGCGAATGGTGGTGGTTTTTCCTGAGCCATTAGGACCTAATAAACCAAAAATCTCCCCCTCTGCGATGGTAAAGGAGATGTCTTTGATGGCTTCTACTGTAGCATAACTTTTTTTTAGGGATTCAATGACAACGATAGGAGTTTCCATAAATCTGTCTATTTATTTAAGATAAAGTTGTATATTATGTGTATTTTGGGCAACTGTTTTCCACTAAGTTCTTATTTTAAAAGAAATTTTCGAGAATGAGAACAATCATGACTACAAAAAGTAGAGTAATATTTTTTGTATATTTGACTCTCAATCTACCAAAAAACAAATAGGGTACACAGTAACAATAAGCTTAGCATCCCCTTAAACTTCCCTATCAAACCCAAATTGATCTCGAATTTCAGCATTAAAATACTGTCCTTTGGAGGGGGCTTTTTCTAATTCTTCATAGACAGATTTTGGAACATCATGATACTGATAAATACTACCATTGGTAAATTCAACTCTGAGAATTTTTGTCTCTACATCATAATCAAAAGATTTGACGGCAACACTCTGACTTTTTAGCAAGGGAAACGCGATAACATCCCGAATACTAGCAGAATCAGTTAATAACATAATCAGGCGATCGATGCCAATACCTAAGCCACCAGTAGGGGGCATTCCATACTCTAATGCTGTTAAGAAATCTTCGTCAACATTGTTGGCTTCTAAGTCTCCGGCTGCTTTTTGTTCTGCTTGTTTTTCTAGTCTTTCTCGTTGATCAATAGGATCAGTTAATTCTGAAAAACTATTGGCTAATTCTCGTCCTACAATGTATAATTCAAAGCGTTCAACTAATCCCTGTTTAGCACGATGAGGCTTAGCTAAAGGAGAAATTTCTAAGGGAAAATCAAGAATAAAAGTGGGTTGAATAAGGGTTTCTTCTACGGTTTGCTCAAAGACTTCATTGAGTAATTTACCTAAAGTTTGACAAGTATCAGCTACTTCTAATCCTGCTGTTTTGACTGCATTTTTGGCTATTTCAAAATCCTGGAATTGTTCAAAATCTAAGCCGCTTTTTTCCTTAACAATATCGTGCATTGTTACCCGTCGCCAAGGAGTTGATAAGTCGATTTTTTCTTGTTGATAAGTAATAGTTAAAGTGCCTAAAACTTCTTGCGCTGCTGTCGTAATAATTTGTTCCGTAAGCTCCATCATATCATTATAATCGGCATAAGCTTGATAGACTTCAATGGAGGTAAATTCGGGATTATGTTTAGTAGAAACCCCTTCATTACGGAAAATTCTGCCTAGTTCAAATACTTTTTCAAACCCCCCCACAATTAACCGTTTGAGATGTAATTCTGTGGCAATTCTCAGATACAAATCCATCTCTAAGGTGTTATGATAAGTGATGAAAGGACGGGCTTCTGCGCCCCCTGCTTCTGACTGTAAAACGGGGGTTTCTATCTCAATAAAACCCTGGTTATCTAAGTAACGTCTAATAGAAGCAGTAATTTCTGCCCGACGACGAAAAGTTTGTCTAACTTGAGGGTTAACAATTAAATCGACATAGCGTTGACGGTAGCGTTTTTCGGTGTCAGTTAAACCGTGCCATTTATCGGGTAAGGGTAATAAAGATTTGGTTAATATGTTATACTCTTTTACTTTCACAGAAAGTTCCCCTCTTTCGGTTCTTTTTATACTACCTTTTACCCCTATAATGTCCCCTGTATCGGTCAATTTTTTAAGGTTATTAAAAGCATTATCGAAATCACTCATGTGATCCTGAATAACTTTTTTATCGAGATATAATTGAATGTTTCCCGTTTCATCTTGTAAACTGAAAAAAGCAAGTTTTCCGAAGACTCGACGGGCAATAATTCTTCCAGCGATCGCAACGTCTTCCTCAACTTCTTCCCCATCATTTAAGTTAGCATATTTATCCTGTAAAGTAGCAGCATCATGGGTAGATTTCCATTGATAAGCATAGGGAATTAACCCTAATTTTTTCAACTGTTCTACTTTTTCAAGGCGTGTAGCGCGAATTTCTTCTAAACTAGAGGCTGACTGGGGTTCCCGTTGCGGTTGATTGGAAGACATTGTTAAGATATTTCAGAAAAAAGCCAAAAACAGTTATTCTATGGTCAAATCAGGTTCAACCTTATTAACCTCAACTATTATAGCGGTTCGGCTCCCTATAATCAGGTATTTTTTGACTATTGTTTATAATTTAATGTTTGGGCTACTATGGTACAAGCAGCAGAAATTAGCAAGCACTCAGTGGGGTAAGCTAACAGGCATTTAAAATGTGTGTTAGCTTATGTGCCTACGGTAAAATATTGCCATCGCTTTCATGAACCAATTTTTAAAAATGACATCCTAAGAATTAAGAGAATATATATGAATATAAATATTTTTTATATCTGTTTCAAATGTTTGAGAAAAGTTAGATTGTCTTGGGGAATTGTCTT
>JAAUYB010017336.1_pt1 | contig 17705 bp, 13 predicted proteins | sample 7278071 | NCBI WGS metagenome assembly JAAUYB01 (sample SAMN14350121, study PRJNA611818) | marine sediment metagenome | isolation source: surface marine sediment (1.8m) | place: French Polynesia: Moorea | collected 2018-08
CAATTTAAAAGACTATATCGAAACCCGACGCGCGCAGATCAACCGGGCCTTGACCCACTATCTGCCGCCCCATGCCGGCCAAACCGAAATCCTGGCGGCCATGAACCATTCGTTGCATGCCGGGGGCAAGCGGCTGCGCCCGATTCTGTGTATTGCCGCCTGCGAGATAGTCGGTGGCAACGGCGAGGATGTGCTACCGGCTTGCTGTGCCATCGAAATGGTACACACCTATTCTCTGATCCACGACGATCTTCCGGCCATGGATGATGATCAACTCCGCCGGGGGCAGCCCACCTGTCACGTTGCCTTTGGTGAGGCCACGGCAATTCTGGCGGGCGACGCCCTGGTCACCCGAGCCTTTCAGCTACTTGCCGGCCATGCGCTGACCCGACCCGGCCATGATCAACCCAAATGGCTGCGCGTTATGCAACTTATTGGAAAGGCCGCCGGATATGAAGGCATGATTGAGGGGCAGATGCAGGATATTCGCTCGGAGGGTCGGCGCCTGAGCCTGGAGCAGTTGGAGCGCCTGCACCGGCTTAAAACCGGTGCCATGATCACCGCGTCTGTCGTCAGCGGTGCCGAAATCGGCAACGCCAACCCGGAACAAAAAGCGGCCCTGACGGATTATGCCGATAGCATCGGTCTGGCCTTTCAAGTCCAAGACGACATTCTGAACATCGAGGGGGATCCTGCGAAGCTTGGCAAGAACATCGGCACCGATCAGCAGCGTCATAAAAACACCTACCCCGCCCTGCTTGGATTGACACCCGCCAAATCAAGGGCCGCAATGCTAAAGGCGCAAGCCTTGCGCGCCCTTGACATTTTTGATACCAAGACCGAGCCTTTGCGGGAGATTGCCACTTATATCATCGAACGTAAGCGCTAGAGGCTTGGATTATTTTTGGGGATAATTGCGATTGAGCTTGCTGGACAACATTAACGGCCCGGACGACGTGAAGCGATTGCGACGTTCGCAACTAAATCAACTCGCCGAAGAAATACGGCGCACGATCGTCGAGGTCGTTGCGCACAACGGCGGGCATCTGGCCCCCAGTCTCGGTGCGGTCGATTTGGCCATTGCGCTGCATTATGTCTTCGACAGTCCGACCGATAAAATTATCTGGGATGTCGGCCACCAGGCGTATGCCCACAAGCTGCTCACCGGCCGACGCGACGATTTCGCCACGATCCGGCAACACGAAGGCCTTTCCGGTTTCACCCGGATGAGCGAAAGCCCTCACGATGCGTTCACCACAGGCCATAGCAGCACGTCCATATCGGCCGCTCTGGGTATTGCCTCCGCCAAACATATCAACAACGAACGATCCAAAACCATCGCGGTAATCGGGGATGGTTCCATGACGGCCGGCTTGGCCTACGAAGGCCTCAACCAAGCTGGCGATGCCCACAAAGACAAACAACTAATCGTCATCCTCAATGACAATGAAATGTCCATCGCTCCCAACGTCGGGGCCTTGTCTTCTTTCCTGAGCCGAACCTTCTCGGCCCGCAAGCTCCAGGATCTTCGCAAGGAAATCGGTGAATTTCTTAAATCCTTGCCCAAAATCGGTGACGACGTTTACCAATGGGCCAAGCGCTCGGAGGAATCGTTCAAAACCTTTGTGACGCCCGGCATGCTTTTCGAAGCCTTCAATTTCGATTATTTCGGTCCCATCAACGGACACAATCTGAATCATCTGATCGATATACTTGTGAATATCAGAGATATTCAGGATCCGGTCCTTTTGCATGTGATCACTAAAAAAGGTAAGGGATATCGCCCTGCCGAGAAAAACCCCGTTCATTTTCATGGATGCGGTCGCTTCGATGTTTCTACCGGTGAATGTCTCACGGCGCAGGTTCAACCGCCTTCCTACACTGAGGTTTTTGGTGAAACCATGGTGCGTCTGGCTGGCCAGGATTCACGTATCGTGGCCGTGACCGCGGCCATGCCCGAAGGGACCGGTCTTACCCAATTCTCCCAGCAGTATCCGGAACGTTTTTTCGACGTGGGTATTGCCGAGCAGCACGGGGTGACGTTTGCGGCCGGGCTTGCCACCGAAGGGCTCAAACCGGTGGTGGCGATTTATTCGACATTCCTGCAACGGGCTTTCGATCAGATCATTCACGACGTCTGTATCGAAAAACTGCCGGTCGTGTTCGCTCTAGACCGCGGCGGCATCGTCGGTGAAGACGGTGCCACCCATCATGGTCTCTTCGATCTGTCCTATCTGCGCAACATGCCGCAAATGGTGGTCATGGCCCCCAAGGATGAAAATGAACTCCGGCGCATGCTGCTGACCGGCATTCAACACGATGGTCCGATTGCCCTGCGTTATCCGCGAGGAACGGCGCTGGGCGTACCCCTGGACGAAACGATCACCCCCCTTGCAATCGGCAAGGGCGAAGTCCTCCATGGAGGCCACACCGATGACATTCTGGTCTTGGCCATCGGCCAAACCGTCACCGAAGCAGTTCGCGCCCGACAGGACCTTCTGGCGGCGGGCATCAACGTTTGCGTGGTCAATGCCCGCTTTGTCAAACCGCTGGATAAGGACCTGATCGTCTCACTGGCCGAACGGATCCCCCGAATCATCACCGTCGAAGACAACACCAAACAAGGGGGATTTGGCAGTGCCGTCCTGGAAACCCTGATCGACAATGGATTGAGCCAGTTTGAAATGAAACGGCTGGGCATCGATGATGTCTTTGTCGGCCATGGCCCGCAGCAATTACTGCGCCGCATCCACAAAATCGACGCCGCCGCCATCGTGACGGCCGCCCAGCAGATGGTGCCGCGGTCACATCTACAAGCGACCGCCACCCAAGCCTGAATCCGCCACTCCCCCGCCTTAATGCCCAAAATCCCTAAAACCAGGCTGGATGTCTTGTGCGTGGAGCGCGGCCTGGCACCCAGCCGTGAACGGGCCCGGGCGCTAATCATGGCCGGGAAGATCATGGTCGATGGTCGACCCGTGCCGAAACCGGGCACATCGATTCACCCATCAGCCGCATTGACCCTCAAAGGCGCGGACCTGCCCTTTGTCAGCCGTGGTGGACTCAAGCTCCAAGCGGCCCTTAAATTGTTCGGCATCCCCGTATTCGACACGGTTTGTATCGATGTCGGTGCGTCCACCGGCGGTTTTACCGATTGCCTCCTTCAGCATGGGGCCCGCCAGGTGTATGCGGTGGATGTCGGGTATGGTCAGCTGGCCTGGCAACTGCGCCAGGACGAACGTGTTATTGCAATGGAGCGCACCAACGCCCGTTATCTGAAACCAAACGATTTTGAAACCTTGGCCGATCTGGCCACCATCGATGCCGCCTTTATTTCACTCAAGCTGCTCGTGCCGCCCCTGATACCCTGTCTCCGGCCCCAGGGCACCATCATCGCTTTGATCAAACCCCAGTTTGAAGTCGGCAAAGGAAAGATCGGCAAAGGCGGCGTTGTGCGCGACCCCCAATTGCACGCCCAAGTCATCGAAGCACTGAAAACCTTTTTCCGCAACCTGCGGCTTGATGTCCGCGGGGTCTGCCCATCGCCCATCCGCGGGCCCAAAGGCAATCGAGAATTCCTGATTTATCTGCGGGCACCTTGAGTTTGGTGATCACGCAAAGCCCGTCCCGGGCGGTCTAAGATCCATTGGGTTTTCCCTTGATTTTTTTAATTGCTGACGGTACTTAATTTCACTTTGGCAAGTCCCCAAGGCTCTCCGCGTCCATGGGCTATCGTGGCGATGGTTTGACCAGGAACAGATTTCTGTTTTTCTGTCGTTCACATCGGGCTGATCCATATCAGGTTCGTGCCGGCCTGGATTCCCAGGCCGCTCGTTACGGTGAATGTGCGCTAACATACCTTCTAGAATGTGGTAGAGAGGAGTGTAAATGGCTGTGAAATCTGATCAAATGAGGAATATCGCCTTCGTGGCCCACAGTGGTGCCGGTAAAACAACATTGGCGGAAGTCATGCTTTACAAGGCGGGTGTTACCACGCGTATCGGACGGGTCGAGGATGGCAACACGGCGATGGATTTCGAACCGGAAGAGCTCAAGCGCACCAGCAGCATCAGCACGGGAATTCACCAGCTGCCATGGAAAAAGAATACGCTCACGATTCTGGATACGCCCGGGGACCAGAATTTTTTTACCGACACGAAAAACTGCATGCAAGCCGTGGATTCGGCCTTGTTTGTCATCGATGCCCTCGACGGCGTTCGCGTACAGACCGAGCAAGGGTGGGAATTTGCGGACCAGTTCAATCTGCCGGTCATGATTGTGGTCAATAAAATGGACAAGGAACGGGCGGATTTTGAGCAGAGCGTTGAAGACCTCAAGAGTTCGCTGACCAGCCCCAAACCGATTCTTCTTCAGTTACCCATCGGATCGGAAGCTGAATTCAAAGGGGTTGTCGATCTCATCAGCGGCAAAGCCTATGGTTACCAGGATGGTCAAGTTGTGCCGATTGACGTCCCCGAGGATTTGAAGGAGCGCGTTGCCTCGGAGATGGAAGGCCTCATCGAGAATATCGCCGAAGCCGACGACGTCCTGATCGAACGCTATCTCGAAGGGGAAACCCTTTCCGCCGAAGAACTCGGGACCGCCCTGCGCAAGGGGATTAACGAACGGAATTTTGCCCCGGTTCTGTTTACCTCCGCAACGGGTCAGATTGGTGTTGACAATCTGATGGATTTTCTCTCCATCGTGGCCCCGACGCCACTCGATCGGGGCAATAAAACCGGAACGGACCTTGCCGGTAAAGAGGAGGTCATTCGTGCTCCGGATGCCGATGCCCCGTTTTCCGCCTTTGTATTCAAAACTGTCGCGGATCCCTATTCCGGGCGATTGTCCATTTTTCGTGTCGTATCAGGCACCTTGGGTAGTGACGGCAATTTCTACAACACCACGAAAGAGTCCAAGGAACGCTTCAACCAACTCCTCACCATCGCCGGCAAAGAGCAAAAACCCGCTGATGGGGCCGGCCCCGGTTCGATTGTGGCGGTGGCCAAGCTAAAAGATACGACCACCGGTGACACGCTTTGTGCCGACAATGATAAAATCCGGTATGCCTTTGCCGATCCCCTGCCTGCGCTGATATCCTTTGCGCTGGAATCGAAATCCAAGGGCGATGAAGACAAAATATATATTTCGTTGAACAAATTATTGGAGGAGGATTCCGGACTTAAACTGGAGCGCAATTCGGAAACCAATGAAATTCTTCTCTCGGGAAGAGGCCAGGTTCATATCGAAGCCACGATCGAGAAGATGAAACGTAAATTCGGTGTCGATGTGCACCTCAATATCCCCAAGGTTCCCTATCGCGAAACCATCAAAAAGAAAGTGCGGGCGCAAGGCAAGCATAAAAAGCAAACCGGCGGTCATGGTCAATACGGTGATTGTTGGATTCAGATGGAGCCGCTATCCCGGGGCGCGGGTTTCGAATTCGTGGATGCCATCGTTGGCGGCGTCATTCCGAAGACCTATATACCGGCGGTTGAAAAGGGCATTATCGAATCCGCGCGTAAGGGTGTTCTGGCGGGCTTTCCCACCGTTGACTTTAAAGTGATCCTTGATGACGGCTCCTTCCATGCGGTTGATTCCTCGGAAATGGCTTTCAAGGTTGCTGGTTCGCTGGCGTTCAAAAAAGCCGTGGTGGATGCCAATCCTGTTTTGCTGGAACCCATCATGGAGGTTGCCGTAACGACCCCCGATGAGTACATGGGGGACATTATGGGAGATTTGAATGGTCGTCGCGGCAGGGTGCTGGGCATGGAAAGTGTCGGTAAATACCAGCAGATCAACGCCCACGTACCCCTGGCTGAGTTTCAAACCTATGCCCCCGACCTGAGATCGATGACCGGCGGACGCGGTATCTATAGCATGGGTTTTTCACATTACGATGAGGTTCCCGCCCAGATCGCTGAAAAAGTTATTGAAGAACTCAAACAGAATCAGGAGTAGCGCCCCAAACCGCCTGCCGAACCGTTGCAGATGTTGACAAAAAGCGCCGGCCCAAGACGATGTCTTGGGCCGGCGCTTTGTTTTGGATCGACCGCCATGTACGCGTCCTAATGCCGAAGGAGGCCAACTGCCGGCCGTGACATAGCCTATTGAATACAAATGCGAAACTTGACTTTATCCGCGTTGTGCGTTTTAACATATAAGGTTACTGATACGCGATCGCAAGCCAAATAATGGCGTTATGACTGCCAATTGAGGATCTGTAATGAGTGATGAAAAAAATTCCAATTACGACGTCGGCATTCCGTTGGATGAATTGCCGCCTGAGGAAACGGTGGCCGACGAAGATCATGACGAGATTCAGACGGCCAGTGACACCGACACACCCGATGAACCCACCGATTTGCCCGACCTCTTCCCACCTGAAGAGTTAGCCGAGGTTGGGCTTGCGACTGATTTGTCCGAATCCGGCGAAATTTGGGAAGACGCTGAGCGTCTCGTGGCTCCTGAAGCCGATCTAAGCGCGGCCGCAGGAGAACTCGTCGGCCAGGAAGACGCCGGGGTAGAGGAGAATGCCCCCCCACCTGCAAACTTCTCCACTGAGATACCGAATGACGTCGCGTTGTCCGAGACGCCAACACCATCCGAAACCGCACCCGTGGACATGGCCGATCAAACAACGCTGGAAGCGCCCCCTCCCCTGCCCTTCACCAGGCCCGATGATATGGCCCAAGAGACCGAGGAAGTCGCCGGATTTGAAGAGGCCTCCGGATTAGATACCGAAACCGGCGATCAAATCGACGGCCATGTCGCCGCAGAAAATGCGATCGATCCCGATCTGCTTTTCGGCCGGCTGGAAAGTCTCGGCCAGCAGATCAGTGAACTGCAGCGCGAATTTGAGGGTAAACTCAAATATGATGCGCACAAGGATCAAATCATCGACCGCTTGCATTCCGAACTGCAAGAGTATAAACAGGACATTCTAAAAAAGTACGTTCTCTCGATCGTCATGGATGTCGTCAAAGTTGCCGATGATATCCGCAAATGGTTGGTCTACTTTCGTTCGTTGGAGGTGTCCCAGCGGGATCCTCGCAAGCTTTTTCGCTATCTGGAGGCCATCCCCTCGGATTTGGAAGATGTTTTCTATTGGCATGGGGTCAAACCATTTTCAAGCGAGGACGGGCTTTTCGACCCGGCGCGTCAGCGAGCCATAAAAAAGATACCCACGGAAGATCCCAACCAGGATAAAAATGTGGCCCACAGCATTAGACCCGGTTACGAGTGGGAGACCAAAGTGATCCGTCAGGAAATGGTTGCGGTATATGTCCATCAGGCCGAGCAGGAATCATTGAACACGGGGAATATCGATGAGTGATGCAATCAAAACGATTTTCGGTATCGACTTGGGCACGACCTATTCCTCCATCGCCTATGTCGATGAGTACGGCAAACCGGTCATTATACCCAACGCCGAAAACCAGCGCATAACCCCGTCGGTTGTGTTTTTCGATGGCACTGAAATCGTGGTGGGGGATGTCGCCAAGGAAAGTGCCAAACTGTACCCCAACGAAGTGGTCAGTTTTATTAAACGCTCCATGGGCGAAGCGAATTTTGTCTATGAATACGACGACAAACCATACCGCCCGGAAGAAATATCGAGCTATGTTCTGCGCAAAGTCGCCCAGGATGCTGAGACCACCATCGGTGAAAAAATCAAAGATGTGGTCATCACCTGCCCGGCCTACTTTGGGATCAATGAACGCGAGGCCACCCGCAAGGCGGGTGAGATCGCCGGATTCAACGTGCGGCAGATCATCAACGAGCCGACGGCCGCCGCAATTGCTTATGGCACCGTGCAGGAAACCGAAAACCGTGTCGTTCTGGTGTACGATCTCGGCGGCGGCACCTTCGATATTACCATGATCGACATTCAGGAAAGCTCGATTGATGTCATCTGTACCGGCGGTGATCACAATCTGGGCGGCAAGGATTGGGACGATCGCATCGTTACTTATTTGGTCCAGGAGTTTCAGCGTGAGACACGAACGGAGGACGATATTCTTGAAGATCCCGATACCTGGCAGGACCTTCAATTGTCCGCCGAGAAGTCTAAAAAAATACTTTCCCAGCGCGATAAAACCCCCATTTCCATCACGCATGGCGGTGAACGCGTCAAGGTGGAATTGAGTCGCGACAAGTTTCTTGAAATCACGGCCGATCTGGTTGAACGCACCATTGCCTTGACCAATGACATGCTCCAAGAGGCCAAAAAAAAGGGCTACGAAAATTTCGACGAAATTATTATGGTCGGGGGATCCACCCGCATGCCCCAGATCCCGGAACGCATCCAGCAGGAGTTCGATCTGGAACCGCGCATGTTCGATCCCGACGAGTCGGTGGCCAAAGGCGCCGCGATCTATGGCTGGAAATTATCACTCAACGACGGGCTGATATCGCGAATTGCCGAAAAGACCAATCGCAATCCTGAAGAAGAAGATATCATCGAAACGACCCCGAAACAAATCATGGATGAAGTGGCCAAGCAGATGTCTGAGGAGACCGGCGTCACCCTTTCGGCCGTCAAACAATCCAACATGCGCATCCGCGATGTGGCCAGTAAAAGTTTCGGGGTGGTCGCCCGTCGACCCAATGACGAAGAAGGTGTCTTTAATTTGATTCGCCGCAACACAGCCGTTCCGGTAGAGATCAGGCGCACATTTTATACGCCCGAAGCCAATCAGGAGCGGGTGCTGATCCGCATCATGGAAAATGAGACGGGAGACAAGGTTGTGCCGGTCGAGCATTCCATTGAAATTGGCACCGCGGTTTTGGATTTACCATTGGGGCTGCCCGAGGATTCGCCGATTGATATTACCTTCAACCTCAATCGCGAGGGCTGCCTTCAGATTACGGCCCTGGAAACGTCGGCCAATCGAGCCGTCCAAGCCAAGCTCGAGACCAGTTCCGTTATTCAAGGCAAAGAACTTGAAGACGCCATTGCCCGCGCCCAACACCTTGTCGTTCATTAGGGGGGGCGGGCAACGCATTAATATGCACCTAGCATTGCTAATCACTTAAAACCGATGAGATGACTGGGCCGATGATCGTTTCCGCCCCATGACCAATAGCGTTGGAGCGCGCTTGCCTGTGGGCGTCATCCAACATCTTGCCCCGCCGCACATCCTTCCGAAATAATCCCTTGCGGGCCCACCTAGGCGTCCTTTTTTGTGCCCTGTCAAAAGAAATCAAGGGTTTCAAAAATGACGATATAATTGTATATTATTCAGATATATAGACAGTTATATCGTTGAGCGATGACATGCTGTTTGTCGGAAAGGTTATTCCGTATGGACCGGGTTAATTTCTATCAATTGCTTGAGCTGCAGATCAATCCACCGGAAAACGACCCCCAGGCTATTGACGACGCCATCAAGAAAAAACAGGCGGAGTGGAGCCGATTGCGCAACCACCCCACCAAGGGAATTCAGGCCCGCCATTACATAAGCCTTCTTTCTGAAATCCGTAACGTTATGACGGATTCCGAATTGCGCCACAAAGAGGCCCAAGCCGCTGTTGAAGAGCTTAAAAAGCGGTTGGAATCCATATTCAAAGCGGTTGACCGCCACATTGATTTGATCGGCAGCAAGGGCGGTATTTCCGCTGATGAAATAGAGCGGATTGCGGCCTACCACGAAATCAAGCCGCAACTGGTCCACAAGCGCGTGGAGCGCTGGCAGAGGCGCCGAGGGGCACCGGCGGTCATTCAGGTTCAGCACCAATTGATCGATGGCAAGCTTTCCGACCAGGATTTGGAAAAAATTGCCCAGCAAAACGCGATTGAACCCGCCCTCGCGAAGAAAATCCATCAGCAATTAATGGACCAGCGCTTAGCCGAACTGGATGAATTCATCAATATTCAAATCCGGAAAGGCTACATGACGCAGGCCGAAATTACCGGATTGGCGATGATCTTCCCTTATGACGAAGGGGAGATCCTGCGCCGCATTCGCTGCCCCATCAAGAAGAGCGCCAAGAAAAATGAAGCCGAGGCCTACCAACTCGATAGTACCGTTGAGCAGGTGATTTCAGAGAATTTGAAAATTGTGGGGCACGATTCGCTCTACAGCTTTCTGGGGCTATTTCCGGGAACAAGCCTTGAGGCTTTGCAGAATAAAGCGGTGGCTAAAGAAAACGAAATCCGTAAAATTGCGCAAAAAGATGCTATTTTAACAGCCAGTGGTGTGCTGGCGGGCCAATGTATCACGCTGTTTAAATCCGACGAAAGCCGTTATGCCTATGACTTAAGCCGTGCCCGCCTGTTGTTGAAAAAGCTCAACACGGATATAGATCTGGCGGTTACAGATAAAACGCTGCCGCGTGAACAGTATGATTACCTGGTGCGTCAGGCAATACGTTTCGGAACGCTGCCGGAGGAAGCCCAAAAACACATCCGCGACCACTGCCAATCTAAGGGTTGGACGATTGTTCGGCCCAAGAAGAAAAAAAATCTAAAAAAACCTCTACTGGCCGCAGCGATTCTCCTGTTGGTGGTGGGTTTGGGAGGAGGCGCTTATTGGTATTTTAATTACAGTCAGGCGCAAATCGAAACCGCATACCTAAATATGCGTTCCAGTGCCGGCCAACTGAAAACCCTGGAAGATCAAATTATTCATATCCGCAATTATATCAAACAGCAAGACAATCAGACCTATATTGAAAAGGCCCAAAAAGATATCGAAGCCCTTAAAAAACGGATTGAATTGCGCGATTTAAAGCAACTCCAGGAGATCAAAGCCGAATTAATCACATCCCAGGATTTTGAAAAAGCTGCCGCGCTTATCGACGGCTTTATCGCCGATCATCCCCAGTCGGCGCACAACCAAGGTTTGAAGCAGGAACGGGAACAATTTCCCGCGCTCATTGACAAACGCGATTACGAGCGGATTGTGGCCCTTGATCCCAGCCGGTATGCCGAGCGTGCCGCGTCAATGGAATCATATTTTAGACAGCATCCCAAAGGGGCCTATACCCCCCAGCTAAACCAAATCGCGCGCCAAATGGCCAAGCCCTATTATCGTCAATTGATCAACCAACTGAAGGCCTGTGAAAAGTCAAAAGACTGGAATCGGTGCATTTCATTGAGTTCCCCTTATATCGCGCTTTACAAGGACTCCAAATATGCGGTTCGCTTGAGAAAGAAAAAAGACGATTATTTGCGAAATCTCCAGGCCGAAGACATCCTAACTTCCCTGCGTCGTCAGGCCGGAGGCCCCAATGCCGATCCTGCTGTACTGGAGAAAACCTATCAGACCTATCTCGACCAACATCCGTATTCGCCCGCGCGCGCAATGATTCAAACGGAGCTTGAAAACCTGACAGTCGCTCTCAATCGACGGGAGATCCAAACCGAATTGCAGCGTATTCGTCGCAGCCTGCCCAAGACCAAAGGCCGCTTTAGGGAACAAACACCGACGACCATCCTTGATAAAACGACCGGGCTGACATGGGCCATGATCGATTCCCGCCTGGCCACGCGCGAGTGCCTGACCTACCAAGATGCGATTGACTACGTCAAACAATTGAAGACGGGAGGATTTACCAACTGGCGCCTGCCCACGGCCAAGGAATTACAGACCTTTTACCGTGGTGCTAATCCGGTTTTATCCCAATCAGCCGAATGGTATTGGACGGCGGATAAGATCAAACGTTATTCGGGCGGCTGGGTTACGATCGTGGACGTGGTCGTCCCGGCTACAAATCCGGGCGTTAAAAAACGCAATGGCAGCGCATGCGGTTGGGTGCGGGCGGTCAAACGCTAGCCGCACTTAAATAACCGCGACTAGTTATGGATATCCTCCAGGGTTTTGATGAGCCTTTCCTTGGCGACGGCTTTCCACAACAGTTCGACAACGATATTTAAATACGGGATTTCATTCTGCTCGCGAATATCCTTGAGAACCCGCCAGTCGTTAGACTTGGCGATAACGCCGGCCTCCTGAACGACGACGGTCAGCATCTCTTCAATGTCCGCCGATTCTCGAAATACCCTTGTCAGCGCCAGGCGGACTTTACTTGATCGCGGCAATCCAAGTTGATCCAATCCTTTGCGGAATGTTCCGGAGTCGACCCCTTTCAACTGTTCCAAGGCCTGTTGCGCGCCTTTTTGAACCAAGGTCAAATCGGTAGATGACTTCTTGCTCATGGTGATATGGGCGTAATAGTAATGAACTTCTCCCCTTCGGCCCAACGAAGTGAAGGTGCCGACATTGGCCAGGCCCAATAACTCGTTTTGAAGTTTAATCCGAACCTTTTTTAGATCGGCATCCGACATCTCCGGGTAATCATCCGTGCCTCTGATCTTGGCGCGTAAATGCTCAGGATTGCTTCTCAATACATACAAATCAATCGTCGTCGCCGGAACACTGCCTTCGGTAAATTTAATGCGAACACCGCCGGTAGACGCTTCGACGTCGACCTGTCGAATTTTTAACGCTTTGAGTATCGTCTCTAATTTAGAATCCAAATTCGCGTGTGTTCCCTATGATCACTGTGGATTTTTTCAACAGGCGTGGCACTCTAACCGTCATTTCAAAATCGCTTCTTCCCGCGTTCACGTCGCCGTGTATGCATTGGTACCCAGCGCAGGGCGCGCCGCATGGGGAAATGGTGTGGCCTGGTCAGCGCCTGGACACCATTACCTTGAGCGTAATCAGGTCCCTATCGCGCCATGGCCAAAACATCGCCAAAATTCGCTGCGTATCCTTCTCCTGGCAATAAAGCGTTTGATGGTCAAAAATTTCTCCAAAATCTTCGGTTAACTGAACAAGTCGATCCGCAACCGGTTGCCCTTGGATTTTGATCGGCGGCCCCAAAAGCTTTTCGAGAACCTGGCACCACTTAGGAAGTTCCCGGCGGTCAAAGACAAGTTGGGCGTATTCGCCTTTAGCGTCGACATGGTATTTTTTGTGAACAGGATAAAGGTGCTTAAACTCTATAATAAAATCGTATAGTTCCATTTTTTGCAAAGTCGAAAAATCTTCAGCCCGCCGGCTTGATTGATTTATCTACCGAAGCCCAGGGTTGTCCTCTGTCTGGCTTGCGGATCGATCTTTGTCCTTATGTCTTAACCTTATTTTTATACCAATAAGTGGTTGGAAAGTAAACAATTGCGCCGCCTCTCCCCTGCCTTGGCCGGCGTGGATGGATACGACTCAGCGAAGAAAAACGGGGGCCCCCCGGCGAATCGCTTGCGGGTGGCAATCCATGTCCAAGATGACCGATATCATGAACTATTCAAGTTGCATTGCTTAATCGCGCTGCCATCCAGGAGGTTGGCTAAACCACCTTCGGCATCCGGTCGAAATCCCATCGTCTGTTCCCACACATCCCCGCTCTCCATGCAAAAATATAAGGGGACCTGTGGTGCCATTTTGCGGATTCCGGAAATGATTTGACGGTAAATATTAATTCGCAGGGGTTTGAAATAGCGCAGTTTATTATCGAGACCGGAAATAAATTCACCGTACATGATGCGAGATTGCGGAAACCGGCGATGAATAATGGCTTTTAACGGCGGCATGCACCGCAGGCTTCCCAAACTGATCCAGACAATATTGTCAGGGTCGATCCGATCGAACAATTCCCGGATGACCGCCAAATATTCATCTTCGATACCATCGGCAATAATGATGGGATCGAAATGAAAAGCGAGGGGGTATCCCCATTGCTGACAGCTCAAGGCCGCATCGAGACGCTCCTTTAACGAAGCGGTTCCAACTTCGTTCTCACGGATCACCGATTCGGTATTCAGGGACCATGCCAATATGGTTTTGCGGTTGTGCGCTAAATTTTTTAAATTCTTTACTAAATTTGTCTTGGTTTTGAGTTCCAAGGCAACTTGCGATTGGCGCCCGAAGCGTTGCACCAAGTTTTCGACCAGCGTTGTCCACTGCGACCAGATCAGGCTGTCCGTATACTCACCCGTTCCGATCCGCCGCTGCGATGTCGTTTCAAGAAAATGATCCAATTCCGCCAACATATCTTCGTGGTTCACGAAGTACTGCAGGACGGGTGGATGAAAAAACGTTTGTAAAATACAATAGGCGCAATCCATGGGGCAATACGTGCCAACATGTAAAATCACATAGCGGCAGCATTCATAGTGCCGCGTGCCCGGGCAACCACGGATGAAACGCCCTTTGTTCGCGGTCAGCAGCAAGACTTCTTTTCCCGTTTGGATCGGATCGGAAGATTGGTTGATAATTTCAAATACCTGGTCGGTCGGACAGACTTTCTGAGGAACATCGTCGAAATTCTGCAGAATTTCCAACGTTTGCGGCATGTGTTCGACGGCCGGATCAATATAGATGCGCCGAATTGGATTCAAATTCGGAAAAGACTTGGTCTGCATATCGCGGGGATGGCCCTCCTAGGTTGGGTGATGGATAGCGAGCTTGTTTAACATGGAATGCCGTGGGAAGGAATAACCTAGCGTGAAATGCCGCGCGCAAAAATCTCAAAGGCGGTATCAAAGGCGGGATAAATCGGGTCGTGCTGATCGTTGATAATCCGTTTGCTCTCCTCCCAGAGGACCAGGCCGGAAAAAAGGGCCCACATGACATCGGAAAGGTCCTTGGGATGTTTTTCAATAAACACCCGGCCCGAAATCCCCTCTTCAAAGATTTTGGAAATGATGTCGATCGTTTTTCCGGAAAGATCGCGAAAATGCGACAACATGGGCGCCGAAAGGTTTTTTAGTATATCGCTCGATTGCAGATGAAAAAGGTTGACCAGAATCAGCGGATCGAACTCGTAAACGCCGAACAGGGTCTTTTGTAGCAGATCGATACGACGCTGGGGACTCTGTGTTTCCTGGATATACATACGTTTGAGTTGGTTGTGCAGATGCTCCAGAATTTCAACGGATAAAGAAGCATACAGTTCATCTTTGTTCTTGAAATAGAGATACAGCGTGCCCGGGCTTAGTTCAGATTCGCGGGCGATATCCTCCATCGTGGTTTTTGAGAATCCTTTGATCGAGAATACCCTTTTGGCGGCTATCATTATCTGGCGCCGTCTGCGTCTGCGTTCTCGCCGCTTGCGTTCCTGGATTCCCATAATTTTATGAATATAATTTATTGTTTGCAAAGCTTTACATTTATTTTTGTATACTTGTCAATATAAATTTGTATTTAATTTATAAAGACGGTATTGGTGATACAAAAATCATTCATTTCGGAAACCAAAATGTAAAGATTGTTAAATTAGCGGGTTAAAACTGTTTCCCGATTATGCAGGGCGGCAGTGAGACGAGACTCAGAGCACTGGGCTGGTTCTTCAAATCGCCCGCCAGCGGATGATGAACTAATGCGGAAAAAGGGAATCGATGGCAGGATTTTCCAGCGCCGCACCAAGATTGCGATAGGCTGCCTCAAGGTCGCGTCGGTTCCTGAAACGCAGGGACAACGTAAAAAGATTGCCTTCGAAACCAGGGGGCGGATCGATGCGCATGTGCGAATCGAGTTTCAAGGCGGCCAATGCCGCTTGATATTGCAATTCGGCTTGCGACAGGTTCGGATACCGAACCATCCTCAAATGACGACGGATTGCTGCTGTTTTCTGGTTTCGATCAAATTGGTCACTGTGCAGGATGGTTTGGATGGCATCTGATTGCAACACGTCGCCAACTGTTTGGTGATCACGGCCGGCGATATCCCTGGCCAGCGATACGACTTCTTTCTGTTTGCTGACACTCATCGGAAGCGCTGAGAAGATTTTCCAAATGACCTTTTGGTCGGATGGGGACATCAAACCCGTTTCCAGGGCAACTGCGAGACTGACCTCCCCATCCACGACCGCCGCCTGAAGATCGCGATTGAGCCGATTCAGGCGCTCAAGTTTGTCCACTAGCGCGCGGGATGTCGGAAGTTCGAGGGCGGTCAGTTCAGCGGTTAATTCGCTGTGATCGGGAATCCACTTTTTCACCAACTGAACCGCACGCGCCGTTTCGACCAAGTTCAACGGCCTTTGCGTTGTATTCTCGATGACCGCCATGCGCACACAGGCCAACGGTTGCGTGTCAGCGGGAACCAGGCGCGCCGCAAGGCGTTGGATTCCCAATCGCTGGCAGGCCTGAATGCGTCGAAACCCGCTCACGATCGTCAATCCGGACGGCTGGGACCAAAGCACCGGTGGCACCAGCAGGCCAATTGTCGCCATCGATTCTAAGAGCGAAGATTTGTCGCGCTGCGTGGTAATCCGAAAGGAATGATCTTCCTGATCGATGCGGTGGAGGGCGACCTCGCAGACGTTAAAGTCCATAAGAGGAGCCGGTGAGTAACTTGAGCGCTTCGATATACTTGGCGCGTGTACCGGAGATGACGTCATCCGGGAACTGGGGGCCCGGCGGTTTTTTATTAAACCGGATCGAAGTCAAGTAGTCCCGCACAAACTGTTTATCGAAACTGGGTTGGGCGCCACCGGGTTGATAGCGATCTTGCGGCCAGAAACGCGATGAATCCGGCGTCAGGACTTCGTCGATCAGAATGAGTTGGTCGTCTAAGATACCAAATTCAAATTTGGTATCGGCAATGATGATCCCTTTGCGTCTGGCCAACTCAACCCCCTGGCGGTAGATGGCCAAGCTGAGATCGCGCGCGCGTTCGGCCAGGTCCCGGCCGACGCGCTGAACCATATCGGCAAAGCTGATATTGACATCGTGTTTGCCGAGTTCTTCCTTGGTTGACGGTGTAAAGATGGGTTCCGGCAATTGATCGGACTCTTGCAAACCGGCGGGCAGTTCAATTCCGCAAACTTCTCCTGACTGCTGGTAAGATTTCCAGCCGGAGCCAGAGATATAACCGCGAACAACGCATTCGATCGGCAGAACCTCGACCTTGCGGACCAGCATGCTCCGCCCTTCGAGAATCGCGGCGTGGGGATGACATGCCGGGGGATATTCCGCCACGTTGCTGGCAACCAGATGGTTGGGGACCAAGGCGGCCATCTGTTCGAACCAAAACAACGAAATCTGCGTAAGGATTTTACCCTTTTCAGGTATCGGATCGGGCATGATGACGTCGAACGCCGAGATGCGATCGGTGGCTACCATGAGAAGATAATCACCCAAATCGTAAAGATCGCGGACTTTTCCTTTTTTCAGTAAATCAAGTCCTTCCAAACGTGTCTCAAAGACAGCTTCAGGCATGCCCACCTCATATTGAATATTGAATCCGTTGATTGCAAAAACCATGTTCCGGCAGCAGATCGGAACACTCGGGTTTTAGGGCTTCTTCGCTTGGGTCAGCTTGCGGAATTTCGCGATAAATTCACGGATGGCCTCAACGCCTTCCTCGTCGACGTCGGTAAATTGGATGCCCATTTCAAATTTACCGGTTTCCCCATTGAGTAAATGAATAACTTTACCGCGGAGGTCGATTAATTCTTCTTCCATCCCGATCGTCAAACTGACCGTCTGATCGGATTGGATCGGAAAATGGGTTTCTAACAGGATTCCTGATTCGGATACGTTCAACGTTCGCCCGATGGTCTGCCGGATTTCATCGGGCTTGTCGTTAATGGCGACATGCGACAGATTGAGCGCATTGACCCGCGAATGTTTTCGTTTTTCAGTCGTCATTGGCATCTCCTCTGCATGGGGTGCGGGGCCGTGTGCGCTGATATGGGCCCCGGCGCACGTTGTTAGGTCGTGGCCGTTTTTAGCCCCCTTTTTTTCTTAAACTCAC
>JAAUYB010029268.1_pt1 | contig 17614 bp, 17 predicted proteins | sample 7278071 | NCBI WGS metagenome assembly JAAUYB01 (sample SAMN14350121, study PRJNA611818) | marine sediment metagenome | isolation source: surface marine sediment (1.8m) | place: French Polynesia: Moorea | collected 2018-08
CATACTTGGGGGTGACCTGCCCACAATTTTGGTGAACACGCCCTCCGATGGGTTTTCATCTAGCTCGAACTGTGCGGCCTAGGTAACCCTTTCCGTCGCCGGCGGCGGGAGCCGTTTCCCCCCCCCCCCCCCTCTACACTCTCTTTGTAAGTGTCCCCCACGTTCACTAAACGAACTATCGCTCCTCGATCAATCGATTTGTTTTAATACAGTCAGTTTGCTTCCAACTTGGAGCTAGGGTCGACCTTGCGGTCATATGTTTGGCCCGAGATTTTTTGGAGTTTTCTAAAAAAAATTGTTCAAAGGGTGCGTAAGACTTTAACGTAACTATGTAATAGAGCCTAAAAAGATCGAAAAGTACCATTAGCGAAATAAACTCAAGGCGGGCCCTATGAAAGGACCTTAAGGCCATGTACCACTTTGTTTGACCACAGCCCTTTGCGGCCATAGGTGGGTGCAGCGGGTCTGAAAAGAAGGACGGGGCCCTCCCGTTAATTGCCGGCCCCCCCCGGGGTGATCGCGTTTGCCCAAGGGCCCCAGGTACAGAGCTCTGCAACTGCGGTCAAATAATTTGTCACTAGGTTCCAGCGGCTTCTCCACTGGAAAGCGACTTCAGTGACGTCGACGGCGAAGGCCTGGCCCAACGCGGCGGCACCCATCGTGGCACATCTGCAAGAAGTGGAAACACGTCCCCGCGCCAGGGGCATGAGTACCTCCTTGAGGAAACCCTGCCCGGGGTGTATGACCTTGTGCCACAGGTGAGCAATAACAGAGCAACCTCACGATTACGTAGCTTTCACACTTCCCTGATACGCCAGCGAGCAACCTAACTCCAATCCGCATGTGTCACACGTCAACTGCGTCAGTTATCAGTCCGTCAATCCCAAATCAAAAGGGCCACGCAGGTAGTGATACTATCACTTCCCATTAGGAACAGTTACTCTCACCGCCTACTATTCACAAATACCGGCTATCTTAAACATGACCACGCATTTACCACCTTGCAAAACATGCTGCGTCCTTTCCCAACGCAATTACGACCTTACCTCGTCGGCCCATACGACACACACACCTAGGGCAATTGTTGACAAGCCTTTCCTCATCATATAAGTGCGAGGCCGCACATTACGTACATCTCCAAAAAAACGTGACCCAACGTGTTGTGCAGTTTCGACACACCTCCAACAAACATTTCAAGTGATGATTTGGTTGGAAAATGCCCCCCTTTTCCACAGCTACAACAAACGAGGGAAAATATTACGCGGTATCAAAAAAACCAATGGGAAAGGAGGGGAGGGGGGGGGGGGGGGTTGCGATGTTCATTACTTTCGGCAACGCACACAAAGTTCACGTACAGTTCCAACGCTACCGCCAAACAAGGGACCCTGTCCACGGCCATCCAATTCCGTTACACCTGTCCGATTGTCAAGCACCACAAAAATTTCAGTGTCAAAAGACGGGGCGACGCAGCTTGCCATTCGCAAATTTTAAAACTCACAGGAGAAACTTCCACCTCCGTATATTTCGTTCCGCAGGAAAAGGTGGTCCGACCACAGGTGGATCGCGTCCAACATCTTCACCAACACCAGCACACGGGACACCTTCCTGGACAACAACAGCAGCATCAGCTACGGCAGTTGCCTGGACGCAGGGAGCCACAGAGAGCCGCCGGAAGACCCCACCACGACGAGGAGATCCTTCTGGCAGCGGACGAAATTAAGGTTGAGCCAGAACAGCTAGAGCTTGCGTATCCAATGGGTCAACCAAGTACTGATGAGTTGGAGGCCATCCGAGCATCACGCGCCTCCCGTTGCGGCCAGGACAGCCAGAAACGCGAGCGAGGGGGCGGTGGGGGCGACAAAGGCGGACGAAGGAAAGGCCTCGACAGCAAGGACGACACCGACGACTTCGTCGAGGAAAGGAGGAGACGTAGGCCAAAGGGGTCCATTCAAGCAGCTCTCGACGCCGTGGAAGAATCCGAGAGGGAGCTCGCCGAGGCCAAGAGACTTCACAAGGCGGGGACTGGCGCGCCGAGGAAAGACCTCCAGCACGCTTCCACCAGCCTCGCCCCGAAACCCAGCTCGGCAAGCCACGCTCCGAAACCCAGCTCGGGTACCCACGACCGCGGCGGCACAAAGGCCCCCCCCCCAGCGGGGAATAAAAAGACCAATCCCAATCCTGAGCCCCAAAAGCCAACCAAGGCCAAGCAAGGCAAGAAAGTTCGCTTGGAGAGAAAGTTCCAGAGCGTCGATTTGTCTGAGGATGAAGAGGAAGAACTCCTGGAGGTGTTGAGAAACGCCGACCTGTGCAAGTCCGCCACACGCACGGCCAACTCCTGCCGTCAAATCATCGACAAGGTGACGGAGCTCAGCGGCTTCTACAGGAACCCGAACGTTGACGCGGCGTCGCCCGGCTCCCCCGTACGCAAGAACTGTGCTGAGAAAATGACCAACATCCTCAGGATCATGCACCGAGAGAAGTACCTTCCCGTGCCAACAGCCGATTTGGATTCGTAAGTCATCTCGTACCTCGCATACTGCCCAAAATACATTTTCTAATATCCAACTCGTACCATTCCACCGGCGTGCCTGCAGCTTTCGTTCCTGGAGGTCTAAGACTATGAACAACAAGACGGACGGCAACTTCGACTATCAGCTCGGCCCATTCTCCTCCGTGAAGGCACACCCTTTCAACTACGTCGAGGGGGACTGCGCGGTAGAGTCGGTGATGTTACAATCCAAGTACAAGGGAAGGGTCAAGGTCTCCTCGGAACTCCTCCGACTGACGTAAGTTTGCCAAAAGAAACACAATGCACTGAGAAGGAACGTTAAAAGGAACATACCACGCTAAAACGAACTGAAGAAAATCGCGCAACACTGCAATTGAACAGCACAGAAATGTTCTTGGTTGCCAAACGAAGATTAGGTCATGGAAAGGGAGGGCAAATTAGGTGCTTCATTATGATTTGCCCACGTAACTTCAAACAGGGCCATACGTGCCTTTATTGCAATGTGCAATGGAGTAAGCCTCTCCCTCAACCAAAAATTGAAAAAGAACCTCCTTCAAAGCATTCTCCGAGAGGGAGGAATGCTGTTAATAGGCCCACAGTTCATAAGGGCACTAGTATTTTAACGTATTGTACACTACAGCCTTTAGTCCAAACAGGAGTCAATCCGTTCCATTATCCTCCCTTGAAAATAAAAAAAAAACCGGCAGGGGAACCGTCTCAACAGCACCCCCCATTCCTGGTAGCTTCGAAATGTGTCCTTGCAGGAGTGCCCTGGACTTGACTGCCACTAAGAGACCTCCTCGCCATCTCGGCTGAGGAGTCCGTGGCCTTCCTCCGAAATACTGCACTTCCCCATGCATCTCCCCCCTTCGGGAGGAGGATCGGAAGATGCAAGCAGTGGAGCGGTACCGTTCCAAGAAAGCAACCTGTACAGCTGTAACTGCGCCTTATTTTACCATTACTTGTGGATGTGTCTATTCCGACATGTACTTATATTTCCTGCAAAAAAAATACTAAATAAAGCCAATGCCACCATGAACCAACAATGAACGCTCCCACCAGGTTGGACCCCGCTTTTCACCTTTTTGTCGTATTTCAGCATCGCCATGGATATTGCCGCCAACGGCCCCGTCATTCTAGAGGCCCTCAACGAAGGGTCCGTGCCAGCAGAAATGGAAGATGAGACGCACTTGCAGGTGGACCAGGCACTCTTTCCCTCTACCTTCCTCGGAGTGAGACACATTGTTGCAACACCGTATTTTTAAGACAATGGTGACCGCCCTCACCCATATATTCCAGGGGCCACAAATGTACGCGCTTGCGCGTGCCACGAAGGACGCCGTCGCCTCCATTGCTTCCCCGGCCGTCAACGGTATTGCAGTGGCGAGGGAGCAGATGACCAGCAATTCCTTCATTGCCGACTTTGCCCAACAAGGTGACGAGGTAAGGGCCATAATCAGGCAACTACACATATATAACTTGCCGTGATAAACCGCTGACCTCTCCCTTTAAGAGCGAGCGCCTGAACAAGGACTACAAGCTCGTTTACTTCTTGACAACAAACACCCAGCCGCTAACCAATGAAGAGTTCGAGGAGAAGCAATCAACCAGAGATGGTGCTTTCCGTTTGAAGAGAACCAGGGCCATGCCGGAATGGGACACGTTCCACGGCGCCCTCCGCAACTTGAACCTGGACCACTACAACATCGCAAGTACATCACCAATGCTAAACATCATTCCCGACTTTCGCCGCAAACGATACCAACTTCTTCTTATACATTCCTCAGAATTGGTTCATCCGGACCTGGACGACGACGTCAGCATTCAGGCCGATCAGTCACCTGAGACGGCAGCAGGGGAGGAGACCTACAACTGGTTCGTTCCCTGGGCAAAGGAAAATGTAAGCACACCGACGAAAAATTATCCAGCTTGCCTACAACACGACACTGTCTCTCCGACATTGCAGGGATTCGTGGAAACCGTCACCGACAAGCACGGCAAAAAAAAGTATGCGTTTACGGCATACTACAAGCAGGAGCTTGAACGGTACGTCACGGAACAACTCAAAAATTCCCTTCGGGACATCGAAGCGTCCGGCTTTGGAGGCCACAAGGCAGAGCTTATGGACTGGGCAAGTAGAGCTAACATGGAAATGAAATGTGCACTTTACGCCCTCCCTCCCAATTCTTCCACAAGCAGAACTCGGTTAGGTGCTACGCGCGCGAGGCGAGGGAAACTGACTTTCGCACCAGCGACCAGGTCGACAGGTACGTGGAGTACGCTACTTTGTCAACTTCACCCCCCACTTCCCTCAATGCGGAAATGCACCGGATGTTGAATTTATTGCTCCGCCCCAATCACATAATCACCCGATGCACACGCCAGGGAAAACTGCCAGGAAATTTCGGAATATACTAATTTCAATAGGAAACAATCACTTTACAAGCACACACTAAATGTCCCGTTTGAAACTTCTAACAATGTACAATCAGTATGGGTGCCCAATTCATGCAACCAAAGACACCACCTGTTGTTTCCTGCACCAGGTTAACCTGCATCCCTTAAGCAGTAGTCGAACGTCATATTTTCCAATAATTTATGATACAGCGTTTGGATTTCGACCCTCCGTACACTAGAGGAAAGATTACGTTCTTCCGTGAGTTTCAACAATGGCCAAATAGCCGGGGTAAAAGCAGACCGCACAGAAATCTCCCCACAGGCCCCTTAACGATTCCATTGCCGGACGAAGAAAGTAATGTTCCGTCATCGTTTCATTGCGCCTGTAACACGTATCTTGGGTTCCTTTAAACTGCCATTCTGTAATAAAATTTCCCAATGCCTCGTTCCCCTTGCAGTACAATTAGGTCAAGGGGAATGGGACACCTACAACATTTCTCCTATTCATCTTGAGCATGTAAACGAGGGAAAAAAAGACCAAAACTTACACTTTACAAATCTCAAGCACTTCTCCTGCGCACAGGTTCCTCCAACAGGTGTACAACGACACGGGGGTTATGGGGCCGGGATCCTTGCGCAACCCCGTGGTCCGCGAAAACATAAGGCGCGTTTTCTTAACCGTGGCCGCTGTTACTGGTGAGAAGGACGCCTACTCGAAATACTTTGACCGTCCCATCGTACACGAGAATATTACCATGCCTAAAACAACGCTCTCCTTTCAGAGGGTTACTACCAAGACTTCAAGAACGCCTCCTACAAGGACAAGGGCGACCGGGACGTGGATGCCGTCATGGTAAGCTTTAAAATTACAAACGATGTAACAACACGCAAAAAAAACCCCTCCACCTTACACATCTTTATCCCCACCAAAGACTTACGCTTTGGGCGGGGAATTCCCTTCAAGATGCCCGTTGTTGACGCCACGCAACGGATACTCGCCATACACCGCATTCCTGTCTACAAAGGGAAAGGAGGTTTGACTCAATCACAGTTCATGCCCTTCGATGCCGATCGTAAATCGATATGTGACACACCTAAACAGAACCGCTACACTCACGTCGTCATGGCAATGAGCCGTGCGGTGATGGCGCACTTCTCCGACAAGGTAACAATAAACCCAGCCTCCAACTATACCAGAAAGCAACCCTTACTATTTGTCCCTTACATTTGACAGCAGGCGCAAGAATACTACGAGATGATGCGACAAGGACAATTGCCCCCCTCGCCATTTCCCTTGGACGACGGCCTGACGTACCACCACGCGTCAGAAGAGAAGACCCTGTATAACCTAATCTGCCCGGGGGCAGGACTCGGTGAGAAAACGGGGTCAAATGTAGTTGACTATTTCTGGTAACGTCCAATTTGAACACGTCATTGACCTTCACCATAAATATCCAAGCTTCATGCAGTGCATCCGAAGGGCGCATTCCGGAAAAGGTCCATAAAATACGATTCCCCCCCAACACGAAGGCCCCCTACAAGGTCCCTCCATACTTTGGGAACACTTGGCCAGACGAGAATGACCTCGGCTTTTGCAGTACGCTGTGCAATGAAAAATACTTGTCTTACACCCTCTCAAGGCACCTTGGGGCACACAAAGAAAAAGAACCGATTGGAAAGAAAAAGCCAACCCTTTTTTCCCCGCATGGTGCCGGAGATGACGGAAGGGCGCCTATTCCTTTGAGCATTCAATTAAGGAAAAACGTAAAGTTGGGTATATACATACCCTTTTCGGGGATGACAATATCACATGAGGGGGGGCCTCTCCTCGCGACACCCAATGGAAGCGCCATTGAAATGCTGCGCCGCATACTTGCACACCACCCACAAAACCGGAAAACCCACCCCCTTGCCGCTACAACAAACTTCAAACAACCAGAAATAAATTTGGTATACAACGGGCGTGAAGCAGCCCTTCCCCACGGTTGGACTAACACTTGGAGTTTTCTTCTCAACGGACAAACCTCCGGCGTCACGACTGTACCCCAACACCATGTGCCATGCCCTACATTTCCAGCATTTGTATATGCCACCAGCAATCCGCTACTAATTCCCTCATTGTAATTGGGGGAAACCATCAAACTTGGAAATGGCAACGTTGAACAGGACGGTAAAAGATGGTCCACCACCTAATGCTACGTCCCCTACGCCGTTGACCCAAGGACGGTTTTTGACTGCAACAACATATATCCTTGCAAGTTTTGAGGTACCCACCAGGTCTGAAAAGTCCCTCCAAAAACAATAAGCACAGGCACTTCAAGTATACCGGCCGTGAGACGACCGCACACATTCATCCACACATTCCGTCTCATCCTTTACAGAGTACCCCACCCTAGCCATGGTTGCCAAAGGACTGGGAGAAAACGTGCTCGTCTCCTACCTTGCGGGGGCCGCAGGTGACATCAATAAACAGTTCAGCCATGACCTCGATTACGTACAACCCTAAAAAAACCTTACTAATGAAAAGGAAACGCTAGGAAGTAAATTCGAACCAAACATTACAGGCACCAAACTTCCTCTTGCTGGACACCGCATACGCATGGAGAGCTTCGCCTCATTCACCAGCAAGAAGGCGTCGGGGCCAGGACAGGGGGAAGAATTCAACCCAGGAACCATTTTGGTGATCGGCCCTTCCATGGTCGACAAGGACGAAAGTCCTCGTACGGGCAGTCTTAGGTAAAGATCGAGTAGCAAACCGAGGAAAATTGTACATGTTTCCCAACATTCCCCTCTCCCTCAGGATGGACCACGTTGCCAACATGGCCAAGCACAACGGCAGCCGCCTTGCAGAGGTCCTAAGACGCGTTGACATGCGCCTGAGGCCGCGCTACCCCCCGCCTCAAAACTCGGGCGCGACATCTCACTTGCAGGTGAGTTACAAAGAAGCAGTGAAAAATAAACATACACCCTTTTGCAACGACACTAACGCACCGAACAATCCGTCATAACCATAAACAGTAATTCGTATAAATGCCCGCAGGGCCACGTGATATCCTTCATCAACGAGGGCGCTAAACAGGCCAACACGAAGGATTGGCCGTCGGAAGCACCCAACGTGAGGGAGACTTGGCTTACAACCTACAGCGACATTGGACTCATTCAACGCCGCGTCCGCGAATCCCTCCAGCGCCAAAAGAGCAACCTCAGTAACCAATACGTCGTCGCAGAAGAAACTGATATTCCACAAGAGGTACCACCCCCCTTCCTCTTCAACGAAGAGGCCCCCTCCACCGAGGAAGCGCGCTTGGTGAAGCGGCCCAGATCCCCGAGCAAAAGGCTCGCCGAGGGAGGGTCTACCCCGGGCAAGGAGAAGGACGCAGAAAAGGACCACGCACCAGACAAGGAGTCTACACCCACAGCGGCAAAGAGGCCCAAGTCCCCCACGAAGAGGATGCCACAGGGGGAGGGGGGGAAGGACAAGGACATGGTCCCAGAAGAGGACCGGGCCCCCGGCAGCCAGCCAGGCAGCGCTGCAAAAGAGGGCACGTCAAACGAAGCAGGCAATCCAAGCACGGCAAACTCCAGGGGAAAAGATCCCCCCGAGGAAGATGAGGGCGACCCTAACAAGACCATGCAGAATGCCCAGGCCCCATCCGAGGAACAACAGAGGGATGGGGAAATTGAACTGGTGGAGGAGGAGGAGGAGGAGGTGCATGACGAGGCTGATCCAGTACAAGCGGAAGCCGTGTACGAAGTGGGCAACACAACAACGCCAAACCAAGCTGCAACCACAGCGGAGGAAGATCCTGCCGTATTGCCAGCAGATCCACCAGCGCAAGATCCCCAATCCGGCGAAGAGCCCATGGTCAACCACCCACCCAAATACCTCCATTTGGACTACGACCACCAACATGAATGGGCCGTCCACCAAAATCTCATGGACCGACGCAACTTGGACAGGCTAGAAGAGATTGCCAATCGCGGGGAAGAGACACTCTCTGCATTCGCCACTTTCACGTCTCGCGGAGACGAAGCCCTCAAGAACCTCAAGCAATGCACGAAAGACATTCAACAGGAGGGAAAGAAGACCCTGGCGCAGATGAGGAAGGCCGCGCAAAAGACGGACGAGCACAACGCAGCACTGGCCCAGAGCAGAGCGCAGATTGCGGAAACGGCGACACAACTCAAAGGCGCCACCGCACAGATTGTCGCATTTGCCAACTCCCTGGGGAGCATGAAGACAAATTTGGAACAACTGAACAAGGTGGGCGAGGCTGCCAGCGCCATTGAAACCACCATGCAGCAGATGAAGCAGGTCCAGTCCATGATCGAAAAGGAGGTTACTTCCGTCGAAACTGTTGAACAGGTAAGACTTCGAGTACCAGAACAGGGAAAAAATAAAGGTACACTAGCAATTAACCACTTCATGTCCTCCTCCTGTCATTGCAGGCACTTGACAACAGCAGGAAGACCATCCGCGAGGAACAAAACCAGTTCATCCGCAGAATGGAAGAGGACAAGGCAACTAGAAGTGCCGGCCCCTCGATGCCAAGGCGGCCAAGGTCGAGCTCAGAAGGCAGCAATTCGCCAAAGAGGGGAAGAATGCAGCAGTTCACCGAACCAAACACGTCCGGGGCAATTCAAGTGGCCCCCCCGGGGGCCCAAATCCCGGGAAGACCAATCGACCCACACCGAACTCACTCTCCGAAGCTGTCGGCTACACGGCGGTCAAAGCTGGCAAGGAAGCCCAAAAAGATTAAAACCCCGGCAGTAGTCCAGCCAACTGCACCTAACCATGACTCTGACTCGGAGCCAGAGGTGCTCCCCACTCCTAAAACCTTGGAGACATACGAGGAGAAGACTGCCTACCAAGCCAAAGTTGCGCATGTGGAAATGGTCAACATCAGGTGGGCACACAGAACAAATTTACGTACTAGGAAGACGACTCTACTTGAACTATTGTCTTGCAGGGTAAGTGGACCAGGCTACAAGGAGGCTTCTCTTTGGTATGAACCATGGGCGCCGAACCCACTCCACGACACATACAAGAAGGAACTCCGCGGCCGGAACCACCACGGCGGGACGGACAAGGACAAGAACGTAAAAATTGCCATGTTACAACTTCTCATCAGGACAGCAGCCAACACAAAGTGGGATGACCTACCCGAGATCACCTGCTCCATCCCACGGAACACGGCCGTGGTTTGCAAGGTACAAGGGAAAAAGGGACACATAAAAAGGAACAACAATTGCAGACTTCGTCACATTCGAATGAACATCCCTAACGGAATCAAGCCTCATCGACTAATTATAAAAACCGTCCCGTCCACGCCTAATACTATTCACATTTCCACGTACAACCTATTACAGGTGAGGGGCACCACAGCGCGAACAAACAAGGGCAGGTTGTGGAAGCCAGAGACACCACCCTTCAGGCAGTTCCGCGCGACCACGGGCTGCGGACACTCACGCTACGCCATCCCCAAGGACCCCACAGGGATGGGCACAGAGGATCAACTGGACATTTTCGTTCCCCAACCGGGCCCGGACGGCCAACTCAGAAGAGGCCCAGGACAGGGACGCCCCACCAACTCGGGGGAGGGACCCATACCGTACGACACTCACACCGTGGTGACATTGCAGACGGCCGTCCTCTGCCACCCGAGGGAGGGACCCAATCCCGAGCAGTCCTGCGTCCGGTACGCCTTCATCCAAAAGCTGCAGGAGTGGTCCCTGCACCCGAAATATGTAGGACTCGCTTACATATACTTGGACGAACAGGTAGGCAAGAAATGCGAAAACATAGACAATGCAAACGAAAAAATCCATTGAAACATTTAACGCGGAAGCAATACGTTGCAAGTGACACTGCTATATGCCATATTAACTAAATTCCTGCAAAGACAATGCCTTTACAAGCACACGGTCATTAACGAAAAAAACAAGTTCGACCTCCCCAAACATGTGGAAATGGCACGCGCAAAAACTATCCCAAACTCATTACACTATTATCCCCTCGCTAGGTAGACTACGCCTCTAAACAAGTCGTGTTCTCCACTTTCCCCACCAACAGGGCAGCTCCGTCTTCGACGCCGACCAACACACACCCGGATGTGCCTGTCCAAAGAAGCAAGGACCGCAGCCACCCATGTGGCAGCAGGTTGAGAAAGAGAACACGCAGGTTCTCATGATTCACCAGTCCAGGGACCAGAAGAGCGCCTTCAAACCTTTGGGCGACGGCAAGGACAAAAGACCTCCTCTACCCACGGAAACGTCAAGCGGAAATACGTCGGAAAATTGAACGCAAAAAATGGGACTCAATCTGACGGCAATTCATGCCAAAGTGAAAAACTAAAAAAAAGTTATTGGAACGATTAAGGATACCGAGAGCCGTGATAACTGTAAATACCATGACCAACGCATGAACCAAATTAAAAAAAGACCCGTCCAAACAAACCATTGAGAACCCATGCCCTTCCATAAACCTCCACCGTACTCTTCTAGTGCAACATGCCGAAGCCGAACCAAGGGCGCGAAGGGCAGGCCACGCCTGAGCACGTACACGTGGAGGAAGACGATGGTGGGAAGACGTGTGAGATGTCCAACCGTCAGCTACGCGCCAACCAGGAGGTACGTCCTTGATATACACATTGCTGTCACCCCTACAAATGCCCAACCGTCCTTTTCCATTGCTCCACTGACTTTCGGTCCTCAACAACGTCACAAATACACAGAAGTTGAGAAAAGGCTTGAACAAAAACGGAGCCTTGTTCGAGCACGTCTTCAAAAGACTTCAAGCGGTAATTGGCCAATACGGCGACCATTTCATAAAAATTACAGTTACAGGCAAAAGTTACGCACCCCTTCGTCCCTTTCAAGCTGGAAGAGGAGCAACAGGAGACAAGGATAAGAGACAGAAAGGCCCAAGAGACGCTTCTGAAACAGGGGAAAAAAATTGACTACCTGGAGACGAAAGCGGAGGCGCACGCCGAACGGCTCACGCGCAATGATGCCAGATGTGAGACACTGGACCGGGAGGTGACGGCAGGGGAGAACACCTGTCGACAGACGGACGCACACCTAAGGCTCCAAATTTCCGATCTGCAGGAAGATGTCGACAGGTCCTTTGCCTTCATAACGAAGCTCCACCATCATTACAACGAGGTACCATTTCTCCAGTTTTAGACAACTATTCAAACAAAACGCACGGTCGCTTTGTATACCTACCAAGCTGCTAAACGAGGTCATCGCCTACAGAAACAAGGAAGCCCACAGACAAGTCGAGGAAGCGGACAAGGCCGCCAATGGAGTCGGGATCACGGCAGCCGGCCCGGAGAAGGATAAAAAATTGGAGCCGGTAAGCACTGCCCCACTCCAGTCGTGCCCTTGCACTTCAAGCATGTTACGTATGTGGCCCCTTGCCCATTTCTCGTCGCCGCATCAACGTCATGTCGTAACCGTATCATCAGTACGTCAAACGACGTGCCATTAATGGCGTTCCGGCTGCAGTTTTCTTCGCTTAGTCTCTACATGGTGCAATGCACCAGTGGCAAAATAAGAAGTACACAAAGTTCAAACATGGGCCTTCCTTGGAAGATAAGACATTAACCATTACTATGTATTATACGGGAGAGAAAGTTGCCCCAAGGTGTATTTTTTTAACAAAGGGCCGATTTTGAAACAACTGCCATTCCCTTAGAAAACTAAAACTCCCAACCCAGGAATGATATGGATCTACACCATTACTTCTTACGTTTACCTACGTGTAACCTCTGTGTACGTCTCATTTTGAACAGTGCTGCCAAAAGTATGCATACCCCAAAAGATACCCAAAAGTTTGAGATGCAACACTTTTTGGGGCATCTCTGAAGATAGTCACACCTTCTCCCCACAGTGTGGGGAGAGCCTTCAGAGCTCTCGCAACTACACTCACCTGTAGTATCGTTGCCAACTCCACCAGCGAAAAACCTTACCTTTCATCTCTCAACAGTTGGACTGGGACAACAAGGAGAAATACCACGGGCTCACACCACTTCAAGCACTGGCTGAGACACCGTGGGAAAAGGAACTGTACACCCAAATTCTTGGCAGGTAAGCCTAATACCAAAATTGCCGTTGCCGCACTAAAAACGGGGAAGTTTATATGACCTTGTAGGGAAGGAACGTAACACCGCAACATTTCCACAAAGAGCCATGTTTTACCTTAGCCAAACAAACTCTGTAGGATATCAGGAGACACCATGGATAAACTGGCCGCACAGGAGGTGTCCCTTAGAAGAGCTCTGCACAGGAAACTTGTAGCACCCATCGCAGACGAAGCAGGCTTCAAACTAAGCAAGGTCAAGGGAACACAGAACCGTGAGTGATTTCCATTATGGAACACTAGGAAAATTAAGCGTTCCGCTACGATCCATTACTTTCAGTACTCCTGTTCGGGCCCCCAGGCACAGGAAAGTCACATGGCGTCGACAAGGCAATGGGCACCATAATGGTGAGATTGCTCTCTCTTAAGTACAACGTCCCCCTTACGTGGAACCTTTCTCTAATCCTTAAAAATTTCAAAGGGAACGGCAATAAACCGTCGCACCTTTATCAATAAACGTCACAAACAACACTAACGTTCAAAAATGCCAAACTCTTACTACAACGACCGTCCACGTAGACCACTACGTCCCGTGTTTGGCGGGGGCACATTAAAACACTAGAAGAAATCCCTTTATTGCGCAACAAAACGCTCACGCCCACCCCAACATTCCAGTCTGCCATGGAGCTCGGCGGAAAGCCCGCACCAGTCTTCTTGAAACTCGACGTTACAAACTTCAAGGGCTGCTACCACGGCGAGTCAGAGAAGAAAACGCAGGTACGCCAGAAAAATACGCATGACCTGTAACATACGGGGCAACATTCAGGCGCAATCTTCATCACGTAAACCATTTCGCAGCGCCTCTTCAACCTAGCTGTCCGACTGTCCTGGACGGGAAGAAAGGTCGTACTTTTCTTCGATGAACTTACGGGTCTCTTGGGAACCGGCAGCAAAACCGACAACAGCGCAGTCAACGCCGTACAGACCATGATGCTCAACTTTCTGGAAGGTAAAAAAAGCCTTCTCACTAACAACAAACTATACATTTATCATTTCGAAAGGGAGCATGGGCCAGCACGACGGGATTTTTGTGGTGGCCACATGCAACAATGCCTGGGACCTACCAAAAAATGTGGTCAGCCGTTTCCGCCTGGTAACTACATAGAAGATGTGACCAAAAACCAGCTTACAGTTATTATCAATGCATTCGTCCAAAGGAACACGTCCCTCTTCCATGCCAAGAATCAGTCGAGGGCCTCATCTCCACCTTTTGGGAGACAGAGGGCAACTTTGAACCCATCACTGACCATGACAGGAGCAAATTGGCAAAGGTCATGGTTCTCAACAAGTTGTCAGGTACGGAAACCTTGTCCGTCCCCGAATCTCAAGGCACTTCCCACACGGACACATAACCACATGCCACTGCAGCCGTAGTACCAGAAAAAGAAAAACGCTTTATGACAACAGTAAAAAACGATCCCATTTCAGCGCTTTCTAGCTTTGACTACGCCCTGGACAAAAAACCAAAGCCAACCAATATAATGTGCCTCTCCCTCATTCGCCCCAACAGTTCGAGACATCAAAAGCGTCCTCTCCTTCTGCGCAGAAGCCAACAACGATTACTTGCATGAAAACCGCCGTTGGCTACCGTACGACAAATCAGACTCCCAAACACGGTTTCCCATCATCATGAGGCCAGCAGGCAATAATGTTAAAGGCGCCATGGTCTGTTCGTACTGGGAACTCGTCAACATGGAGGGGGGCAAGTACGCAGCCTACCAGACGCGCGTCAAGTTCAAAACGGTGGTCGCTTTCGCCGAGTCCAAAGTGGGTGTCACAACAGACGCGGAGGAGAAAGACTACGAGGAATACTACTCTACCCTCCGCATCAAGCGGCTCGAAAGAAAGGAAAGGGGCCGTTTCTAGCAATGAAACAAGGCTTGCGTGCCACCTCGCCCCAAAACCAATAAGCATGTTTATGTCCCGCATGAGGCCACTCGAATAAATTACAAGTGGTACCATAAGTAAGAAATCCTACAACCATTTAAAATAAAATGCAAGGTTACGTTGCTGCAAAAATACCGTCAGGTCAATGACGCATCGACGTTTCGTGAAAAAAAAGAACATCCTAAATTGCCACCTTTCCAGTGCTCCTTACAAACACTCTTGCATTAATAAGAAAAATTAAACAATCAATCAAGCGGTGATTTCACACGCGGGGAGACATGTGCAGGGGGCACACTTTTGGAGACACCACCTTGACACTTGACCCCGAATCACATTGGTCGCCAACCCAGACCTAATGTCCAGCCCCGTCCTGCCAGAACGCCATTCCAAAAAAACCAAATCCCCTAAACATTTTCGAATAGGTGACTGTGCCATTTACACCCAACAATTACCTCACCTTCACCTAAACTCGCGCCAAACGATGCTGCGAACTTTAATTAGCACTATCTCTTCCCTTTCCCCCCCAAAAAAAAAGAAATCTTAACAACGACAAAGTTCATGGGGGCACAGGAAAAGACAGCCACAAAGCCTTACTTTGCATTTTTCCCATCAACAGATCGCCAACAACATCACTATTAACGGTCGATGACGCTTAACTTTGACCTCGATGCCGTACCAACGGTACGTCGGCGGCAAATCATTATTTTCAAGTAAATACACAAAGGTTCCTTCCAAGACTGCACCTCCATAAAACGCCATGGACACGTCCTCAAATTCGGCGTCACCCAGCATAATTTTAGTGCCAACACGCCCAGTAGAAACATCCTCCATGTATTACCGCGCAGAACTTTTGCAAGCAAAGGTAGCTACAAATTTCCCCTCCAATTTTTAAATTTCCCTATAAACATCCGCAGGAGTTGCACTCCTGCGGATGCAAAAAAAGTTCCGGATCCCTGAAATGTTTCATTGCATTTACAGACGCCATGTCAAACAGCGTTCAAAACAACTCATACCCCATCCACGGGCAGCTACGCACCCTCCAGTCATTCATTTCCTAAATTTGGCCCAAATATTCAAACCTTCCATCCCACCCTCAACCACGACCTTTGCACCCATTCCAAAAAAAGATAGCGCAAAGCGTGCTGGGGAAAGAAGGAATGAGTTACAGATAACGAAAAACATAGTCCACCTCCACGACTACACTTCCGCTCACAGTTTTGGCCGTTTCAAATTTCCAGCGCAGTCGAACACGACGTGCAAGGGCTATAACAATCCCGGTAAACTTGGTGAACGCGTGTGCCCTTCTCTAAAGAAAAGATGGATCTTCGTGGCCCTGTGCGCAAACACACGGGATCCTATCCCGTGACTTTGAGGATTTCCGGCGGTGCGCTTGGACTCACCCTGGAAGCCCTCAGTGAATTCCTAGCCCGGGAAGCAGGCGTTTTCATCACGCTGGACAGTCTGACTTTCCTCACAGGGGAAGGAAAGATGCCGTCATTTGCCGGTACCGTCTTGGTCCGGGTAGACACACTGCACCAGCAAAACGCCATGCTGGAGGGATTGGACGGAAAGAGACTGGAAGTGGGCTGGGGCGCAGGGAAGACGCTCATCAGCGGCCCAAGGGCCATTACACGAGATAAAGCAACAGTGATCATCGAGAAGGAAATTGAAAGAAGACGCCATCGGGAAAGGTAGACGGCAGCACACGTGTACGTCAGCAGCCAACCTTCCCAAAAAAACACTCCACTCCCCATCACCGCTGTCTCGTACGCTTTCCGTGCCCGCCGCCGCCACTCCTTCCACTATTGCCATTTCCCACACCGGACTTATCTGCCAAGAACAGCGGCCATCTAAACTGGACAAAAACACAAGAGAGAGAAAGTTGTCCCCAACTTGCACATTCTTTTTTCACACAATTTTGCTACCAATCCTTTACTACCTGGTTACGCCTTATGCAAACATGTGCGAATATCGTACTCACAATAGCCTGTAAATAAATTTTTCCACTTCCTTAATTGAAGCCCTCCAATTCAACGTCCCATTAATATCCCTCAATCAGTTCAACCAGCCACGACGTCGATCCATCTAGATGTTACGGGGAAAAACCACGTTCTTACACAATGTTCCCCACGCCCCTCACCCCTCAAAATTACACTCCGCATCTGTCCTTTCCTCCATAACAGTCGCCGTCAAGACCTACGTGACACTTACTTTCTACACAATCCTTCTACAAGTAATTCCTTCCCAAAAACATAGCGATCCATCAATCCTGATGGAGCGGCAAGCGAAATCGATGAATAGAAACAATGCAGTTCAAGATAAACAACCCGGTTGCAAAGTGAGTACATGCCTCCCTTAAATCAAGGTACCTTCAGACTAGCAAACCGGTTGCTTTCCCGTGAAAATACTCCTCAAGCAACGATTCCGCTCGTAAAAAAATCTTTGGACCCCCCTCAGGGGAAAAACATTTACACGTGCATACCATTTACATATATGTCTCCCTGTTACGGAAAACATCTTTTTTTTTTGGGGGGGGGGGCCCCCCCCCCCCCACCACCCCCCCGGCGGCGAGCACCCCCCACGAGGAGAGGAACCAAAGAAGAAAAAAAAAGAGGACGAAACACAGAGAGGGAAAAAAAAACCAACCACACGCACCCAGAGTGGGGCAAAAGCGACAA
>JAAUYB010142197.1_pt1 | contig 17602 bp, 21 predicted proteins | sample 7278071 | NCBI WGS metagenome assembly JAAUYB01 (sample SAMN14350121, study PRJNA611818) | marine sediment metagenome | isolation source: surface marine sediment (1.8m) | place: French Polynesia: Moorea | collected 2018-08
CACCATGCCACCGGAAACCGGCTTGGCGAAGGCGCATCAGGCGGAAAGGCACAGACCGCTGAACTGGCTGCGGGGGCTGACCGATGACGTTCAGCCCGGGGACGCTCTTCAAACCCACGATCCTTTTGGCCGTCGCGTTGATGGCGATCATCGTGATGATGATCCTGCCCGTCCCGGCCTGGGTGCTGGATGTCGGGCTCGCGGCCTCCTTTGGCCTCGCCATCCTGATCTTCACCGTCACGCTCTTTATCGAACGGCCGCTCGATTTCTCGGCCTTTCCGACCATCCTTTTGGCCTCCCTGATGTTGCGCTTGTCGCTCAATGTTAGCTCCACCAAGCTGATCATTGGCGAAGGGCACACAGGCACTGGGGCGGCCGGCGATGTGATCGAAGGCTTTGCCAATTTCGTCATGGGCGGCAGCGTGTTCCTGGGCCTGGTGGTTTTTGGCGTGTTGATGATCGTCAACTTCGCGGTCATCACCAAAGGCGCCGCGCGTATGGCCGAGGTCGGCGCGCGTTTCGCCCTCGACGGCATGCCCGGCAAACAGCTGGCTATCGACGCCGACATGTCCGCCGGCGCGATCGACCACGCCGAAGCCAAGGCCCGGCGTGAGCGCGAACAGCAGGAAACCACGTTTTTCGGCTCGCTCGACGGCGCGTCAAAATTCGTCAAGGGCGACGCGATTGCCGGTTTGCTGATCACGCTTTTGAACCTGGTGATGGGGTTCATCATGGGGGTCTTCGTGCACGGCATGGCCGCCGGAAATGCCTTTGAAACCTATGCAATCCTGACGGTTGGCGACGGGCTGGTGTCGCAGATTCCCGCGGTCATCATCTCGATTGCCGCGGGTCTTCTGCTGGCGCGCGGTGGCGCGGTCGGCGCAACCGATCTGGCTGTGGCCGGCCAGCTGGGCGGACACCCCGCCGCGTTGGCCACGGTCGCGGTGCTGATGGCACTCTTTGCCCTTGTGCCGGGGTTGCCGTTCTTGCCGTTCATCCTTGGGGGGGCGGTCTTGGGCGGCACAGCGTATTACCTTGCGAAAAACCCCAAACCGGACGATGCCGAGGTCGAAATCCCGGAAGAGGTGGAGACACCCAAGGACAAGCCGATGGGGGATGTGCTGGATCTGGACGATATTCACCTGGAATTTGCTCCGGACCTGGTGAACATGGTGCTGGATCCGGGCACAGGACTCGATGTGCGGATCGCCAATATGCGCAATCACATCGCGTCGTCCTTCGGTCTGATCCTGCCGGAAATTCGGCTGACGGATGCGGCGGCGCTGACCACGGGCACTTATGTGATCCGCATGCACGGTGTCGAAGTGGCGCGCGGCGTGCTTAGCCCTGATCTTGTTCTGGCGCTGGTGCCGGACGGTCAGGCCGCGCTGCCCGCCGGCAACGACGTGACCGAGCCGGTCTACGGCGCGCCCGCCCGCTGGATCCGTCCCGAAGAGCAGGATCGCGCGGCACTGTCTGGCGTGACGATTGTCACCCCGACAGAGGTGCTGGCCACCCACCTGCTCGAGATCATCAAGCGCAATTTTGGCCGACTTCTGACGCTCAAGGCGCTGCGACGGTTGCTCGATGAAATGACTTCGTTGAGCAACCCGGCGCGAGCCGAGGCGAACCGCCGCCTGCTGGATGAGCTGATCCCCGACAAGGTGCAGATCGACACGCTGCTGCAGGTGCTGCGGCTGTTGCTCGATGAACAAGTGTCGATCCGCAACCTGCCGCTGATCCTCGAGGCGATTTCAGAGATGCGCGGGCAACAGACCCAGGCCGAGGCGATCTGCGAACATGTGCGTCAGCGCCTGGGCTTCCAGATCGTTGCCAGCATGCGCCGTGATGATGGCACGATACCCTTGATCCAGCTGGCGCCCGAGTGGGAAGACACGTTTTCCGCCTACCAGATCGAAGGTAGCCGCGGCACGCTGGACGTGGCTCTGCCGCCGGACAAGTTCGAGGCCCTGACCTCGGGTCTTGCCCGTGAAGTCGGCGATGCCGCCAATCGCGGCGTTGTGCCCGCAGTTGTCACCTCGTCGCGCCGGCGGCGGTTTGTCCGCACGATCATGGCGGCCAAGGGGATCAGCAACCCGGTGATGTCGTTTGAGGAAATCGGGCTAGAGGCGCGCCCAGCCCTGATCGGAGTGGTTGCCGCGTGACCGAAACCGGCCCGCTGATCGAGCTTGCGATGACCGCCCTTTGGGGCGGTTTCGTCGTGTTTCTGAGGGTGGGTGCCGCGATGGCGACCCTGCCCGCATTGGGTGAACAAACGCTGTCGGCCCGCGTCCGCCTTGTTGGGGCGCTGATGCTGACGATTGTGATCCTGCCCGCCGTGGCGCCGACCCTGCCTCTCCCACCGCCGGACCTGCCGACCTTTGTGCGCGCCTTGGCGACCGAATCGTTGTCGGGGCTCTTTATCGGGCTGATCCTGCGGTTCTTTATCCTGGCCATCCAGACCGCCGGCGCCATCGCCGCACAATCCACGTCGCTGGCGCAGATCATGGGCAATGCTGGCGTCGATCCCTTGCCGGCGATCGGCCATATCCTGACCGTTGCCGCCTTGGCCTTGCTGATGGCCACGGGCTTTCACGTCAAGGCAGCCGCTTTCCTCGTATTGTCGTACGAGTTCCTGCCGGCGCTGCAATTCCCGGACCCCGGCGCCGTTGCCGATGCCGGCCGGCGGCATGCGAGCCAGAGCTTTGCCCTTGCCTTCAGCCTGGCCGCCCCGTTTGTGATCCTGTCAATGCTCTACAACCTCACGCTTGGCGTCATCAACAAGGCGATGCCGCAGCTGATGGTGGCCTTTGTCGGTGCGCCGGTGATCACCTTGGGGTCGGTTGCGCTGTTGTTTCTCTGCGCGCCGGTGATGCTGAGCGTGTGGCTGCAGGCGGTCGAGGGCTTTCTGGCCAATCCGTTGAGGTGAACGGGGATGTCCGAAGAAGAAAGCGCCGAAAAGAGCCACGAACCCTCCCCGCGCAAGCTTGAAAAAGCACGCGAGAAGGGGGAGATTCCCCGCGCGCCCGACCTGCTGACCGCGATGGCCTATCTGGGTATGTTGATTAGCGGTCTGGCCATCGGCACCGGCAGCATGACGTCGTTTGGCGAGGCGCTTCTGCCCTTGATCGAACAGCCCGACCGCTTGGAAGGATTGTTCTTTCGCGAAGGCGCAGCAACCGCAGCCGGGTCACTTTTGCAGGCCGCGCTGGCGCCAGCACTCCCGCTCTTGTTCATCCCGGGGCTGATGGTCTTGCTGACGTTGATCGCGACCCGCGGCCTGCTGTTCACGCCATCAAAACTGACGCCCAAAATCTCGCGCCTGTCGGTGATCTCCAATGCCAAGAACAAATATGGCCGGCGCGGGCTCTTTGAGTTCTTCAAGAGCTTTGTCAAATTGACGGTCTATTCGCTTGTCCTGGCGGTTTTCCTGATCCGCGGACTCGAAGAAATCGTCGGCAGCGCGCGCGCGAATCCTGGCGAGGTGATCATGATGATGACCTCCTTGATGCTGAAATTCCTGACTGTGGTGGCGGTGATCGCGGCCGCCATCGGCGCAATCGATTTTCTCTGGCAGCGCGCGGATCACATGCGGCGCAACCGGATGTCGCAAAAGGAACTGCGGGACGAGATGAAGGATGCCGAGGGCGATCCCGCGATGAAACAACAGCGCCGAGCCCGTGCTCAGGAAATCGCGCTCAACCAGATGATGGCCGACGTGCCGACGGCGGATGTGGTGATCGTCAACCCGACGCATTATGCCATCGCTCTGAAATGGAGCCGCGAACCGGGCGCAGCACCGGTCTGTGTTGCCAAAGGTGTCGACGAGATTGCCGCTCGCATCCGCGAGATTGCCGGCGATGCCGCGGTGCCGATCCACTCCGATCCGCCGACGGCGCGTGCGGTCTTTGCCACAACCGAGATCGGCCAGGAAATCGCGCCCGAGCATTACAAACCGGTGGCCGCGGCGATCCGCTTTGCCGAAGCCATGCGCCAGAAAGCCCGCGCAGGAGGATGGAAATGACCAAGGATCTGCACGCCCTTACCCAAGTGTCCCAGGTTCAGAAGGACCGCGCGCTGAAGGCGCATCAACGCAACCTCGCCGACGAGGCGCGCTTGCAAGCCGAACTCGACGAGATCGACACCCTGCGCCAGGCTGCACAAGCCGACACGTCAAAACTGACGGAGCGCCGCGTGTTGGGAGCAGACACGCTCTGGCAAGGGTGGCTGCTGCAGCGGCGGGCGAGGGTGCTTGAACAGATGGCCATGGCGCGGGCGCGTCAGGCACAAAGCTATCTGCGTGCCCGCGAAAGCTTTGCCCGCGACGCAGCGATCTCCGATTTGGAACAAGCCGAAAGGCGTGCTTTGCGCGCCCGGGCCGAGGCAAAACGCGCCGACGATCTGCAAGAGCTTGCTATGCTGCGAGAGTTCATCGCCCGCGATTGACAACCGCGCCCGCTGAAAACGGGCGCGTGCAATGCGAGTCAGGCGTCCTGGCGCGCGACCTCGGTGATCAGAACGTTGGCCACGTCCCTGCCCATGACGTTACGCGCGGCCTCGAGCAGGGCACGGCGCAGGACGTCCATGCGCGGCCCAGAGGTGAAGGCGCCGGCAAACCCGCCGATATTGGCATGGTCGAACATCACCTGCAGAAAGACGTCGCGCAGCTTTGGTTCCAGGGCATAGACACGCTCTGTTGTGCCCGTCCGCGCCTCGATGGTCAGCGACAAAACGACCAGGGATTGCACCCGCTCTGGCCCGACCACAGGGACCACGAACTGGTTGTTCAGCTTGACGAACACCATGCCCTCTTCGGGTCCGAGGTCTTCTTCCTTGACCGGCTCGGCCTTGGCATGTTCCGCGGGCGGCAGGCATTCAACCGCGTCGGCGTGCTCTTGTTCCGCCGGCGTCAGCATTAAACCGGCTCCGACACCCGCACCCGTCCCAACCAAAGCCAGGATGATTGGCAGCAATTTGCGCATTGGTTTCTCCCTCAGAACGGCAGTAGGACGTCAAGCACCTGCTGGCCAATGCGCGGCTGTTGGACATCGGTGATCTGGCCACGTCCGCCATAGGAAATCCGCGCCGAGGCGATCTTGTCATAGGTGATCTCATTCTGGCGCGAGATGTCTTCGGGGCGCACATAGCCCGAGACCAGCAATTCGCGCAGTTCGAAATTCACCCGCACCTCCTGCTGGCCTTCGATGGCCAGCACGCCGTTGGGCAACACATCCGTGATGGTTGCGGCGATACGCAGGGTGAGCTCTTCGCTGCGGCGCACCGATCCGTCGCCGCTGGACTGGCTGTTGCTGTCGATCGACACCGCCTGATCGAAGCTCGCCCCGTCCGAAATTGTCAGGTTGCCCCGTTGCGGCAAGCCAAAGAGTTGCGGGATCGACAGAGAGTCGGAGCCCGAGCGCGACCGGTTGCTGCGGTTGTTTATCTCGGCCTCTTCGTCGATCTCGATCACAACGGTCAGGATGTCGCCGCGCTGCACCGCGCGTCTGTCTCCCAGCAATGACTGTTTGTTGCCGCTCCAAAGCGACGCCGAGTCGGTGATGCGTCGGGGCGAGGCCGTCATCGGGATGCCGGCCTGGATCATTGCAACCCGTTCCTTGCTGGCATGTGGTTGCGAGAAATTCGGCGGTTTGCCGATATGCCCGACCCGGCTGCAAGCGGCCAGCACAAGGCCCAGCGACACGATCAACAAAACCTTCTTCATTCCGACCTCACTGCGAAACCTGGATGGAGCCGTCGGCCATGACGGTCCCGAACAACACTGTGCGCGACGACAGGTTCATCACCCGCAAACGCTCACCCACGCCGGCGCGGCCCAGGGCGCGCCCCTCGGTGGTGATGCGCAACGTTCCGCGCGAAAACACAAGCTCGACCATCTGGTTGCGGTCGATCAGCGCTGGCCGTCCCAACGTGCCGACCATGACCGCATGGCCCGGATAGATCGCCACGCGGGCCTCTTGCCCGATCACCTCGTCCAGCTTGGCATGCGCGCCGTTGGTGGTGCGCGGATCGAGCCGCACATCGCCAGGCGCGATGACCTCTTGCGCGCGAATGGTCCGGTTGGCGACAACCGTCTCGGCCGCGGCAGTCCCGGCGAGCAAGAACGACAAGGCCAGCGCCAACCGCATCAGCGCACCTGCGCGGTGGCCGCCAGCATCTGGTCGGCGGCGGAAATGACCTTGGAGTTCAGCTCATAACCGCGCTGGGCTTCGATCAGGTCGGTGATTTCCTTCACCGGATCAACCGAGCTGTCCTCGAGATACCCCTGCCGGACCGTCCCCAACCCATCCTGTCCGGGCGTTGACTGCAAGGCTGGGCCCGAGGCTTCGGTTTCGGCAAAGAGGTTCGAGCCGATCGCCTCCAGCCCCTTGGGGTTGGTAAAACCGCTCATGGTGAATTGCCCCAAAAGCTGCGCCTGGGCGCCAAGCTCGAAATAGGCATAGACTTCGCCATCGCCGTTGATCGTGATGCTGCGCGCATCATCCGGGATGACGATCTCTGGCGAGACCGGATAGCCCTCGGAGTTGACGATCAGCCCCTCGGCATTGCGTTTCAACGCGCCGTCGCGGGTATAGGCCGGCTGACCGGAGGGCATTGTCACCTCCAGATACCCCGAGCCTTCGATGGCGATGTCGAGATCGCCATTGGTGGCCGACAAGGCGCCCTGCGACAGCTGCACCGACACCGCTGCCGGTCGGACGCCAAGGCCAAGCTGCACGCCCGTCGGCAGCACGGTGCCATCCGACGCGTTCACCGTGCCGGCGCGGGCAAACTGCTGGTAATGCAGATCCGCAAATTCAGCCCGGCGGGCGTTGTAGCCGGTGGTGCTCATGTTCGAGAGGTTGTTGGAAATCACCTCGACCCGCATTTGCTGGGCGCTCATACCTGTGGCTGCGATCTTGAGGGCGCGCATGGCCTGCCTCCTGATTTTGGTTATTTGATGAATGTCTTCAGCGCGGTACGGATGCGTTCATCCTCGCGCTCGAGAAAGCTTTGCCCCAGCTCATAGGCGCGCTGCACTTCGGTCATACGCGCGACCTGGAGGATGGGATCGACATTCGATGCCTCGACAAAGCCCTGCATCACGCGGGGCACTTCGACCGGTTCGACCCCGGCGTCCGAGCGGAACATCACACCGCCCTCGCGCACCAGCTGCAAAGCGTCCAGCGGACGCACGACGCCTATCTGCCCGATAGGTCTGCCTTCTGTGCTAAGGGTTCCGTCGCGCCCGACGGCCAGATCGGTGGCCCCCGGCGGCACAAAGACCGGCGCGCCGCCGCCATCCAGCACCGGATATCCGTCGGGAGTGACCAGAGTGCCTTCGGCGCTGGGCGTAAAGGCGCCCGCGCGGGTCAGGCGCTGGCCCTCGGGCGTTTCGATCAGGAAAAAGCCTTCGCCCTCGATGGCAAAGTCGAACTGGCCGCCGGTTTGTTCCAGCGTGCCTTGCGCAAAAGACGTGTTGCGCACCCGAGCCGAGGCCATGGATACCGAACTGTCGACATCCGCGGTCTGGATGTATTCGGCAAAAATCACGCCTTCCTGCCGGAAGCCGGTGGTGTTGGCGTTGGCGATGTTGTTGGCGATCAGCTGCATTTCGCGCATCAGCCCGGATTGCCGGGCCAGGGTCGTGTAGCCAGCGGTTTCCATGTCAGCCTCCGACGATGATGGGGATCAGATGATCCTGAAAGAATGAGACCAGCGTTTCGGTCATAAAGCTCATCGAGATCCAGTAGACCGCGACGATGGCCAGCAGTTTCGGCACAAAGGTCAGGGTCATTTCCTGGATCGAGGTGAGCGCCTGGAAAAGCCCCACGCCGACACCCGCGACCAGGGCCGCCGTCAGGATCGGCACCGACACGATGGTCGCGATCCACAGCCCCTGGCGCAGCGTGTCGAAAAAGATCGCTTCGTTCAGCATCCTCAGACCGGCATCCGCAGGATTTCCTGGTAGGCTTCGACGACCTTGTTGCGCAGCGTGACCGCGGTTTCGACCGCGAGTTCGGACTGCGCCAGCGCTTCGACCAAGGCATGCGGATCGGCGCCGCTGGTCATCGCGGCCTGCGCGGTCTTTTCCGCCTCCTGCATGGTGGCGGCAAAATCCTGGGCGACCTTGGCAAAGTCGTTCTGCGGCACCGCCTGCTGCGGGTCCGGTTCCATATTGGGCAGAGAAGCCGCGTATTTTTGCGCGGCATAAAGTGATCGGACGTCCATTCTGGTCTCCTTACACGTTGAATATCAGTGGGTTAGCGGCGAAGCAGTTCCATCAGGCCGGAAGACATCTCGCGCGTTTGCTGAAACATCTTGAGGTTCGCCTCATAGCTGCGCTGCGCTTCTCGCGCGTCGGCGATTTCGAGGATCAGGTCCACATTCGACCCATCATAATGCCCGCTGGCATCGGCCATGGGGTGTGACGGATCGTGGATGCGGTTGAGTTCACCCCGGTCGAAATCCACCCGGCCGGCGCTGACCTGCTGCACTTCGGCATTTGGGTCGCGCTGCAACTCAAACGGCACCAGCTTGCGCCGGTATCCCGGCGTGTCGACGTTTGCGATGTTCTCGGACACGATTTTCAGCCTTGTGGCCTGGGCTTTCAGCCCGCTCGACGTGACCGAGAGGGCGTCGGAAAATGCGCTCATGTCGCGGCTCCTTTAGGTGCGGCCAAGGCTGGCGCGCAGGATGTTCATGTTGGATCGGTAGATGGCGAGCGCGCGGTCATGCTGGCGCTTGGCGGAGACCGCCTCCAGCATCTCGAGCTCAAGAGAAACGGTGTTGCCATTGGGATCTTGCGGCGCGCGGCGTTCCGCAGCCTCGGCGCCGCTGTTGTTCGTCGCGCCGTGCAGATGTTTGTCACGCGTCGCGCGCAAACCATGCCCGTCACCCCGCAGGGTGCTCTGAAAATCCGGCAAATCCAACGCGCGGTAGTTCGGCGTATCGGCATTTGCCATATTCTGCGCGCTCACCGCCTGCTTGTGGCCGGCATGGCGGGCCATTGCCATGGCGGTCTTGAACACGTCCAGATTTGTGAACATCGGGGCTTCTCCCTCAATGGCTTCAATCAAGGCTTAACGCTGATTCCTTTAGAAACGGTTTGCGAGACATGAAGGGAGCGTACGATGAAGCGAACCGAGATCACCGGGCTGAGGGCGCAGCTGGCGCAGGTGCAACCGGTGCGCGCGCTGGGGCGTGTGCAGTCGGTCGACGGGACGGTGATCTGGGTGCGGGGCCTCGCGCAATCGGTCTGTATTGGTGACAGGTTGCGGCTTTTGCGGCCCGACGCGCCCCTATGTGGTGAGGTTTTGCGCATCAGCGACGATCTGGTGGCGATGCTGCCGGATGATGGCGTGGACGGGGTGGCGCAGGGGCATCGCGTAGCGGTCATGGGGCCGCCGACCCTGGCCCCCTGTGACAGTTGGATTGGCCGCGTGATCGACCCTTATGGCCAGCCTTTGGATGGCTTGCCGATTCGCTCTGGCGGCAAGCGCCGGCCGTTCCGATCCGCGCCGCCGCCAGCCGCCGCCCGGCGCGGGATGGGGGCACGGCTGAGCACGGGTCTGGCGGTGTTCGACACGCTTTTGCCCATCGTGCATGGCCAGCGAATCGGCCTCTTTGCTGGCTCCGGCGTTGGGAAATCGCGCCTCTTGGCGCAACTGGCGCAGGGGGTCGAGGCGGATGTTGTCGTGCTTGCTCTTGTGGGCGAACGCGGGCGCGAGGTGCAGGATTTTGTGCGAAATGTGCTCGGCCCCGAGGGTATGGCGCGGAGCATCGTTGTGGCGGCCACCTCGGATCGCTCGCCTTTGGAACGCCGCCGTTGCCCGCTGGCGGCGATGACGATTGCCGAGCATTTCCGCGATCAGGGCAAACACGTGCTGTTCCTGGCCGATTCCATCACCCGCTTTGCCGAGGCGCATCGGGAAGTTGCGATTGCTTCGGGTGAGCTGCCGGCCTTGCGCGGCCATCCACCGTCGACTGCGCAGCAGATCATGCGCCTTGCCGAACGCGCGGGGTCTGGCGTGGATGACGCGGGCGACATCACGGCGGTCTTCACGGTGCTGGTTGCCGGGTCAGACATGGACGAACCGATTGCCGACATCCTTCGCGGCGTGCTCGACGGCCATGTGGTGCTGGACCGCGCCATCGCCGAACGCGGCCGGTTCCCGGCCGTTGATCTTCTGCGCTCGGTCTCGCGCAGCCTGCCCGAAGCGGCGACCGAGGCGCAAAACGGCATCATTCAAACGGTGCGCGGGCTTTTTGGGACCTATGAGCGCTCGGAAACCATGATCAAAGCCGGGCTCTACAAGGATGGCGAAGACCCGCTTTTGGATCAGGCCATTCGCGCCTGGCCCGAGCTTGACACTTTCATCGGAGAACGGTCTGGCGCAGGGGCCGACACCGCGTTTTCCCGCCTCGAACTGATCCTGCGCCGGGCTCAAACCGCCAAGATGTCCGCAGCGCGCGGTCGCCCGGCGGGACGCGGCGCCCCCGCTGGTCCCGAACAGAACCAAGCTCTGCACTAGGGGCGCTACTGATCGGCGTTTTACGACGGTTCCGCAAGGACAAGCAGAATGCCTAAGCAATTAGATGATCCGCTGGATCGCGCCAACGACAAAGACGTGTAGGCCGGCTGAGTCTGGCCGACCGTCGATTAACCTAGGATAGATTGACGCGGGATCTGTTGCAGCAGGGACAGCGCAACCTGTCCTGCGCCCGCGGTCGAGATTTGCTTGACCTGGCGCTGCAAGAGGAAGCCCTGGACGATCTTGTCCATCACCTCGGGCTGCGCCAGGTCGCTGATCTCGGACACGCCGAAACGTGCCTGGCTTTTGTCGCGGAAGACCTCGAGCTGTTTGTCGATATCCAGCTGGCCAAAGCCCGAGGGCAGGGCCAGTGCGTCTTCGAACACCGATCGCAGTGGCGGGGTTCCCATGATGCGGAACCACTTGGCATCCGCGCCTACCGAACTGTCAGCGATCTCGGGCAGGCTGCGTTCGAGGTTCAGCGCCAACCGCAAGGATTCGTCCTGATTGCCGACGCTGACTTCGAATTCCTGTACCCGGAACTGGGTTACGATCTCTGCGCCAAAACTGCTGAGCTTTGTGCGGGGGCCAAGCGGGGAATCAAAGGCAAACGCGCGGGCGAGCGATTTATACCGTTCATCCGTCAGCTTATTGGCCAGCGCGTCGCGATCTGTCAGCCCCTCTTCGAGGATTTTCTTGATGAAGAAGCGGTTGTTGATGTCGTCCTGCAGGCCAAAAGCGCCGAGCGCCACGCGCAGCAAGCGCCGATCATCGACCAAAGCTTCGGCACTGTCGATCTTGCCGATATTGGCCTCGAAATAGTCGGTGTCGCGGGTTAGCGCGGCGGATTGATCAAACACTTCGCGCTGCCGGCCCAGCGTGCTTTGCAGGAACTGCCAGCCAACCAAGCCGCTGCCGACGATGACCGGCTGAAAGCTCATTTCACCGCGGCCGCCAACAGGCGATCCTCGCGCGGAATGAGGGCGCGCAGCGCCTTGAGGCATTGGTAGAACTGTTCGTTGAGCAGTGCTTCGGTCGCGCCGGCCAGAAGGCGGCGGCTGTCGGGATCGGTGAGGATGCGGCTCAACTCTTCGATATTGCGCAGCAATTGATGGCGCGCCTCGCCCGGTTCAGCATCCCCGGTCAGGATCAGCTGCGCGGCATAACACAGCCGGCGCACGGGCGTCTTGGCATCCTCGGGATGGATCGCGTCGCGCAAACGCAGGATGTTTGCGTTGGGCGTGATGATCGACAGCCGGCTGCGCCGGTCGCCATTTTCGATCACTGCCCCATTGATCAGGACACGTTCCCGCGGGCCAAGCTTCAAAACCAGTCCACTCATCTCTGAGCCCTTTTTGCGCTGAGCCCCCGCAGAATGGAGGCGTTGATTTCCAGAAGCGGCCCCAGTTTGGCTTTCTTTGCCAGCACCTTGCCGGTGTGTTGCTGCACAAATTCGGCAAGAAAGAAGATCCTGGCGCGCAAGTCCTGTGGCAGGCCGTTATCAGGATCAGCGACGTCTACAGCCAGCGTGGTCCAGAGCTTTTGATTGTCGGACAGGGCTGCAACCAATTGCGGGTAAGCGGAGGGTCCGCTTTGTGCAGAGGCGCGGATACGATGCGATATCCGGGCGATGAGTTCGTATTCGGTGCCCCGGTCTGTGCGGGTCGATGCGGCGGAGGCTGCATAGGCGCGGTGCGCCAGGTTTTGCGCGTTCACGGTGAAACCTTCTGGTCAAAATGATCGGAACTTTGGCGGAGATCGGTGGGCCGGTTGTCCGGCCCACCAAAAGGGTTCGCTTACCGGAAGAGCGACAGCAGCGACTGCGGCGCCTGGTTGGCGATCGACAGGGCCTGAACACCCAGCTGCTGCTGGACCTGCAGGGCCTGCAGACGGGCCGAGGCCTCTTCCATGTCGGCGTCAACCAGCGTGCCGATACCCGACTTGAGCGCGTCGGTCAGGCCAGTGACAAACTCCGTCTGAGTTTCGATCCGGCCCTGTGCCGAACCAAATGCAGATGCCGAGTCAATGGCCGTCTGGATCAGGTTCTCGATACCTTCGAGGGCTGCTTCGCTGCCGTTGTCTGTCGTCACGTCAAAACCGCTGAGCAGTTCCAGACCGCCACCAACTGTGCCGTCAGCCTCGCCTTCCAGCGTTGCGATGTCTGCAACGTCGGACTGCTCGACAACGCTGTTGTCGTCGGAAATGGCTTCGTCATAGTTGTTGGTAAAGTCGATCCGACCGGCATTGGCCGCGTTGACGGAGAAGGTGATCTCCAGGCCGTCTTCCTTTGCCTGGACGTTCAGGCGTTCGACCATGGCCTTCGTCACGTCGGCAAGGGTGTCCCCATCGCGCGCCACGTAGGTAACGTTCGACGAAAAGTCGAGCGCATCACCCGAGGTGTCGCCAGCGAAGTTGCCGCTGCCTGTGACTTGGAAGGACGCGCCTGCGACCAGATCGTCAGAAGCGCCGACGCCGTCAAAGGTCACGAATTCAGCCGACGCACCCGAAGCGACTGCGGTCGAGTTCACCGAAACGTCCGACCCCATGGTGCCGGCGGTGGCTGCGCTGGTGCCAAGGTCCTGCTTGCCGACATTGATGTCAGACGCCGCGACGCCCGTGCCCGAACGGTCGAGCGAGGACAAGATATCGATGGAACCTGAATCTTCCGTGGTGTCGGTGTTCGACAGCAGGTTCAGGCCATTGAACTGCGCCGCGCCGACGACGGCCTCGATCTGGTTGGTCAGGGCATCGATGTCGGTCTGGATCTTGCCGCGATCGACGTTCTCTTCCTGGGCCGCGACGATCTTGCCTTTGATGTCGGTCAGAAGTTCAGTCACGGTTTCCGACGCTTGGCGGGCAACCGCAACGGTGGACTGGCCGAGGTTGAGGCTGTCGGAAATCCCCTTAAAGCCTTTCACGTCGGCTTCCATCACCTTGGAGATGGCCCAGACAGCGGCGTTGTCCTTGGCGTTGGCCACCGATTTGCCGGTCGAGATTTGCGACTGGGTGTCGGCCAGGTTCGAGTTGATCGACTTCAGGGTTTGCAGCGCCACCATGGCGCCGTTGTTCGTCAGGATGCTAGACATTCATTAAGTCCTTGCGTTGTGTTCGGCGCTTTGCGCCGGGTTGCAGATGCCGAGTTCGGCGTTTCAGCGTCCTTCTGACGAGTGCAGACTTTTCATCATAATCTGCGCCACCACGTCGGGTGCAGCGCCACCATCGCGGCTGATCCCTAATGGAGTGCTAAGCAGCAAATTTTCGTTTTGCAAATTTTCCGCAAATCCGATCAAGCCCGCCGCTCAAGCTGGTTTTCCGTCGTGTCTTCAATGGATTGCCGCTGTCCGTATGCATCATACGTGTCCAGAGACTTGCGCAGCCGGCGCAGCGTGCCCAGCCGATCCGCGACGTTGCGCAGACCCGCCAGCGCGTGATCGTAAAGCACCTGATTGCGCCGCAATTGCAGACGCAGAGGCTCCAGCTCGTCCGGTGAGTTCGGCGGGGTATTGGCAATCTGCACAATCAGCTCTTGCTTGCGTTCGATCACCTTTTCAATGCTGTCGAGGTCACCGTTCAACAGCGCCTGCCGCTCTTCCTCGATCAGTGCCGTCAGTTTTTCTGCCCATGCTCCATCAGTCATTTGCCCGCTCCTTTAGCGATTGAAACAGCGCCTCGGCCAATCCGATGCCGCCATTCTCGGCCATTTTCCGCGCCTGTTCCTGGCGCATGAAGGACGCGAACTGATCCTCGCCCGCGCCACCGCCAAACGCCTCTGGCGTCTTGCCGACACCGGCCGATTTCAGCATTTCCGCGAGAAAACTCGCTTCCAGTTTCTGGGCCGCCATCCGCAGCGCCTTGTCTTGTGGCGCAGCGGTCCGGGTCGCGATTCCGGGAATGTCCATTGAGGTATCTCCAATTCGACTCACTTCGCCGGAATAGGACGGCATGTCGGTAAAGAAGCGGTAAGGATCACCGCGCTAGTTTCCCCGAAATGGAAGAATTCCAGGAGCAGGCATGCTGACACCACTGGTGAACCCGACCGGCCTTTCCACGCGGCTGTCGGAGATGACGGATGGCGATCCGAAACCCCGGGGCGAGGGGTTTGAGGCCGTTTTCCAGGGTATGGAAAAGGGCGAAGATCAGCCAGAATCGCAGCCTGAGGCCAAGACGGTTGGGCGGCCTCAGGGAGCCGAAGGCGCGGACGAGAAAGAACCCGTGGCCGCGTCCAAGCAGGCCGGCAAAGAGCAGGCATCAGCCTCCGATCCGCTGCCGGAGACTGATGGGCAGGACGATGACGCAGTTCGCTTTGACGCCGTTGCTGACACCGAGGTGACCCCGTCAAATCTGCGCAAGGCAACGGGTGAAACGCTGTCGGAAACGCGCGTCGATACTGACAAGCGCGTCAGTGACCTTTCTTTGCAGCGGCCTGAGCGAGATACAGAGTCTCTTGAGCAGCGAGCGGAGAAGATTAGCCGAGCGGACGGTGATTCTCCGACAGGCCGCGAGTCGTCTATCGTTGCGCCAATGGCCATGTCCGAACGCCCCACTGCCGAGGCGCCAAAGACCAGCGCAGCAATCCTCGCAGCGCCGGCCCGTGAGGCAACTCTAACCGGGACGGAGCAATCGCAAACGCGTACGCCGATAGAGACCACCGATGCCCCGGTACGGGCGAAAGAGATCCACTCCTCAGGCCGAGAAACGCCCCGCGCTGACACTCCGGCGTATGCCGGTGCGCGCGTGCCCACGCCTGAGACAATACTCCCACTGCAAGCAAGGCAGGTGCCTGATCAGGATGCGCAGCGCACCCGTCTTCAAAACCCAGGGAACGAAGCAAGCCCTGCCCCGCTTCTGCGGTCTGCTTCGACAGATGCACCGAGGATGGATTTTGGGAATGCCTCGCTGACAGAACAGCGCCGGCCATTGGTTGGTCGCAACGCGGTTTCGCCTCAGATTGCGGCACAGTCAAATACGAACCGCACGGTGTCGATCAACGATGCTCCGGCTGATCGGGTTGCACCATCGATCAGGGGTGCCGACGCGCGGTCAATGCCCGCGCCTTCGATTCCGATGACCGCAGCACTTGCGTCGCAAGAAACGCGCACCCAGTCACGCGGAGCGGATACATCACCCACGGACGCAATGCGGATGACAACCGAGCCGAGACTCGGCTCCCCGGCAAATTCTGAGACACCAATACCGCCGGCGCAGGTTTCTGAACGTGCCAAGACCGCGATCCCCTCCACGGACATGCCCGTTCAGATCAGCACTCGGAAACCCGGCTCTGCACGTTTGGCGTCTGCGCCAGCGCCAGCATCGAAGGACGGACCACCGCTGGAACGCATGCCGCAATCAGGTGGTCGCATGCCCGATTTTGTGGATGCGGCGGCGACTGCTTCGCGACTTGAGGTCAAGGCGCCGGTGACAGCTGCGCGCGCTGACTCTTTGAAACAGACAAATAGCGCGTTGGAAGGACCAAACGGAAAAACCGCGATAGCCTCAGTTGCCGAAAAGCCATCCGGGAGGAATGCCGCTGCGCCTGAAGCAACGATTGTGCGGCATGCGGCGGCGTCCAATCGGGCGCCTGAGGCGCCGTTCGAAATGCAATCGCCGCGGCCGCAAGTCGCTCAGACCGTGGCGGGTGTGAAACCAGAGGCCAATCGGCTGGAGGACGCCCGGGCGAGTGCGGCAGGGACATCGCTTGAGGTCCCATGGACCGGCCCATCGCGACGCGATCCCGGAGACCGGCCTTCGGATTTCCGGAAGTTGTCTCGGTCAGATGAGTCCGAGACAGTATTGGCGCCGCAACGGCCCGGTCCTGTGGCTGCCAACCTATCCACTCCGCGGGTAGAATCAGAGGACCGGTCGCGTGACATGGATCGTCAGGTTCAGGACGATCCGCGCTCGGCCATCCGGTTTGAGACCGGTACAAAGGACCGCGCCGATATGCGGCAGCCGCAGCCGATTTCCACTCCGGTTAACCCGGGTCCAACCCCTGTCGCGGTTCCCATGGCGGTGGTGAACACTGCTGATGCAGAGAGCGTGAGCCCGGAGTTGGACAAGGTCGATATCGCTCACCAGCAGAGCGAAGCAAGGGTGGCGCAGTCGTCTGTTGCGGCCTCAAACTCCGCGCATCGCACCGAGATCGCGCAGGCGTTGTTGCGGCAGATCACCAGCGGTCTTGCGCAAGCGCAGGACGGCAGGGTTGAGATCCGGCTGGAGCCCGAGGAGTTGGGTCGCCTGCGAATGCAGATTGTGCCGGTCGACCAGGGGGTCACCGTGCATGTCAGCGCTGACCGGCAAGAGACGCTGGACCTCTTGCGCCGCAATATCGAGCAACTGGCCCGCGAATTGCGCGAGCTGGGCTATCAGCAGACCAGCTTTTCGTTTGACGGGCAGGGCAATGGCGGACAGCAGAGCTTTGACGAGCAGGCTGGGCATGCCCCTCGAACCGCTGACCGCACAGAACCACACACTGAAACCGCCAATCCTGCGCGGAATATCGCGCCGCAGGATGGCCTCGATTTGCGACTGTAGGAGCACCGCATGGAACCGATCACAACACCGCCGCCGCTGTTTGGCGCCGGCACGGCACAAACCCAGACCACCCAAAGCAATAGCGGTACCACGCTCAGCTCGGACTTTGAGACCTTTCTCAAGATGCTGACCGCGCAGATGCAGAATCAGGATCCGCTGAACCCGGTGGATTCCACGGATTACGCAACCCAGCTGGCAACCTTTTCCTCGGTCGAACAGCAGGCTCTGACCAACGATCTGTTGCGCGACCTTGGGGCGGCGATGGGTGGCAACACCATGTCCGAATTGGGCAATTGGGTTGGCATGGAGGCGCTGGTGCGCGCGCCGGGTCGCTTTGACGGAACCCCGGTGACGGTGCAGCCGTCGGTTGCCCTGGGGGCTGACGCCGCCAACCTTGTTGTGCGGGACGAGACAGGTGCAGTGATCCAAAGACTGCCCATCGATCCCGGCGCAGAACGATTCACCTGGGAGGGACGCGACGACCTTGGCGCAGTCCTGCCGGCTGGCAGTTATCGATTCGAAGTTGAGAGTTTTGCGGA